>OOCM01002642.1_pt1 | contig 11407 bp, 10 predicted proteins | sample 1671111 | NCBI WGS metagenome assembly OOCM01 (sample SAMN06348123, study PRJEB24527) | human gut metagenome | biome: human gut; feature: ankylosing spondylitis patient; material: feces | host: Homo sapiens | place: China | collected 2015-10 | reverse complement strand
CTGCGATCAACCTGATCGAAGAGTTCACCGAGCCCACTTTCGCAATCCTCAAACACAACAACGCCTGCGGCGTCGCTACGCGTCCGACGCTGCTTGAGGCTTGGAAGGATGCGCTCTCCGGCGATCCCGTTTCGGCATTCGGCGGAGTGCTGATCTGCAACCGTGAGGTCGATGCGGCAACGGCCGAAGAGATCAATAAGCTCTTCTTCGAGGTGATCCTCGCCCCGGCTTACAGCGCCGAAGCGCTCGAAATCCTGAAAAGCAAAAAGAACCGGATTATCCTACTGCTCAAGGATACGACCCGTTGCAACAAACAGTTCCGTTCGCTGCTCAACGGCGTGGCCGTGCAGGACCGCGACCTGAAGGTCGGGGGCATTGACGGCGAAGTGCGCAGCGTAACCGAAAAGCAGGTGACCGACGAACAGATGGCCGACCTGATCTTCGCCAACAAGCTGGTGAAGCAGTCGAAGAGCAACGCGATCGTTTTCGCTAAAAACGGCATGCTGCTGGCAAGCGGTATCGGCCAGACCTCCCGTGTGGACGCCCTCAAGCAGGCGGTGGCCAAGGCACACAGTTTCGGCTTCGACCTCAAGGGTGCGGTGATGGCTTCGGATGCTTTCTTCCCGTTCCCTGACTGTGTGGAAATTGCCGATAAAGAAGGAATTACAGCTGTAATTCAGCCGGGTGGTTCAGTGAAAGATGATTTGTCTTTTGCTTACTGCAATGAACATGGCATGGCAATGGTGACTACCGGTATCCGTCATTTTAAACATTAAAAACAAGAATCAAGAATGGGATTATTCTCTTTTACACAAGAAATAGCAATGGACTTGGGTACAGCCAATACCATTATCATCACGAACGGGAAAATCGTGGTGGATGAGCCTTCGGTTGTAGCCTTGGACCGCCGTACGGATAAGATGATCGCCGTAGGAGAAAAGGCGAAGTTGATGCATGAAAAGACCCACGAAAATATACGTACAATTCGTCCGTTGAGAGACGGGGTAATCGCTGACTTCTATGCTTGCGAGCAGATGATGCGTGGTCTGATTAAGCAGGTAAACACCCGCAATCATCTTTTCTCACCCTCTCTCCGTATGGTGATCGGCGTACCGTCGGGAAGTACGGAAGTTGAACTCCGTGCTGTTCGCGACTCTGCCGAGCATGCCGGTGGACGTGATGTCTATCTGATTTTCGAACCGATGGCTGCAGCTATCGGTATCGGTATTGACGTGGAAGCTCCGGAAGGAAACATGATTGTTGATATAGGTGGTGGCTCTACGGAGATTGCCGTTATCTCTTTGGGAGGTATCGTTTCCAACAACTCTATCCGTATTGCCGGTGATGACTTGACTGCGGATATTCAAGAATATATGAGCCGTCAGCATAATGTGAAGGTCAGCGAGCGTATGGCGGAACGTATCAAAATTAATGTAGGTGCGGCTTTGACCGAACTGGGTGAAGACGCTCCGGAAGATTATATCGTTCACGGTCCGAACCGTATTACTGCCCTTCCTATGGAAGTACCGGTATGTTATCAGGAAGTGGCTCATTGTCTGGAGAAATCGATTTCCAAGATTGAAACGGCTATCTTGAGTGCATTGGAGAATACTCCTCCCGAACTTTATGCGGATATCGTTCATAATGGTATCTATCTGGCCGGTGGTGGTGCGTTACTCCGTGGTTTGGATAAGCGACTGACTGATAAGATAAATATCCCGTTCCATATTGCGGAAGATCCTTTACACGCTGTTGCCAAGGGGACAGGGGTAGCATTAAAGAATGTAGATCGTTTCTCTTTCCTAATGAGATAAAATCACGGACTCTGATTCATGCGGAATTTAATAAACTTCCTTTTGAAATACAATTACTGGTTCCTCTTTGTCATATTGGAGGTAGCCAGTTTTGTTTTGTTATTTCGGTTCAACAATTACCAGCAGAGTGCTTATTTCACTTCTGCCAATACAGTTGTGGGGGCGGTTTATGAAGTTTCGGGAGGTATATCTTCCTATTTCCACCTGAAATCGGTCAATGAAGACCTGCTGGACCGGAATATGTTATTGGAAGAGCAGATCAATAATTTGGAAAAAGCGTTGAAAGAACGTCAACTCGATTCTATCGCGGTGAACAGTATCCGGAAGATGCCTCAGAAAGATTATCAGCTGTTTAAGGCACGTGTGATTAAGAATAGCCTGAACCTGGCCGATAATTATATAACGCTTGATAAAGGTTCTTCTTCCGGCATTCATTCCGAAATGGGCGTGGTAGACGGAAACGGGATTGTGGGAATTGTTTACGAAACATCTCCTTCCTATTCGGTGGTGATTTCTGTACTGAATAGCAAATCAAACATCAGTTGCAAGATTGTAGGAAGCGATTATTTTGGTTATCTGAAGTGGGAACACGGAGATTCGCGATACGCTTATCTGAAAGATTTGCCTCGTCATGCCGAGTTTAATCTGGGAGATACCGTAGTGACAAGCGGTTTCTCGACTGTATTTCCCGAAGGAATTATGGTGGGGACGGTGGATGATATGTCCGACTCTCATGATGGATTATCCTATCTGCTGAAGATCAAGCTGGCTACCGATTTCGGCAAGCTTAGTGATGTGCGGGTGATAGCGCGGAACGGTCAGCAGGAGCAGAAAGAACTCGAAAACAAGACAACGAAACAATGATTATTACCTATATACATAGAATCGGTTGGTTTATCGGGTTGGTGCTTCTTCAGGTGCTAATTCTGAATAATGTGCATATAGCCGGATATGCTACGCCTTTTCTCTATATTTATTTTATTTTGAAGTTCAATTCCGGCACTTCCCGGAATGAACTGATGTTGTGGGCCTTCTTTTTCGGGCTTACCATTGACGTGTTTTCCGATACTCCGGGAATGAATGCAGCAGCAACCGTGTTGCTTGCTTTTCTTCGTCCTTCTTTATTGCGTTTGTTCACTCCCCGCGATAATCAGGACAATCTCGTACCTTCTTTTAAGAGTATGGGAATCACTCCTTTTCTGAAATATACTACTGCAAGTGTTTTTATACATAGTCTGGCTTTACTCTCTATTGAGTTCTTCTCGTTTTCCGGCATTTGGCTGTTGCTGCTGCGGGTGGCATTGTGTACCGTTCTGACTGTAACTTGTATTGTAGCTGTGGAAGGCATAAGGAGATAGCGATGGCAAAAGATTATAGACTGGAGAAACGGAAATTTGTTATCGGGGGAATTGCACTGTCTATTGTGCTGATTTATCTGATCCGTCTTTTTGTATTGCAGATTACTACCGATGATTATAAGAAGAACGCCGATAGCAATGCGTTCCTGAATAAAATTCAATATCCTTCGCGCGGAGCTATCTATGACCGTACAGGTAAGTTGCTGGTTTTTAACCAGCCTGCTTATGATATAACGATTGTCCCGAAAGAAGTAGAGAACTTGGATACACTCGACCTGTGCCAGTCGTTGAATATTACTCGTGCTCAATTCCTGAAAATCATGAGCGACATGAAAGACCGTCGCCGGAATCCGGGATATTCCAGATACACTAATCAATTGTTTATGTCGCAACTTTCGGCGGAAGAATGTGGCGTCTTTCAGGAGAAGTTGTTTAAATTCCGTGGCTTCTATATCCAGCGGCGTACGATTCGCCAATACTCTTATGATGCTGCCGCGCACGCCTTGGGTGATATTGGAGAAGTCTCGGCAAAAGAAATGGAAGCCGATGAAGAAGGCTACTACATTCGTGGCGATTATGTCGGCAAGTTGGGTGTAGAGAAATCGTATGAGAAGTATCTGCGTGGAGAGAAAGGCATTGAAATTCTGCTTCGTGATGCGCACGGACGTATTCAGGGGCATTATATGGACGGAGAATATGACCGTCCTTCCGTACCCGGAAAGAACTTGACACTCAGTTTGGATATTGACTTGCAGATGTTGGGTGAACGGTTACTGAAAAATAAGATCGGAAGTATTGTTGCTATTGAGCCGGAGACAGGAGAGATTCTTTGTCTGGTATCTTCGCCGAATTACGACCCGCATTTGATGATTGGCCGTCAGCGTGGAAAGAACCATCTGATGTTGCAGCGTGATAAGATGAAACCGCTTCTGAATCGTGCATTGATGGGAGTATATCCTCCGGGTTCTACTTTTAAGACGGCACAGGGATTAACTTTTTTGCAGGAAGGCATTGTGACTGAGCAGGGTCCTTCTTTCCCTTGTTCGCGCGGTTTCCATTACGGCAGACTGACGGTGGGATGTCATGCCCACGGAGCACCGATACCACTTATTCCTGCTATTGCTACATCGTGCAACTCTTATTTTTGTTGGGGACTGTTCCGTATGTTCGGCGACCGTAAATACGGTTCACCGCAAAACGCAATTACAGTCTGGAAAGATCACATGGTTTCCCAAGGCTTCGGTTATAAGTTAGGTGTTGATTTGCCCGGAGAGAAACGTGGTTTGATTCCGAATGCACAGTTCTATGATAAGGCTTATCGCGGCCATTGGAATGGACTGACGGTAATCAGTATTTCGATCGGGCAGGGAGAAATTCTGGCTACTCCTCTCCAGATAGCCAATCTGGGTGCAACGATTGCCAATCGCGGATATTTTATCACACCGCATATTGTGAAGGAGATTCAAGATAATCAGTTGGATAGTATTTATCGTACGCCACGTTATACTACAATTGAGAAACGGCATTATGAATCGGTGGTGGAAGGGATGCGCGGAGCTGCCACAGGCGGAACTTGCCGTATGTTGTCGGTAATGGTTCCGGACTTGGAAGCTTGTGGAAAGACAGGTACGGCGCAGAACCGCGGACATGACCATTCTGTATTTATGGGCTTTGCGCCGATGAACAAGCCGAAGATAGCCATTGCTGTGTATGTGGAGAATGGAGGTTGGGGAGCTACATACGGAGTACCTTTCGGGGCATTGCTTATGGAGCAGTACTTGAAAGGCAAACTATCTCCCGAGAATGAATTGAGAGCAGAAGAATTTAGTAACAGAGTGATATTGTATGGTAACGAGGAACGATAGTTTGTGGAAATCACTGGATTGGGTAACGATTTGCATTTACCTGCTTCTGATTGTCGGCGGGTGGTTCAGTGTCTGTGGAGCCAGCTATGACTATGGTGATCGTGACTTCCTCGACTTCTCTACCCGTGCCGGCAAGCAATTTGTCTGGATTATCTGTTCCTTCGGTCTCGGTTTCGTGTTGTTGATGTTGGAAGACCGGATGTATGATATGTTCGCGTACATTATATATATAGGAATGATAATCTTGCTTATCGTTACTATTTTTATCGCGCCGGATACCAAAGGCTCCCGTTCTTGGTTGGTAATGGGGCCTGTCAGCCTGCAGCCAGCCGAATTTGCCAAGTTTGCTACCGCATTGACATTGGCCAAATATATAAACTCCTATTCATTCAGCATAAAGAAAGAGAAATGTGCTCTGGTACTGGGTTTTATTATCCTCCTTCCGATGTTGTTGATTATCGGTCAGCGGGAGACAGGTTCTGCCTTGGTCTATCTTGCTTTCTTCTTGGTGCTTTACCGGGAGGGAATGCCGGGTGTGGTACTTTTTTCGGGGGTATGTGCGGTCATCTATTTTGTGGTAGGCATCCGCTTCGATGAAGTATTCATAGCCGATACACCGACTCCGTTGGGAGAGTTTATTGTGTTGCTGCTGATCTTATTATTTGCCGGTGGTATGGTGTGGGTATACCGCAAGCGGTGGGAACCTGCCCGGAATATTATCGGAGGAAGTTTGATTGTCTTGCTTATCGCTTATCTGATATCCGAATATTGGATCCATTTCAGTCTGGTCTGGGTGCAGTGGGGGCTTTGTGTCGTTGTGGTAGGTTATTTGATTTACTTGGCATTGAGCGAGCGTCAGCGCTCTTATTTCCTGATTGCTTTATTCTCAATCGGCTCCATTGGATTCTTATATTCCAGTAACTATGTCTTCGATAATATATTAGAGTCGCATCAGCAAATCCGTATTAAAGTAGTATTGGGTTTGGAAGAAGATTTAACCGGTGCCGGCTACAATGTAAACCAGTCCAAGATTGCTATCGGTTCCGGCGGATTGACAGGGAAAGGCTTTTTGAACGGAACGCAAACCAAATTGAAATACGTCCCTGAGCAGGATACCGACTTCATTTTCTGTACGGTGGGAGAGGAACAAGGGTTTGTAGGTTCGGCCGCGGTCTTGCTGGCTTTTCTTATTTTGATATTGAGATTGATATTCCTTTCCGAAAGGCAACCGTCTGCTTTCGGTCGCGTATATGGGTATTCGGTCGTGAGTATTTTCCTCTTTCACCTATTTATCAATATAGGGATGGTGTTAGGGCTGACTCCTGTAATTGGTATCCCATTACCCTTCTTTAGTTACGGAGGTTCTTCTTTATGGGGATTTACGATATTGCTGTTTATTTTCCTGCGGATAGATGCAGGGCGCGGCAGGAGACTCTAGTTCGTTTATTTTCTAATTCTCCTGTCTTTCAATTCGGATACCAATGTCATTGATTCCGGACAACTTCTCATCTTTCATCCCGTTCATAATTTTGAAGGTGTAATTAGTAGGATACAAAGGACGTACGGATTTGATAAAGACCGCTGATTGATAGATACTTCCCCAACCATTTCCGATCCACCTTCCCGTGGAATCAGCCAGGTTTATAGTAATAGTATCCGTCCGCCATACCGTAGAGTCTTGCAGGTTTTGACTGATAAATAGATGCAGGTTATGATAAGGGTAATCTGTTCTGTTGCGAACCTCCGCGAATAATCTGAGTGTAGGCGGAATACTGTCGGTGACAGGAATCAGAAAAGAGAGTGTATCACTCTTTCCCCACCCTTCGTCGGGAAGGGACTGATAGGAGTGATACACGGTATTCTCATTGCAGGCAGCCATTAGGCAAATACCGAGCAGACAGAATAAACTATTCCTGAGAAGGTTTTTCATTATTTTGCGGTTTCGCTTGATTTGGGTTTCTTTCCGGTCTGGGTTCTGGTCTTGTAGGGCGTTCACGTTCCTGACCTTGCGGGCGTTCCTGGTTTTGTGGCCGTTCCTGTCTTCTCTCCGGACGTCTATTCTCATTATTCCGTCCCTGGTTTTGTCCTCTGTTCCGGTTGTTATTATTATTTCTTGGTCTGTTTTCCCGATCTCCTCTGTTTCCGTTTTCCGCAGGTTGTGGACGACCCTCGTTTTCCCGTTGCGGTTGCTGCGGACGATTAGTCCCTTCTACTTGTTGTTGCGGTCGGTTGTTGTTGGGAGTTCCTTTTTTCTTTTTCTTGTTTCGGTTGGCGTTATTGCCTTCCTTACTGTTATTACGGCTACGGTCGAAACGGGTTACACTTTCCTGTTCCAACAAGTCTATCGGTTTCTTCGGCTCCGCTTTCCTTTCTTCTTCAAGCAGGCTGTCCGGTTTCATACCCTTCTTATTCATGCCGATCACTTCAAAAGCACGTTTCCCGCTAATAGTGACTAAGTTGGCAGGGAAGTTCTTATCTGTAGAATAAGAAACTTGGTTGCTGAGGATGTCGGCCTTGAAGAAATAGAAAGTACCATCCTTGGTTTCCAGCTCAATCTCTTTAGAAGGCAGACGTTTCTGTGCTTCTACGTAACAGTCTACTTCGTAGTTCAGGCAGCATTTCAGTTTTGCACACTGTCCGGCAAGTTTCTGGGGGTTGAGTGAGATATCCTGGAAACGTGCGGCGCTGGTAGATACGGAAACAAAACTCGTCATCCAGGTAGCACAACAAAGTTCACGTCCGCAAGGACCGATTCCACCGATACGTCCGGCTTCCTGACGGGCACCGATCTGCTTCATCTCGATGCGTACTCGGAAAGCTTCGGCTAATACCTTAATCAGTTGGCGGAAGTCTACCCGTTCGTCAGCGATGTAATAGAAGATAGCCTTGTTACCGTCTCCTTGATATTCCACATCTCCGATTTTCATGTTCAGATTCAAGTTCAATGCAATCTGGCGTGCACGGATCATGGTAGCGTGTTCTTTATCTTTTGCTTCGTTGAACTTCTCCATGTCCACCAGTTTGGCTTTCCGGTAGATTCGTTTGATTTCCGCATCCGCTTTGAAGTTGGCTTTCTTCATTTGCAGGGGGACAAGTCTGCCGGTAAGGGTTACTACGCCAATGTCATGTCCGGGGGCAGCTTCAACGGCAACAATGTCTCCCTTTTCCAGTTTGATTTTATTGCTGTTGCGATAATACCCTTTGCGGGTATTTTTGAATTGTACCTCTACCATATCACTTTCTTCCGCATTGCCCGGTATGTCTGCCAGCCAATCGTAGGTGTTCAGCTTTTTATCTTGGCGGGAGCATCCTTTGCAACAAAGGCTGCCGCTCCCATTATGAAGTTTATATTCCATAGTTTATATATTTATTATTGCTTCAACAGTACGATCATCTTCAATGAGAAGTCGAAAAATACCATTTTAGCATTTACATTCTGTTCAATATGCAGTTGTGCTTCGCTTAGCTCGTCCATGATACCCATGACGTTACGTTCGTTGACGAAAGGAGCAAAGCGGATTGCAAAATTCTGTTCGTTGATAGTCATATAAGTAAGGTCGCGTTGATGCAGGTTGAAGATAAAGTTCTCCCGGATCATGCGCTGGCAATATTCCAGAAAGTTCTTCTGCCGTTCGCGTCCCATACCTGCCACTTGCTCGCTCCACATCTTCATCTCCCTGATTTTCCGTTGATAAGACAACCGCATCAGGCTGACGAATAAATCAAAGAACTGTTGGTTCTCCTCGTTCAGATGAATTGTTTCAAGCGCTTTTATAAAATTACCGTTTGCCAGGTGGGCAATGGAAAGACTGTCGGCAGGCTGAATGCTATATTTTGACTGTAATATCCGGTCGATACTGGCTTCGTCAATCTTCCGAACATTCATACGCTGTGTACGGCTCAGAATAGTCGGCAGAATCATATCCGGCGCTTCCGATACAAGCAGGAAAACCGTCTTCTCGGGTGGTTCTTCCAGTAATTTCAGCAATTTATTGGCACATACCGGGTGCATTTTTTCCGGTAGCCATACAATCGTAATCTTAAATCCGCCTTCACTGGATTTCAAACTGAGCTTCTTCAATATCTCGTCACTCTCTTTGGCATAAATCAATGCTTGCGAGTTTTCGGCGTCCATTTCGTTCAGCCAGTGATTGAGATTGAAATAGGGATTGTTGATAACAAACGGCCGCCAGTCGGCGATATAATCATCGCATACCTCCTTTTTCCCCTTCGCACTTTTGACGATAGGGAAAACAAAATGTACGTCCGGATGTACCAGCTTATTGAATTTTACGCAGGACGGACAGACGCCGCAAGCATCAGTCTCGCCCCGGTTGGTGCAGCTGATATAACGTGCGTAAGCAATAGCTAACGGCATTTTTCCGACTCCTTCCGGGCCGCAGATGAGCTGGGCGTGCGGAATCCGTCCCTCTCTCACTTCCTGAATGAGCCGTCGCTTGATTTCTTCTTGTCCGATTACGTCTCTAAAAAACATATCAATAAATGATTTTGGCTACTTCTTTGATACTGTCTACTGCTCCGATAGAGTAGAAATGAATACTTGGGACTCCGTGGGACATCAATTCCTTGCATTGTGTCACGCACCATTCGATACCGACCCGTTCGGCTTCAGCATCGTTTTTGCATTTTAAGGCCTCCTTTACTAAATCTTCCGGCAAGTCCACTTTAAATGTCTTAGGAATCATGCTTAATTGGGATAGTTTTTTGAAAGGTTTGATTCCCGGAATGATAGGGATGTTGATACCCGCCGCCTTTGCCTGTTCCACAAATTCGAAATATTTCTTATTATCATAAAATAGTTGCGTCACGGCATATTCTGCACCTGCTTCCACTTTCTTTTTCAGCCAATAGAGGTCGGATTCTATATTGGGAGCTTCTTCATGCTTCTCCGGATAACAAGCTACGCCATAAGAGAACGGACTGGCGGTGACTTTCATCTCCGAACCGTCTACAAAGATTCCCTTATTGAAGTTGTTGATTTGCTCCTGCAATTCAATGGCGTGGTGGTATCCGTCGCCTTCCGGAGTAAATACAGACTCATGCTTCGCCTTGTCTCCGCGCAGCACCAACAAGTCGGTGATATTCAGAAACTGGAGATCAAGCAGTACATATTCAGTTTCTTCGCGTGTGAAACCGCTGCACAGAATATGCGGAACTACGGTGATATTATATTTGTTCTGAATGGCAGCAGCCACAGCGACAGTTCCCGGACGTCTTCTCAAACGGTTCCGTTGAAACAGGCCGTTGCCGAGGTCTTTATATACGTATTCGCTGCGATGCGTGGTGATATTGATATATTTCGGGTCAAATTCCCGGAGCGTATCGACTGTTTGATATAACTTTTCAATCCCCGTACCCTTCAGTGGAGGGAGGATTTCGAAAGAAAAGGCTGTTTTTTTGCTGTTATTTATTAAATCAATTACTTTCATTCTCTTCGCAAATGTTCGTTACCTATTTGGATTAAACGTGCATATTGGGACAAAAATACGAAAAAAGAAAGATTTCTTCTTGATTTACTCTAAAATAGTTTTGTTTTTATCGTACTATATACATAAAAGAGGGTATATCCTGTAAATGGATGCCCCTCTCTTACCTAATCATTATTAAATTAGAATTTACTTTTCGAGAAATGATTTCTTCATTCTGACAATATCCGTCAGATAATCCTGCAAATCCTGTTCATGTTCTTCTTCTTCAGCAAGAATATGTTTTGCGATGTCACAGGTGGTAAAATCTTTCCCGTTAGTAAAGTCGGCGATTTCTTGGTAACGAATGATTGCACAACGTTCGGAAGCCACATTGTCTTTCAATAAACTTACTGAATCAAACTCTTGCGGAGCATCATATTTGCATCTGGCTAGTTCGAACCATTTTTGAGGGTCCAGTACCGGAACTCCTTCTAACTCGATGATACGGTTGGCGAGTAGTTGTGCATGGCGGCGTTCCTCCTCGGCATGTTCCTCGAACTCACTTTGTACATCGGCACGCATAGCGCCTTCCACTACTAATGCACCTACCCAATACTGGTAGTATGCTAACCATTCCTCAGCTAATGCTGCGTTCAACTGTGAAATCAAACTTTCTACATCCAATTTCCCTTGTAGGATTTTTACACTTTCTCTAGCCATAATTTTTATGTTTAGGTTAATATGTTTAAGTTGCCTATGTAACAGCCGGGGGATATTTTTGTTTATCGCTTGTGGAGGTTTTAACAGAAAGAATAATTCTTTGGTTTCTCGTCTGATTCATGTAGTAAAGGTTCTTTTTCAGATTTGGTGGCAAAATTAATTAGGAAAATAATAATTTGATAATCGATAGTATTCTCCATTCTCCTCCTTCGGGAAGGAGG
>OOCM01002639.1_pt1 | contig 11424 bp, 10 predicted proteins | sample 1671111 | NCBI WGS metagenome assembly OOCM01 (sample SAMN06348123, study PRJEB24527) | human gut metagenome | biome: human gut; feature: ankylosing spondylitis patient; material: feces | host: Homo sapiens | place: China | collected 2015-10 | reverse complement strand
TGCGCACCATTTTATCGATCCCCGATACGAATCGCAAGCGTTGCGCCGGGAGCGGCATGCCGTTCCCCAACATTGGCCGGTGCGGCCCACGAATCCCGTCCGGTTATTTTCCGCTTGCATTTTCCGGATGCTCCTGTTATGGTTGTAACAGCATCCGCCGAAAGGAGCGATCTCCATGATCTTCTACACCGCTGACCTGCATCTCGGCTATTTTCCCATCCTGCACGACACGGCGCGGCCGTTTTCCGGCGTGCCGGAGATGGACGAGGCCCTCATTTCCAACTGGAACGCCCGCGTCGGCGCAGACGACAGCGTATACATCGTCGGCGACTTCTCCTACAACGGCGGCGAGGCCCCGACGCAGTATCTCTCCCGCCTGAATGGCCACCTGCATCTCATCCGCGGCAACCACGACACCGGCCTGAACCATGCCGAGCGTCTGCTGGACTACTGCGACAGCGTGACAGACTTTCTGGAGATCGACGACGGCGTGATCGAGGTGCTGGCCACGGCGGGCAACAACCATCTGGGCGGCGACGATTTTGACCAGTGCATCGTCGACTATCTCGTCTCCGAGTTCAAAAAGCAGACGAAGATCGACCTGACGCGCGACCCCGCCGCCATGCAGCGCGTGCGCGAGGCCGCCGAAAAGGCCAAGATCGAACTTTCGTCCATGACGCAGACGACCGTCGAGCAGCCGTATATCGCCGTCGGCAAGCAGGGGCCGCTGCATATGGAGATCCCGCTTACACGCGCGAAATTCAACGATCTGACCTACCATCTCGTGCAGGCCACGCGCGAGCCGGTCAATCAGGCCATCAACGACTCCGGCGTATCCATTTCGCAGATCAGCAAGGTTCTCATGGTCGGCGGTTCGAGCCGTATCCCGGCGGTACAGGATCTGGTGCAGTCGATGACAGGCTCTCTGCCGTTCAAGGGCATCAACCCCGACGAATGCGTCGCCATGGGCGCGTGCTTGCAGGCGGGCGTTCTGTCCGGCAGCGTGAAGGGTCTTCTGCTGCTCGATGTGACGCCGCTGTCGCTCGGCATCGAGACGCTGGGCGGCGTGTGCACGCGCATCATTGAGCGCAACACGACGCTCCCCATCCGCAAGAGCCAGATCTTCACGACGGCCTCCAGCTTCCAGTCGTCCGTCGATATCCACGTTTTGCAGGGCGAACGCCCCATGGCGCACCAGAATAAGGAGCTTGGCCGCTTCCAGCTGACCGGCATCCGCCGCGCCCCCAGAGGCGTTCCGCAGATCGAGGTCACGTTCTCCATCGACGCAAACGGCATCGTGAACGTCTCGGCCAAGGATCTCGACACCGGCAAGGCCCAGCAGATCACCATCACCGCCTCGAGCAACATGAGCCGCGAGGACATTGACCGCGCCGTGCGCGACGCGCAGCGCTATGCTGCCGAGGACGCGAAGCTCAAGGCCGAGGCCACCGCCCGCGACCGCTGCGAGCAGATGATCTTCCAGGCCGGAAACGCGAAAAATGTTTCCAAAGAGGACAAAACGCGTCTGGCTGAGGCCGTCAAGACTGCCCGCCGCGCCGTCAAGTCCAAGGATCCCGCGCAGATGAACGGCGCCGCCGATCAGCTGGAGGCGATTCTGAACGAGGCCGGCGTGCACATCGACCCGAACGCGGAATACAACGGCTCGGCCCGCTATGAAAACCCGAACAATGACTTCACCGACAACGCCGTCGACGCGGAGTTCGAGGAAATGAACTGATATCTGCCGTTTAGACTGCAAAATTCCCCCGGTTTTCCGCTTGGAAACCGGGGGGATACGTTTCTCCGACGGGGATTGTTTTTTACACACTTCTGTGATACACTGTAAAAGCTGCGCGCTGCGCAGCAGATCGGAGAAAAGACATGAGTCAAAAAGGGCATACAAGAAGCACATTTTCTGGGAAGCTCGGCTTTGTTCTGTCAGCGGCGGGCGCGTCCGTTGGCCTTGGGAACATCTGGCGCTTCCCGTATCTGGCCGCGAAATACGGCGGCGGGATCTTCCTGCTGGTCTATATCCTGCTGGCCATGACGTTCGGCTATACCATGATCGTCGCCGAGACGTCTCTGGGCCGCATGACGGGCAAAAGCCCGGTCGGCGCGTTCAAGGCGTTCGGGAACTCCGGCTGGCTGCGGTTCGGCGGGTGGATCAATGCAATTATTCCGATCCTGATCGTGCCGTATTACTCGGTCATCGGCGGCTGGGTCGTCAAATATCTGGCCGATTACGCGCTCGGACGGAGCAGTGCGCTGGCCGCCGACGGCTATTTTTCCGCGTTTATCTCCAACGGCGTCCCGGCGGAGGTCTGCTTCGTCGTGTTTGCCGCGCTGACGCTGACGATCATCTTCGCTGGCGTGGAAAACGGCATTGAGCGCGTGTCGAAGTTCATGATGCCGGTGCTGGTCGTGCTGTCCGTGATCATCGCGGTCTATTCCGTGACGCGGCCCGGCGCGCTGGAGGGCGTAAAATATTTTCTCGTGCCGAACCTCGCGCATTTCTCGTGGATGACGGTCGTAGCGGCCATGGGGCAGATGTTCTATTCGCTGTCCATCGCCATGGGCATTCTGATCACGTTCGGCTCGTACATGAAAAAGGACATTTCCATCGAAGGCTCGACGCGCAACGTGGAGGTTTTCGACACGGCCATCGCCATCATGGCGGGCCTGATGATCATTCCCGCCGTGTTCGCGTTCTCCGGCGGCGACCCCGACGCACTGAAGGCCGGGCCTTCTCTGATGTTCGTCACGATCCCGAAGGTCTTCGATTCCATGGGCCTCGGTACGCCGATCGGCATTCTGTTTTTCCTGCTGGTGCTGTTTGCCGCGCTGACAAGCTCCATTGCGCTGACGGAGAGCGCCGTGTCCACCTTCCAGGACGAGCTTGGCTGGGGCCGGAAAAAGTCGACTGCCATCGTCGGCGTCGTGATGCTAGTGCTCGGCAGCCTGTCGTCGCTCGGCTATGGGCCGCTGGCGGGTGTGCGGATCCTCGGGATGCAGCTGCTGGATTTCTTTGATTTCCTGACAAACTCCGTCATGATGCCCATCGCGGCCATTACCATCTGCCTGCTCGTCTCGCGGGTCGCCGGTGTGGGCCGCATTGAGCAGGAGATCCTGCTCAGTGAGCCCAGATTCCGCCGGAAGCGGGTCTTCAACGCCATGATCCGTTTCCTCTGCCCGTTCTTCGCCGCGATCATCCTCATCAGCTCCGTCGCAAACGCCTTCGGCTGGATCTCCATGTGACAGCAAACCGCCCCGCCAGTTGGCGGGGCGGCATTTTCAAAGAAACCGGCGGACCGGGTCATCCGCCTCTATAAAACGTATAAGATCAGCGTCAGAAGTTCTGAGCTGTTTCAAATTACGCGGGAAAGATCCAAGAAAACCGAAGCGGTTTTCCTGGTCGCTTCAAGGAGGTCCGGGGGGAAATCCTCTGAAAAAATAAGCAGGGCCCGCTGCATTTTGCGGCGGGCCCTGCATGGTATGGAGCGTTACAGGCAGGTCTGCAGGATGCACAGGATCATCTGCGCGTGGCCACATTCCTCCTCGGCGATCTTCAGCAGCATACAGCGGTGCGTTCCGGCGTTTTCGGCGAGCGCTTCATACGCCTCGTGCGCGGCGTGCTCCTCGGAATAGCGCTGGCGGAGCGTTTCGTTGATGCAGGTGACGCACGGCGCATCCGGCCTGCCGGGACAGGCCTTTTTGCCGGTCTTGAGGAAATAGACCGCGCCGAACTGCTTCGCGTGGCAGGCCTCCTGCCGGGCCATCTCGCGCAGCATGGCCTGCGCCCGGCCCTTCATGCGGCTGGCGAGATGCGCGTAGAGCGCGCTGTCGGCGCGTTCATCCCGGATCAGCTCGAGAAGCTTTTCGGGCGTCAGAGAATCGGCTGCGGCGCTGCCGGAGCCGGTCTGTTCGTTCATCTGGGCAGCGGGGACGGCCTGCGCATTCATCACGCGGCTCCAGACCCGCTGCGCCTGTTTTTCCGTGAGTGGTTGCATGGGATCTCCCTCCTTCGCCTCATCGTATGCGCTGCGAGGCCGGATTGTGCGGTTTCACAAAAAATCCCACACGGAAACGGCAAATTTGCACGATTTTCTCACAGAAAAATCTTGTATTTCCAGTATGTCTGTGTTAAAATTCTTTTTTGTGAGATTTTTATGTACGAAACTTTCAGGCAAAGAAGGAAGGGGCGCCAAGTATGACGCAGGATAAAATTCGGAATATTGCAATCATCGCGCACGTTGACCACGGCAAGACCACGCTGGTCGATCAGATGCTCAAGCAGGGCGGCGTGTACCGCGAAAACCAGGCGGTCGTCGACCGTGTGATGGACTCCGGCGATCTCGAACGCGAGCGCGGCATCACCATTCTCGCCAAGAATACCGCTGTCCACTATAAGGATTATAAGATTAACATCGTCGATACCCCGGGCCATGCCGATTTCTCCGGCGAGGTCGAGCGCATTCTGAAGATGGTCGACGGCGTCCTGCTGCTTGTCGACGCAGCGGAGGGACCCATGCCGCAGACGCGCTTCGTGCTGCAGAAGGCGCTGGAGCTTGGACACAAGGTCATTGTCGTCGTCAACAAGGTCGACCGGCCCGACGCCCGCGTGCACGAGGTCATGGACGAGGTGCTTGAGCTGCTGCTCGACCTGAACGCCACCGAAGAACAGTTCGATTCCCCGACGATCTTCTGCTCGGCCCGTGAGGGCACGTCGTCTTACGGCCCCGACGACAAGGGCACGGATCTTGTCCCGCTGTTCGAGACGATCGTCAACTATATCGATCCCCCGAAGGGCGATGAAAACGGGCCGCTTCAGGTGCTCGTCTCGTCCATCGACTATAACGAATTTGTCGGCCGTATGGGCATCGGCCGCATCGAACGCGGCACGATCCACCAGAACGAGGAGGTCATCGTCTGCGATTACCACGACCCGTCCGTCAAGAAGAAGGAAAAGGTCGTCGCCCTGTACGAGTTTACCGGCCTTGGCCGCAGCCCCATCCAGCAGGCGTCCGCCGGCGAGATCGTCGCCTTCTCCGGCATTTCCGATATCACCATCGGCCGCACGCTCTGCGATCTGGAAACCATCGAGCCGCTGCCATTCGTCAAGATCTCTGACCCGACCATCGAAATGACCTTCTCCGTCAACGATTCTCCGTTCGCGGGCCGCGAGGGCAAATACGTCACGTCCCGCAACCTGCGTGACCGTCTGCAAAGAGAACTGCTCAAGGATGTCTCCCTGCACGTGACCGAGATGGGCACCGATGCCTTTAACGTCGCGGGCCGCGGCGAGATGCATCTGTCCATTCTGATCGAGACGATGCGCCGCGAGGGCTATGAGTTCCAGGTCTCCACGCCGCACGTGCTGAACAAGACCATCGACGGCAAGCTCTGTGAGCCGATTGAGCGCATGATCGCGGACGTGCCGGAAAATTCCGTCGGCTCCGTGATCGATAAGATCTCCCAGCGCAAGGGCGACCTTGTCTCCATGACCCCGATCGGCAGCCGTATGCGGTTGGAGTTCCTTGTCCCGACGCGCGGCCTGTTCGGCTACCGCAACGAATTTTTGACCGACACGCGAGGCGAGGGCATCATGGCCTCGACGCTCGACAGTTACGCGCCCGTCAAGGGTGAGATCTCCCGCCGTCTGACCGGTTCGCTCGTCGCGTTTGAGACGGGCGAGACGACCGCCTACGGCATCGGCGGCGTGCAGGATCGCGGCTCGATGTTCATCGGGCCGGGCGTGGAGGTCTACGCCGGTATGATCGTCGGCCAGTGCAACCGCAACGAGGACATGGCCGTCAACGTCTGCAAGAAAAAGCAGCTGACCAATATGCGCGCAGCCGGCTCCGACGCCGCCATCCGCCTCGTACCGCCGACGGTTCTGTCGCTCGAGCAGTGCATGGAATACCTTGCCGACGACGAGCTGCTGGAGGTCACGCCGAAAAGCCTCCGTATGCGCAAGCGCCAGCTCGACCATTCGGCCAGAATGCGCGCTCTGATGAAATCCAGACAGTAAAAAACGCTCCTCCGTATGCATGGCATACGGAGGAGTTTTTCTAAAGTCAAAAATTGAAATACGGCAGGCCGCGGTATTTCTCCGGCAGTTCCTCTTTGCAATATACATTGTGAAGTGTTGTGACGAGCGAAGACGGATCTGTGCAGATATAACGGTTCAGATACTCGATAAAGTCCTTTTCGGTATAGCATACCACGACCGCAGAACCCCGTTTCACCCGATACCTTGCAGCATCGGGGCTTTCGTGCAGCCAATGACAGCTGAACTCCAGACAGTATGTTTCGAGAGCATCCGCCACTGCATCCGGAACATAGTACACGCTGATCTCGCCGTCTGCGCTTAAAAGAACCTGTTTCATAAGCCCTCCAAATATTGTTCCTCCATTCGCCGTAGGGGCCGATGCCCACATCGGCCCGGCAGAATGCACTGTTTCTACGGAAATCTGCGGCGAATTCGTAACTTCCCAATGGGCCGATGTGGGCATCGGCCCCTACATTGCAATATGTCAGTGCATACGGGGCACTGGGGGATTTCTGTAGAACAGGTGCTCTCTGCGCGCGGTGGACAGAGTCGTCGGCCCCTACAAATCACTTGCTGATCGTCAGAACACCGGCGCAGGGGGATAGCTGCGTAAATAAAAGGTCTGGAAAATCCTTTTTTATTTCTTCCGCGACGAAATAGATTTCATCGACATCCCAATCCGCTCCCGCTTCCTGCCTGCACCGGTTCAGCGCGCCGCGGGTTTCAAACGCAACGTCGCCGATCAGAATTTTTCCGTTTTCATTCAGACAGCCGCGCAGTGCGGACAGAAATACGACTTTCTGCGCGTCTGTCAGATGGTGCAGCGAATAGGTCGCGACGATATAATCATAGCGGCGATCTCGCAGCGGCTCCACCAGACCCGTTGTAAAGTCGCCCTGATATAGCTGTGCGTCCGGCATTTTTTCGGACGCCAGTTCGAGCATTCTGGACGAGAAATCCTGCCCGTAAATGGTGCAGCCCTGTTCATATAGCCTTGCCGTCAGCACGGCAGTTCCAAACCCGATGTCCAGCACAGACGCGTTTGGGGTCTGCATGACAGTCTGAAAAATTGCAGCGAGTACCTTTTTGTATCCGGCAAACGGGTAGGTATTCGCTTCGTCAGAAAGACCGACGCTTTTGTCATATCCGTCCGCCCACAGGTCGAATCCTTTGCGGTTCAGCATAGATGCCTCCTGAAATTTTGAATTGTCATTTCTTCCAGATCTTCGGCTGGTACTGCATATTGGAGACGTTATAGACCGTAATAAACGCCTTCGGGTCCTCGCGGTTGATGAAGGTCATCAGCCGCTGGTATTCGCTTTTGTCGACGATGGTGATGATCTCGTTGTGGCGCTGCAGATTGTATGCGCCGATGGCTTCGTAGATCGTGGCGCCGCTGTGCAGCTCGTTGATGATGAACTGCCGCAGCGCTTCCTCTTTTTCGGTGATGATGCAGACGCGGCGCTTCTTGTTGTGGTCGAAAATGAAATGATCCAGAATAATGCCGTTGAAATACGTGCCCAGAATGCTTAAGACTACCGTCTTTTTGTCGTAGACAAGCGCGGCGGACAGCGCCACGCACATACCGGACAGAGACATGGCCCGGCCCAGATCCATGTGCAGGTATTTATTCAGGATCTTTGCCACGATATCCAGTCCGCCGGACGAGGCGTTCCGGTTGAACAGAATGCTCAGGCCGATGCTGACCACCAGAATGTAGCAGAGCACGTCCAGCTCCTGACTGCCGGTCATGGACGTGTAATCCGGGAAAACAAGCTCAAAAAGTCCTAAAAATACGGGCAGCATCACACTCGTATAGACGGTTTTCGCCCCGAATTCCTTTCCGCAGGTGAGAAAGCCGATGATCAGAAGGACGATATTCAAAATCATTGTGATGGCCGACAGTGGAAGCGGAATAAAATTGGACAGCACGATTCCAAGACCGGATATGCTGCTGACAGAGGTGTGGCTTGGAGATAGAAAAAAGAAGACTGCCGCCGCAATGATTGCCACCGCTGCGGTCAAGATTGCCGCTTCTTTTCCAACTTCGAGATAATTCAACTTTTTATTTGTCATCATGGTTTCTCCAGCTTCTGAGTTGTCAGTTCCGCAGTGCGGTGGGAGTCTGCGTATCGTCGTGGTAGTCAGACTTCGGCAGGCTCCAGTGGTAATATGCTGCCAGCAGGCGCAGCACAACGATGGCTGCTGCGCCGAAGAGCATGGCCGCGTTCGCACCCAGCCGGTCCCAGCACAGCGCGCAGATCAGCGCGCCGATGATCGATGCGCAGGCGTAGAAGTGCCGCACGAAGATATAGGGCCGCTCGCCGGAGAACACGTCGCGCAGCACGCCGCCGCCCACGCCGGTGATGAGGCCGACGAATACGGTCAGGAACAGCGTATCATGCTCTGCCTGCCGGTACGCGCACTGGACGCCGACGACCGTGAACACGCCCAGGCCGACCGCGTCCATCACCAGCAGAAGCCGGTCAAAGACCGGCTCATGCCGCCCGACACGGGCGCGCACATGCGGCAGGAACATGAGAACGGACACGGCAGCCGCCGTGAGGGTATAGACGGGATCGTGGAACGTCGCAGGCGGGGTCACGCCGAGAATGACGTCGCGGACAATGCCGCCGCCGACCGCCGTGCAGACGCCGAGGACAATCACGCCGAACAGATCCATCTGCTTTTTGATGCCGACAATGGCGCCGGAAACGGCAAACGCGGCCGTGCCGATCAGTTCCAACACAAAAACAAAAACATTGGACATAACGGAAACCTCCGGAAGCTTACACGCGCAGCGATTTTTTCTGCACGGCCAGCGCGCCGAGCGCGATCAGCACGCCGATGAACGCGCAGCCGGTCGAGAACCAGAGCATGAGCGTCGTGCCGCCGAGATCGATCAGATACCCGGAGACGAGACTGCCCAGCAGCGTACTGAGCGAGATGGCGAGGATCGTGCGGATGGACTGGCCCTGCACCCGGTCGGCGGGGTCAACGGATTCGTTGGCAAAATAGACCGAGGCCGGGAAGAACAGGCCGTAGCCCAGCATCTGCACCGGCTGCACGGCCAGCAGCATCCCAAGCGAACCGGACGCGAGGATCAGCAGCGGCTTGACCACCATAAATATGATCGAGATCAGCAGGATTTTCGCGCTGCTCATCTTCTTTTGCAGCAGTCCGAACACCAGCGCTGACGGCAGCTCCGAAGCGGCCATCAAAAACTGCGCGACGCCGAGCGCCGTGCTGCCGCCGCCGTGGCTGTTTACAAGCGAGACAAGGAAATTGCTGATCGGCATCACGCCCATCATGCCGAAGAAGCAGGCGATGAGCATGAGCGTAAAGACCCTGTTTTTCTTTAAGATCTGCCAGATCGAATGGCCGGAGGCCGACTTTGCCTGCGGCTGCGGCAGAAGGCGCGCCGGGATGCTCGGGAATGCCAGCAGGCAGACAATCAGCAGAAGCTGCTCGGCGCAGTGCGCCAGAAGCGCCGCCTGCATACCGAACCGCGCCGTCAGCAGCCCCGTCACGACGCATAAAACTGCGTAGGTCAGCGAACCCATCCCGCGTGCGAAGCTGTAGGGGATCTTGACGCCTGCGTTGACATACTGCATCCCCATCGAGTCAATGAGCGGATAGGAGTTCGTCTCCAGCACGCCGAACAGGAAAATGATCAGCGCCGTGAGCGCAAAGCCGGGGCGCGTGAAATAAAAGACGAGATTGAGCGCCACGGCAGGCAGCAGCATGACGATCAGCAGCTGCTTGATGGGCACGCTCGGGTGCCGGTCGGCCCAGCCGCCGATGACCGGCTGCGTAAAAAGGCTTGCCAGATAGCACAGCGCACAGAAAATTCCGGCCTGTCCGGTCGTAAAGCCCCGGTCGAGGACGATCGCGGCCTGATAGGCGCAGATAGAGCTGATCATGCCCCAAAAGCTGGCCTGCAGGAGGACATAACAAAGAACGATTCGTTTTCTGGACGCCATGGCATTCGCTTCCTTTAAGTCTGTATGACAGACACTATTATAGAGCGCGGAACCGATAAAAACAAGCGGATTTTCCTGAAAAAATGCTTGATTTTCGGCGCTCTGTGTGCTAAAATACATTGGTCTGTGAAAAAGAATGGTCCTCTGCCGCAGCCGGCACGAAGGTGCAGCGGCATTTCCTTGCGGTATGAACGTTCTTAATTTGAAGGAGGACACAAGTATGGATCTCATGAAGGCTCTGACCAGCCAGTACATGAAGCAGGAGCTGCCTGAAGTTCAGGTCGGCGACACCGTTCGCGTTCATGTCAAAATCAAGGAAGGTTCCCGCGAAAGAATCCAGATCTTCGAGGGCACCGTCATCGCCAAGAAGCATGGCGGTATCGAAGAAACCATCACCGTTCGCCGCATCTCCTATGGTGTCGGCTGCGAGAAGGTTTTCCCGCTCCATGCGCCCAACGTTGTCAACGTCGAGTGCGTCCGCCACGGCAAGGTTCGCCGTGCGAAGCTGTACTATCTGCGCGACCGTCTTGGCAAGGCTGCAAAGGTCAAGGAAAAGGTCTGATCCCAACCATCCAAAAACCGCCGGTTCCACACGGAGCCCGGCGGTTTTTGCTTTACCCACACACGGCTCCCGTATGGACCTGCATACGGGAGCCGTTTGCCTGAAGCTTCTGAATTAAATATCCAGCGGGTCCATGCTGAGGACAGGGTGGCCAACCTCGGACAGGAAGGCGAGCAGCTCTTCCGGATCGCCGTTCGGGCAGTTCGTCTCGTCGGCGACCATATCGGCAAAGTTGTCGATATCGTACATATCCTTGGCAGTCTCGTTGAGTTTGTCGCGGATCTGGTCCTTCAGTTCCTTCGGCAGCCAGACCAGACGGCCAACGCCGCCCTCGGCCTTGAGGAACTTATGGGAAGCGATGTAATGCTTGCCGTGGCCCATGAAGCCCGGAGTCTGCACGCCGCCGCCAGTCATGGAAGCCATCTCGGAGAAGGTCATGCCGAGCGGCGTGATGCCGGCATACTCGCGGCAGGTGATGACGACGCCCATCGAGCACGGCTCGATGCCGCAGATGCACTCGAAGCAGCCGCAGGAGGTCATCGGGTCTTCCAGCAGGGAGTAGAGCGTGACGTGCTCCAGTGCGCCGTGGGAGTACTGTGCAACAGCCTCATCGACGTCCTCGTAGCGGCCGGTGCGTTCGTCGATGCAGCGCTCCTTGGTGACGACCTGGCAGGGACCCTGCGGGTCGAGTTCGTTGGTAGCCTTCGCATCCAGCCACGAAACGGCGCCACAGAGGCCCAGACGCTCCGGGGTGACGATGCAGACGTGGCTCGGAGAGAACGCCTGGCACATGATGCAGGAATAGAAGACGGGCACGGATTCGTCGGTCA
>OOCM01002636.1_pt1 | contig 11434 bp, 9 predicted proteins | sample 1671111 | NCBI WGS metagenome assembly OOCM01 (sample SAMN06348123, study PRJEB24527) | human gut metagenome | biome: human gut; feature: ankylosing spondylitis patient; material: feces | host: Homo sapiens | place: China | collected 2015-10 | reverse complement strand
AGGAAATCTTTCTTTGCTATTAACCAAATCATAGTATGTATCGTATTAGACAGTTTGTACTCTTATTCTAAAATAGCTTCCTGCATATAGTCCAGATAGATCCGTTCCAGGTCGTCCTGCAGGAACTCTTCGCGGCTACGGAGCATGACCAGGCGCCCTTCTTTCATGATACCGACACGGTCGGCCACCGCCTTGGCACGGAAGAGATCGTGGGTACACATCAGGATACTTTTACCGGCATTGCGCAGGTTGATCAGTATCTGCATCAGTTCGGCTGCACTCTTGGGATCGAGTCCGGTAGTCGGTTCGTCCATGACGATGTTGTTGGCATCCTTGATGATGGCGATGGCAAGACCTACTTTCTGACGCATACCTTTGGAGAATGTCTTCAGCTTGCGTTCGAAGGCTTCTTCCTGAAGGCCGACACGGCGCATGACGTTATAATAATCGTCTTTCGTCAGATTGGTCTTCCCTCCCAGGCGGGCAAAGAAGTCGAGGTTCTGACGGGCGGTGAAGTTACCGTAGAGCATTACGTTTTCAGAAACGAAAGCGACATGGTTCTTAGTTTCCAGCGGTTTTTCCATAACGTCGGGTAACATAAGGGATTTCTTTGTAGCAGTCGTCGCCAATAGAGTAGCTTGGTAAAAATTCGTTGTATGACATATTCTTTCCTCCGTTATTTTTAACGGCATTTTCTACCGTCATAATTATATGATTTAATAATACAACTATTTATAGAGTAATTTTGTGATATTTTGTTAATAATTATTAAAAATATATCAGAAAGCGGCACTCCCACTGAGAGTACCGCTATATATTATTCTTCCTCGCGGATAGTCGTAACGCCAAAAACAAAATATACCACATGGCACACCCAAACCACTGCCACTGTTCTGCCTGCGCCTTCGTCACGGAGCACTTTGAGTATCACCGCTTCGTTAAGGCTGTCAAGATCGCTTGTCGGCTCGTCAAATATAGCGAACATCTTGTCCCTTGCCGCCATGCCGTTCATTGCAGCGTGAAAAAAGCTGCCTAACCTTCTCATTTGTATGAAAAAAAACAGCCGAGAGCATCAAACAAACAGTACAGCTTTTATAGCTATTTAGGAAAATACAGAGTAAATTCTGCACCCTTGTCAACCTCGCCATATGCTTCTATCCTGCCACCATGACGCTTTATTATGCGGTCTGCCGTGGCAAGCCCTATGCCGCTGCCTTCGTATTCTTCGTCAAGATGAAGCCGCTGAAAAACGCCGAAAAGCTTGTCAGCATATGCCATGTCAAACCCTGCGCCATTATCTCTGAAGGATATCACACCATAGCTTTCGTCAGGTATCGCAGACACTGTTATAACAGCATTCTGCCTGTGTCGGGTGAATTTGAAAGCATTCGTCATAAGATTTTTCACAAGCATTCTCACCAGCACATCATCACCGCTTATTTGCGGCAAACTACCCTCAATAAGTGTTATATTTCTCTCAGGCTCAGCGGACTTGCACTCATCGAAGATATCACTTACTAATTCATTCATATCAAGCGTTTCATATTCCGGCTCGATGCTGCACATTTTTGAGAAACTAAGAAGCCGTTCTATCATTGTGATAAGCTTTGCAGTCTTGCCCTCTATCATTGAAGCTATCTTCAATGCGTCCTCTGTGTTGCCTGCTCGTATGTCTTCTTTCAGCGTGTCTGCCAACATCTGCGTAACATTCAGCGGCGAACGCAGATCGTGAGATATTGCCGAACAAAACAGACTAAGCTCATTATTTGCCTCCTCAAGCTTTCTGCGCTTGCTGTATATTTCAAGGTGAGTTTTAACTCGTGCCAAAAGCTCCTCCTTTGTAAACGGCTTCACAACATAGTCACAGCACCCAAGCTCAAAGCCCTTTTTTATCACAGCAGGGTCGGATTCAGAAGTCATGAAGATAACAGGTATCTCCTTTGTTTCCTCACCAGATTTGAAATGCCTGCAAAGCTCCAGACCGTCCATGCCCTCCATTTTGATATCCAAAAGAACAAGGTGTGGCTTGCTATTTTCCATCATTTTTAGAGCCGCCTTTGCACTTGTCGCCCCAAGCACCCTGAAGCCCTCATTTCGCAGGATAGTGCCTGCAAAGGCGATATGCTCAGGCATATCGTCAACAATAAGTATCTCCGCTTTTTCAAACATTTCATCACCGCCTTGCCTAAAAAATGCTATTCCGTCATGAGTCTTTGTACCTCGTCCTTGTCTGCAAGCTTTGTTTCGTTTGCATAGATTATCTCGCCCTTTTCCATTACATAAAGCTTGTTGGTGTTTTCAAGAACAAAGTCCAAATACTGCTCCACAAGAAGCACTGTTATGCCTTTCCACTCGTTTATTTTCTGTATCGCCGCTCCGATATCCTGAATTATTGACGGCTGTATGCCCTCTGTAGGCTCGTCAAGAATAAGTATCTTCGGTTCTGCTGCGAGGGCTCTTGCAATTGCTAACTGCTGTTGCTGACCGCCTGAAAGGTCGCCGCCCTTACGCTTTGCAAACTTCGGCAGTATTGGAAAAAGGTCATAGATATAGTCAGGCACTTTGCCCTTTCCGCCCTTTGGCTGCAATCCAAGCTCGATATTTTCCTCAACTGTCATCCGTGAAAAAATATCACGTCCCTGTGGAACATAGCCTATGCCAAGCTTTACACGCTCATAGACAGGCTTTTTGATGATGTTCTCCCCGTCAAATATTATCTCTCCTTTCGGGGTCTTTACAATTCCCATTATGCTTTTGAGAGTGGTGCTTTTGCCAACGCCATTTCTGCCGATAAGCCCCACTATCCCGCCTTTTTCTACCTCAAAGCTCAGGTTTTCTATAACACGGCTCTCACCGTAATATGAGTCAACGTTTTTCAAGCTTAGCATTTTACTCGCCTCCTCTTCCCAGATAAACAGCCTGAACTGTCTTGTCTGCAAGTATGTCGCCGATGTTGCCCTCCATGAGCATTTTGCCCTCATGAAGCACGGTTACGATATCAGCTGCCTGCTTTACAAAGTCCATATCATGCTCGATAACGATAATAGTGCAATCCTTTTTTATCTCCTTTAGGATCTCGCCCGTTCGGAAAGTTTCGGGCTTACCCATACCTGCGGCAGGCTCGTCAAGCATTATTATCTCAGGCTTCTGCACAAGCTGCATCGCTATCTCAAGCCACTGCTTCTGACCATGAGCAAGACTGCCTGCACGTTCTGACGCTTTATCCTCAAGTCCCACACGTTCAAGCGTCGAGCGGATATTTTCCATATCCTCCTTTGAAGGCTTTTTGAAAATAGAATCAAGTATGCCCTTGTGACCATTTAGAGAAAGTATCATGTTCTCCTCCACAGTGAGGTTTACGAACACTGACGGCACCTGGAACTTTCTTCCCACGCCCTCCTGCACTATCTTATACTCTTTCATGCCTGTGAGCCTTACGGCTTCTCTGCCCTTGGGGTGGAAAATAACAGTGCCGGAGGTGGGCTTTGTCTTTGCACAGATTATGTCAAGAAGCGTGGTCTTTCCTGCACCGTTGGGTCCGATAAAAAAGTGTATGCTGTTGCGCGTGACCTTTGTTCTCACCTCTGTGAGGGCGTAAAAGCCGTCAAAAGAAACGGAAATATTGTTTATTTCAAGAACAACGTCATTTGTCTTTGTAGCTGTAGCCATTTTACGCCGCCTCCTTTGCCTTGTCTTTGCCCTTTGTTTTAAGCTTGCGGAAAAGCGCAGGGAGCTGTTCGCTGACGATACCAACGATACCGCTCTTGAAGAATATGATAGTCACGCAGAACACTGCACCGATTATATACTGCCATATCTCAACCATGCTTCCTGAGCTGAGGTTATACTCGCAAAGATTGATAAGAAATGCACCGATAACAGCGCCTATTATCGTTCCTCTGCCTCCGACAGCTACCCATATTACCATTGTGATAGAATATGAAATAGTCATTTGTGACGGAGTAATGCTTCCGTTGAAGTTTACAAAAACTGCACCTGCGATACCAGCCAGTGCCGCAGACAGAACATAGATAAAGTTCTTATATGCGCTTACCTTATAGCCTGAGAAGTATGTTCTGTTTTCACCGTCCCTGATAGCGATAAGAAGCTTGCCGAACTTACGGCTAACAAGAAATCTTGAAAGTGCGAAGATAAGTGTCATAAGGATAAGTGCAAGATAATAAAGCTTGAACATCTCGTTTCTGTGAAGATTGCCCTTTATGCTTCCGAAAATGGTCTTTATCTCTGTGATTCCCACGTTTCCGTTCGTGTAGGTAGAAAGTGCGATAAAGATAGAATAAGCCGCCCATGTGAGTGCCTGTGAGATGATAGAGAAATAAACGCCCTTTACTCTGTTTTTAAAGATAAAATAACCGATAACGAACGCCACCACTGAGGGTACTGCTATAATAAGGATAAGGGTCAGAGCAAAGGAGTTGAACGGCTTCCAGATAAGAGGAAGTTCATCAAGTCCGCCTATGTGCATGAAGTCTGTTATCTTGCCCCCTGTTTCTTGAAGCTTTAGATACATTGCCATGCAGTATCCGCCAAGGGCGAAATAAAGTCCGTGACCAAGGCTCAGGATACCTGTATAGCCCCATATAAGGTCGATACCCATTGCGGCAATGGCGAACGCCATACACTTGCCGAGAAATATAACTGTAGATGAACCGGAGAGCATTCCGGTATTAAGAAGCAGCGGCATGATGCCAAGTATTATTGCTATTATAAGGAAGCTTATAGCAGCTCCCCTCTTTTTGAAAAATCTGCTTAGTTTCATTGACCGAAACACCTCCCTTACTCGTCAAGATTTCTGCTCTTGATAACGAAAAGTCCCTGCGGACGCTTCTGCAAAAAGATAATAACGATAAGCAGAACAATAGCTTTTGCGATAGTTGATGAAGTATAATTCTCTGTGAAAATGCTTGCAGAGCCTATTATTACAGAGCCGATAGCAGTGCCGAGGAGTTTGCCGACGCCACCAAGAACAACTGCCATAAAGCTGTTTACTATGTAGCTCTGACCTACAGTCGAGTCGATAGAACCAAGAAGCGCCACTGAACAGCCTGCGATCCCGGCAAGACCTGAGCCGATAGCAAAGGTAATGTTATCCACCTTGCGTGAGTTTATGCCCATACATTTTGCCATTGTTCTGTTTTGCATAACAGCTCTCATCTGCTTGCCGAAGTTTGACTTATACATGATAAACCACACCAGAAGCAGACAAAGTGCCACAAGAAGAATGATGAAAAGTCTGTTGTATGAGAATGTACAGCCGCCTATCTTTATTCCACCGTTTAAGAATGACGGTGCTGTTACGTTTACACCCTGTGTGCCGAAAATGCTTCTTGCCGCCTGCTGTAAAATAAGGCTTATGCCCCATGTTGCAAGCAAGCTGTCTATCTCTCGCCCGTATAATCGGGAGATGATAAACTTTTCAAGCAAGCTTCCAAGAATGAACGTCACGCCGAATGCGGCAGGGATTGCAACAAAATAATAAACGTCACGAATGCTTTCGGGACAGTATTTTACGAATATCTGCTGAACGACATATGTTGTATATGCGCCTATCATCACAAACTCTCCGTGAGCCATGTTTATGACCCTCATAAGTCCGAAGGTTATTGCAAGGCCGAGAGAAGTAAGAAGTATGATAGAGCTAAGGCTTACGCCGTTGAACATAGTGTTTATAAAACGATCCATAGATTTTTGCCACGTCCTTTCGTGTCCTTAATAATGCACAGCCAAATTACTGACTGTGCATTAAAGGATACTTACAGAGGATTTATTATGAAATATGCTTATTCAAGAGGCTGGATTCCTGCCTTAACTGCCCAATCATAAGTTGAGAGATATGGGTCCGGAGCAACAGGATCAGTTGCGTAGATCTCGTTGATAAGTCCGTCGTCGCCCACCTGACCGATCCTTACAGGCTTTACAAGGTGGTGGTTGTCGCCCTGGATAGTTACAGTGCCTTCCGGTGCGTCAAAGGATATCTCGCCTGACTCGACTGCCTTGATAACGTCCTCAGGCTCAAAGCTGTCTGCCTTTTCGCAGGCTGCTTTCCAAAGATAAACTGCGTCATATGCAGCTTCCGCAGGGTCAGATGTCACTCTGTTCTCACCGTATGCGTCCTTATATGCATTAACAAATTCCTTGTTCTTTTCTGTGTCTGTTGTCTGATAATAGTTCCATGATACCATGTGACCCTTTAGGATATCAGCACCGATAGTAGCGACCTCTTCCTCTGCGATAGAGAATGACATTGTCATGTAGTCACTGCTTGTATAGTTCTTTTCAGACATCTGCTTGAAGAATGAAACGTTGCCTGTTCCGTTAAGAGTGTTGATGATAACATCAGGCTTTGCAGCTTCGATCTTTGAGATGATAGCGGCAAAATCCGTCTGATCCATATCTGCATACTCTTCGCCAACGGCTTCCGCACCCTTTGCTTCAAGCTGTGCATTGATTATCATGTTCGCTGTTCTTGGAAAAACGTAGTCAGAGCCGAGAAGGAAGAATTTCTTATAGCCCTGATCAAGCAGATAGTCGATAGCAGGAACGATCTGCTGGTTTGGTGCTGCACCTGTGTATACGATATTTGATGAGCTTTCCATGCCCTCATACTGAACAGGATACCAAAGAAGTGAGCCGTATTCCTCAACGATAGGCTTAACAGCCTTTCTTGATGATGAAGTCCAGCAACCGAAGATAGTTGAAACGCCCTCGCTGTCAATAAGCTTTTCAGCCTTTGTTGCGAATGTTGACGGCTCGGAAGCTCCGTCCTCTTCAACGTATTCTATCTGCTTGCCATTTACACCTCCTGCGGCATTTATCTCCTTGATAGCAAGCACCTCAGCGTCACGAACTGACTTTTCACTGATAGCCATTGAGCCTGTGAGGGAGTGAAGAAGTCCCACCTTAACTGTGTCGCCGTCGCCACTGCTTGAGCCTCCTCTTGAACCGCAGGCTGTGAGCATTGTTGCCGCCAGAGCCGCTGCTGAAAGCACCGCTAAAAATCTCTTCATTCTTGTCTTTTTCATAGTGTTTTCCTCCAATTCATTTTACTTTTCCATACTAAATGCAATAAAAAAATTGGCTCTCTGCTCTAAAGGGTATTTTCCCTTGACAGATAAACCAACTTCATTGTTGTAATATTAAGTTTTTTACCTAAAACAGACCAAGCTGCTTAAGCGCCTTATCATTTTCCGCTTTTTACCGAGTATATCCTCACCAAGCTTTATCTTCAGATACTGAATGATAAGCTCCGTGCATTTATCCATTCCCATACGGTCAGAATTAAGGGTCATATCATAAAGCACCGGATTTGTCCACGTTTCACCGCCTGTGTAATACTTGTAGTAATCGGCACGATAGCGGTCGGTCTGATAGATCATTCTGTGGGCTTCTTCCTCGGTGACACCAAGGCGTTCAATAACATTTTTTACGCAGAAAGCTCTTGGAGCTTCTATATACACGCTTACGGTGTTGTCATAGTCACGCAGCAGGTGATTTGCACATTTTCCAATGATAATGCAGGATTGCTGCTTGGCAAGCTCCTTGATTATCTTCGCCTGAATATTGTAAAGATTAACGTCAGAAATGAAGCTCTTGTCCGTCGGCTCAACGATATCGTCCTTATTTGCAGACTTCATAAGCCTTTTGATAAGGTGGTAGCCCCTCAGCTTTTCGTCCACCTGAAAAAACAGATCCTTGTTTATTCCGCTGTAGTTTGAAGCCATGCTGAGTATCTGGCTTTCATAGCAAGGTATCCCAAGCTGTTTTGAAAGAGCAAGTCCGATCTGCTTTCCTCCGCTTCCAAAGCCTCTTGCTATGGTAATAACGAAATTGTCCATTCCTATCACCTCCTGTGCTTATAGTATAGCACAGGGGTCAAAAGATAAAAACACTAAAAATCAGAGAAAACCCTATATTTTTCAGACAAGTCACAATGATTGTTTATATTGTGCAGGGGAAACGCCAGTTATCTCTTTGAACACCTTTGTGAAATAGTCTGCACTGGAATAGCCAAGCTCCTCGCTTATCTCATAGGCTTTCATGCCGCTTTGCCGCAGAAGCTCTTTGGCGTATTCTATTTTCACAAGGGTGCTGAATTTGCTGAAGCTTTCTCCTATCTGCCGTCTGAAAAGCTTACCGAAATAGTCACGGCTGAAGCCGAAATGCTCCGCCGCCTGCTCAACTGAAATATCCCGACAGCTTGTATTTGAAAAATATGCGCAGATATCCTGAGTAAAGCTGTCGTCACTACTTTTGCCCACGGCTTCAAGTGCCGAAAGCACATAGTCGGAGCTGGTGTTTTCAGCCTTCTTCTCTGCAAGCTTTTCGCTCACACGTCTTAGCATATCCCAAAGCTTTTGCTCGTTGACGGGCTTTAAAAGATAGTCAAACGCCCCAAGCACAAGCCCTTTTCGTGCATATTCAAACTCGTCATAGGAGCTTACGAAAGCCACTGCCACGTCTATGCCAAGCTCGTTTATCTTTCCAAGAAGCTCTATGCCGTCAATAAATGGCATTCTTATATCCGTCAGCACAAGGTCAAAAGCTTCGGCTTTAAGCACCGCAAGAGCGTCCTTGCCGTTTGACACCTCTTTTGCTATAACAAAGCCACATTCTTTCCACACCGACATTCGTGAGTAGATAAAGCGCATATCTGCGTCGTCCTCTGCCAAAAGTATCTTATACACACTTGTCACCTCCATAAATCCTCAGACTGTGTGATGCTGAGAAGGTCGTATCTGTTTATGTATTCTTCAAGCTGCCTGAATTTCGTCTTTTCCATGCACTCTTTAAACTCTGCCCTATGCTGTTGAAAATATTCCGCCGCAGAGATATCAAAGGCTTTACAAAGGTCTAAAAGCTCTTTTACAAGCTGTGAGTTTTTCTGGCTCTCTGCATTTTGCACCATGCTGTCATCATCAAGCTGCAAAAATTCTTCAAGCCTGCTCACTGCCTTTTCCCACTGCTCCTCAAAGTCTTTTGTATCAGCATTTTGCGGTGCATCAGATTTGAGAATATCACTTAATGCCTTTGCACTTTCATGAAGCTTTCTGCAACAAAGATTGCCCGAAATCCCTATAACGTCATGGAGTATAATCCGCGCGTTCATATAGTTTCCCGCTTCGATATGCTGGCAGATATATTTCTGGTCGCTTCCGTGTTCGGAAATAAAACGCTTTATTATGTCAAAAAGTATGCTTTTGCTTCCACCCAAAGCGTCAAGGCAGGCAACGCAATCGAACACCTCGTCACCCTGCTCTGTAGCTTTTTCGGGCATTTCACGCCTTATGTGCAAATGCTTGTATATCATTTTTTTCAGATCATCAGGTCGGAAAGGCTTTGAGATATAGCCGTCCATGCCTGCTTCATAGGCTTTTTGTTCTATGCCCGAAACAACGTCAGCAGTAAGAGCGATTATTGGCGTAAGTCCGAAATCAGGAAGTTCTCTTATGTGTCTTGCAGTTTCATAGCCGTCCATATCAGGCATATGCAGGTCAAGAATTATCATATCAGGGCTGTGGCTATTGCAATATTCTATAGCCTTTGAGCCACTGTCAGCGATATCCACCTGCAAGCCGTATGTGCCTAATATCTCGCTTTCGATATCTAGGTTCACACTGTTGTCGTCCACCAACAAAATGACAGCCTTTTCAACAGGCACGCCCTGAGAAGTATCATTTTCGCTCTGCACATGTGACGACTCTGCAACATCAAAGGGCATAAGGAAGCTAAAGCACGAGCCTTTTCCAAGCTGAGATGTAACCTCTATGCTGTATTTACCGCCGCTTGCCGCCTTGACGATAGATTGCGAGATAGGAAGCCCCAGACCTGTTCCGCCGTGACGTCTTGTCACTCCTGCGTCGCTTTGGATAAAAGGCTCAAAAATGCTCTCAAGCCTGTCCTGCGGTATGCCCTCTCCTGAGTCAGAAACGCTGAACATGATAACAACGCTTCTGCCCTTTGTTTCCTGACATTTACAGCTAAAGACCACCTCGCCCCTATCCGTGAACTTCACCGCATTTCCAATTAGATTTACAAGCACCTGCCTTAATCGCAAAGGGTCGCCGCAGACGAAATTAGGCAAATTCCCCGATATATCAAGACGCAATGGGATATCCTTTGCTATGGCTGTGCTTTCCATTATGGAATAAGTGTCGCTTATAAGCTTCACAAGGTCAAAATCTGTATATTCGAGCTGCAAGCTTCCCGACTCTATTTTGGAAAAGTCAAGAACGTTATTGATAAGTCCAAGAAGATTTTCCGAAGCTGTGTTTATATTGGTACAATATCTCTTCTGAGTATCATCAAGGCTTGTATTTGAAAGCATATAAAGATAGCCTGTGATAGCGTTAAGCGGTGTGCGAAGCTCATGGCTCATTTGGGCAAGAAAATCACTTTTGGCGCTGTTCGCCCTGTCTGCTTCCTCTTTAGCCTGCCGCATCTGCACCTCGGCTGTTTCACGCTTTTTAAGCTCGTTTTGCAGTATTTGCGAAAGGCGGTTGAAAAGCTCGCCAAAACGAAAAAGCTCATACGCTCCCTTTGGTGTCACACGGACGTTTGAAAGGTCAAATTCGGCAGAATTTTCATTACGCTTTGAAAGGCTCTCGGAGTAGTCGTTTATAGGTCTGACATAAAGGCTTTCAAAAACTATCAGCACTATGCCCACAATAACAAGCACGCTCACCGAACACACAAGCTGTATCACCAGTGCAGTTTCACGTCCTGCGGCAGCGCTTTCCACCTCTGCGTCAAGACGTTTATTAAGAGCCTGACGAAAGCGTTCTATAGGCGACATTATCATGGTTTTAGAATCGTTATAAAAGCTGTCATAAAGTATCTCACGGGAACGCTTTTTCATTTCATCAGGGCTAAGTCCGCTGTATTCCTCAGGCAGGGGCGTATCCTCCACAATGGAAACATACTCAGCCAATCTGCCGCCCTTGCTGTCGCCAAACTGTTTCGCTGTTATGCCTTTTGCAGTGAGCATAAGCTTCATTGACACTGTTTCGGTCTTTATGAGAGTATCAGAAAACTTTTTGGCTTCCGCAAGAAGCGCAGTTTCGTTCTCTGGAGGGTCAAGGGCGGAAAGGCTGTTTATAACACGGTCACGAGTCTTTTCCTCATAGACCTCATACCAATAGTTATAAAGATGTTCGATATCTCCTGTTACGGAGAATTTTCTAGCTTCATCGGTAAGATAATCGGAAGCGTCCGCAAGCTCCTGCCCAAGGTCAGAAAGCTCTCCCCTGTTTGATTGTGCGGTATTCTCTCTGTCGATACACCGGGACATATATCTGCTGCTCATTAAAGTAAGAGCAGTAATAAGAAGAAACACCACAACTGCACAGATGGTGATATTGCGGCTTTTGAGCACACTTCTGCCCTTCTTTTTACTGACCTTCACAGAAAACACCCC
>OOCM01002633.1_pt1 | contig 11448 bp, 10 predicted proteins | sample 1671111 | NCBI WGS metagenome assembly OOCM01 (sample SAMN06348123, study PRJEB24527) | human gut metagenome | biome: human gut; feature: ankylosing spondylitis patient; material: feces | host: Homo sapiens | place: China | collected 2015-10 | reverse complement strand
TGCGCTTTTTGCCTTCCTTCTGCTTTTCCAGCAGCTTGCGCTTACGGGTGATGTCGCCGCCGTAGCACTTGGCGAGCACGTCCTTTCTATAGGCGGACACGGTTTCGCGGGCGATGACCTTGTTGCCGATGGCGGCCTGAATGGCGACTTCAAACATCTGGCGCGGGATGGTGCGCTTGAGCTTGAGGGCCAGGGCGCGGCCGTAGGGATAGGCGTTGTCCTTGTGCACGATGACGGCCAGCGCGTCCACGGGGGCGCCGTTCAGCAGGATGTCCAGCTTGACGAGCGAGGATTCCCGGTAGTCGATGGGCGTGTAGTCCATGGAGGCGTAGCCGCGCGTACCGGACTTGAGCTTGTCGAAGAAGTCAAACACGATTTCCGCGAAGGGCATTTCGTAGGTGATGACGGCGCGGTTGGTGGTGATGAAGCCCAGATTCTTCTGGATGCCGCGCTTTTCCTCGCAGAGCTTGAGCACGTTGCCCACGAATTCGGTGGGCACATGGATGTCCATGCGCACGTACGGCTCGTAGAGGGCCTTGATCTTGGAACCGTCGGGGAACTTGGCGGGGTTGTCGATGTCGAAGGTCTTTCCGTCGGTGGTGTCCACCTTGTAGATGACCGAAGGCGCCGTGGCGATGAGTTCCACCTGAAATTCCCGCTCCAGGCGTTCCTGAATGATTTCCATGTGCAGCAGTCCGAGAAAGCCGCAGCGGAAGCCGAAGCCGAGGGCCGTGGAGGTTTCCGGCTCGAAGGAGAAGGCCGCGTCGTTGAGCTGAAGCTTTTCCAGCGCCGTTTTGAGGTTCTCGTAGTCGGCGGCATCGGTGGGATAGAGGCCGCAGAAGACCATCGGCTTGACTTCCTTGAAGCCGGGCACGGGGGCGTCGGCGGGGTTGTCGCGCAGGGTGATGGTGTCGCCCACGCGGGCGTGGCCGAGTTCCTTGATGTTGGCGCACAGAAAGCCCACTTCGCCCGCGCCGAGTTCGTTCACGTCGATGGCGTTGGGCGAGAACACGCCGAGCCGCACCACTTCGTAGTCGCGGTTGCCGGCCATGAGATGGATCGTGTCGCCGAGCTTCAGGGTGCCGTCCATGATGCGGAACAGCACCACCACGCCCTGATAGCTGTCGTACCAGGAGTCGAAGATGAGGGCCTTGAGCGGCGCTTCCCGGGAACCTTCGGGCGCGGGCAGACGATGCACGATGGCGTCGAGCACCTTGTCGATGTTGAGGCCGGTCTTGGCGGAAACGTCCACGGATTCGGAGCAGTCGAGCCCGATGCTGTCTTCGATTTCCTGACGCACGCGGTCGGGATCGGCGCTCGGCAGGTCGATCTTGTTGAGAATGGGAATGATCTCGTGGTTGTGATCGAGCGCCATGTAGACGTTGGCCAGCGTCTGGGCTTCCACGCCCTGGGTGGCGTCCACCACGAGCAGGGCGCCGTCGCAGGCGGCGAGGGAGCGCGACACTTCATAGCCGAAGTCCACATGGCCGGGGGTGTCGATGAGGTTCAGCACATAGTTCGTGCCGTCCTTGTCGGTATAGGGAATGCGCACGGTCTGCGCCTTGATGGTGATGCCGCGTTCCCGTTCCAGATCCATTCTGTCGAGGTACTGCTCGCGGGCTTCGCGGGCGCTCACCACGTTGGTATATTCCAGAATGCGGTCGGCAAGGGTGGACTTTCCGTGGTCGATGTGGGCGATGATGCAGAAATTGCGGATATGGTCGAGTGAGGTCATACGTCTCTGGGGTAGAAGTTGACGGCGTAGTTCACCGTGAAAGCGCCGTGGCGGCGCGAAAGCCTGCAGAAGATCGGGCCGGATGCGGTCGGAACGCTGCCGACCGGGGCCTTTTATTTCTGCTGGCCGAAGCCGGGAATGGCCAGCTTCTTTTCCAGCCGGGCCAGAAGCCAGGTGGCGGCGCTCACCATGACCAGATAGTAGCAGGCCGCCACAAGGTAGACTTCCGTGGGACGGAAGGTTCGCGAAACGAGCACCTTGGCTTCGCCGGTAAGCTCGATGCAGGTGACGATGTACGCCAGCGAGGAATACTTGATGAGATAGATGATTTCATTGCCGCAGCCGGGCAGGGCGCGACGCACGGCCTGCGGCACGATGACGGACCAGATGGTCTGCCAGCGTGTCATGCCGAGGGCCTGAGCGGCCTTGATCTGCCCCTGCCGGATGGAGAGCAGGGCGCCGCGCACGTATTCCGACTGATACGAGGCCGTGCAGATGATGAATCCGAGAAGCGCGGCCGCGTAGGGGGAAAGATAGATCTTCACGCCGGGGAGGCTGGGCAGGCCGAAGTAGAGGATCATGAGCTGCACGGTGAGGGGCACGCCGCGCACCACGGCCACCACGGCATCGGTGCAGCGGCGCACGGAGGGCGTGCCGAACACGCGCATGACGCCCATGATCACGCCGATGACGCCGCCGATCAGAGACGCGGGAATGATGAGCTGAAGACTCATCATAAGTCCCCGGTCCAGATAGGGCATGACGCGCCCGGTCAGAAAGTTCAGGTCGATGAAGTCGAGCATGATCAGTTTTGCGCCTCCGCGTCGGATTCCGACTCGCCGCACAGATCGTGGAGCCGGGTGCAGAAGTCCTGCGTACGGGTCTGCGCGCCGGGGGCGAGCAGTTCTTCGGGGGAGCCCTGTTCGATGACCTTTCCGCCCTCCATGAACAGGATTTCCGTAGCCACGGCGCGGGCGAATTCCATCTGATGGGTGACCATGATCATGGGCATGCCGTGGGCCGCCAGATCGCGTATGACGGTGAGCACTTCGCCCACGAGTTCGGGATCGAGAGCGGAGGTGGGTTCGTCGAGCAGCAGGATGGTGGGATCCATGGCCAGAGCGCGGGCGATGGCCACGCGCTGCTTCTGTCCGCCGGAGAGCTGGGCGGGGTAGAGGCGTGCCTTGTCTGCAAGGCCTACGCGGGCAAGCTCCACATGGGCGCGTTCGATGGCGTCGGCCTTGCTCAGGCCGCGCACCTTGCGCAGGGCAAGCGCCACGTTGTTTTCCGCGGAAAGGTGATCGAACAGGTTGAATTCCTGAAAGATCATGCCCACGCGCTGGCGGAGGTCGTAGAGTTCCTTCGTGTTCTTGAAGTCCACCCGGTGATCGCCGAGCCAGATTTCGCCCTGATCGGGTTCAAGCAGGCAGTTGATGCACTGCAGAAAGGTGCTCTTGCCGGCGCCGGAAGGGCCGATGAGCACCTTGACGTCGCCCGGACGCATGCTGATGGAGCAGTCGTCGAGAATCTTGCGGCCGGTGAGAAATTTGGTGAAGTGTTCCGCGCGGAGAATGGGAGTGTCGTTCTGAGGGGCGTTCATGGTATCTCCCGGCATCACATGCCGGAGTTGCTGTAGCCGGGAATGCGGGCTTTTCGTTCGAGGCGGCGGAGCAGGGTCACGCCCACCATGGTGATGGCGAAATAGATGAGTCCGGCGGTGATGTAGAGGGGCAGATGCTCGTAGGTGCGTGAGGCGACGAAGTGGGTGCGCGCCATGATTTCGGGCGTACCCAGAGCAAAGCACATGGCGGAGTCCTTGAGCAGGATGGAGTATTCGTTGGACCATCCGGGAATGGACAGTCTGAGCGCCTGCGGAAGGATGACGCTGCGTATGGTCTGGGCGTCGGTCATGCCGAGCGCGCGTCCGGCCTTGAGCTGGCCGGCGGGAAGGGACTGTATGGCTCCGCGGAAGATCTGCGACTGATAGGCGGCGCTGGTCATGCCGAGCACGAGGCAGGAGGCGCCTATGGTGCCCACATCCAGGCCTATGAGGCCGAACAGACCGTAATAGAAGAGAAAGAGCAGAAGCAGAACGGGCACGCCGCGGAAGAACCATACATAGAAGCTGACCAGCATGGCGACGGGCCGGGGAGCGTAGACCTGCGTGACGGCCATGGGCACGCCGAGACAGAAGCCCAGGGAAAGCGCGCCCGCCACAAGAACAACGGTGACCAGCGTTCCTTCAAGGATGTAGGGAAAGGCTTCGATGATGGTGGAAAGAATGTGCACAGTTAAACCCGGTGAGGAATGAAAGTCCCGGCCGCGGTCCGGACGGGCCGGAAACTGGTCGGGGAGACGCGCTTTCGCTTGTCGGATGGGGTATTCGGAGCGATCTGCCTGCTTCCGTCGGAGGTGCAGCGCGCAGGCAACAAAAAAGGAGACCGGCGGAGAAGGCCGGTCTCCGTATCGCCTGTGTATTACTTGGTCAGATACTTGGCCTCGAGTTCCTTCCAGTAGGGATCGGCCTTCAGCTTGCGGTAGCCTTCGTTCACGAGCTTGAGCAGTTCGGCGTCGTCCTTGCGGATGGCCACGCCGAACGCGTCGTCATCGGCGAAGGTGCCCACGATCTTCACGGGCTTGCCCTTGTTGATGGCGTCCTTGGCGGGAGCGCTGTCCATGGCGATGGCTTCGATGCGGCCGTTCAGCAGGTCTTCCACGGCCAGAGGCGCGGAATCATAGAAGCGCAGTTCGTATTCGAGCTTTTCTTCCATCTTTCTGGTTTCGAGCAGTTCGTGCTCGTTGGTGCCGCGCTGCACGCCGAGCTTGGTCTTGCCGTGAATGGCCTGATCGGCGGTGAGGGTGGAGTCGGCCGGAACCAGAATGACCTTCTGGATGGTGTAGTAGGGGTCGGAGAAGGCCACCACGGCGGCACGTTCGGGAGAAATGCTCATGCCGGAGCAGACCATGTCGATCTTCTTGTTCATGAGGGCGGGCACGATGCCGTCCCAGTCCATGGGCTGATGGGTGACTTCAAAGCCCATATGCTTTGCGATCCAGTCCATGGATTCCACGTCGAATCCGGCGGGCTTGCCGTCTTCGCCGACGTAGGCGAAAGGAGGATAGTTGGCGTCGATACCGTTGACATAGGTTTTCGCCTGGGCGCCGGCCGCCATGCAGAGCACGGCGAAGGCTGCAAGGATGCAGGAAAGACGTTTCATGTGAGCCTCACGAAAAGATTGAAAGTGAAAATTTCCCTGCGGGACAATATATAGAAAAAAAGCGCGGCAGGCAATACAAAGCCCGGCCGCGCACAAGGAAAAGCTTTGCAGCGGAGCCTGTGCGGCTCAGAATTCGAGAGAATCCGGCGCAAGAGTGGAGAGCTGTTCCTTGATCCATTCCGGAACGGCCACGGGACGTCCTTCCTTATTGACCACGGCATGCAGAGTCATGCCTTCGCAGAGCAGCTTTGTACGATCTTCGTTGTATATTTCATAGCGGAATCGCACTGAGGCGCGTCGCCATTCCACAATGCGGGCGCGGATCTGAATGTGATCGTCGTAGCGCGCCGGAGAACGGTAGCGGCATTCCACCTCGCGCACGGGCAGCATGTAGCCCGCTTCTTCTATGCTGCCGTAGCCTATTCCGCAGGCCCGGCACATCGCGCCGCGGGCGCGCTCGAAAAAGTGAATGTATTCTGCGTAGTACACTACGCCCATGGCGTCCGTTTCGCCGTAGGAAACGTAGTGGGGAAGCCATATTTCGGCAAAGGTTTCTTCCATGAGATCCTTCCGTCGGAATGAAGATGTGTGTGGGCAGAAGCGCTGAAGGAACTGCCGTATCCAATGCGGCGGCGGGGCGTCGGACATTTCCGGCACAGCGTGCAGGGTTCGGAACGCGGGCGTTTTGTATGCCCTTCACAGGCGCGCGGCGCGCCGGGCAGGCCGGAGCTTCTGCGGAAAAAGGCCGGAGCGGGGGAAACCGGCTCCGGCACAGAAGAAGGGCTGGGGAGTTCTACATGCCCTTTTTGACCAGCGGACCGCTCGGGCACTGGCAGATGGGCATGATTTCCACGCGGTTGATGTTGATGTGGGCCGGACGATGCGTGACCCAGTAAACGGTTTCGGCGATGTCCTGCGGGGTGATGGGGCTCGTGTCTTCATACACGGAGGCGGCCTTTTCGGTGTCGCCGTGGAAGCGGACGATGGAAAATTCGCTTTCCGCAAGACCGGGTTCGATATTGGTCACATGAACGTTCGTGCCGAGGAGGTCGGCGCGCAGGGACAGGCTGAACTGCTTCACGAAGGCCTTGGAGCCGCAGTACACGTTGCCGCCCGCGTAGGGATAGTTGCCCGCAATGGAGCCGAGCATGACGATGTGACCGCGATTGCGGGCCACCATGCCGGGCAGCACGGCGCGCGTGGCGTAGAGCAGCCCCTTGATGTTGGTGTCGACCATGGCATCCCAGTCGTCGAGGCTGCATTCCTGCGCGGGATCAAGGCCGAGAGCGGCGCCCGCGTTGTTGAGCAGCACATCCACGTCGTTCCATTCGCCGGGCAGATTCCCCAGCGTTTCCATGACAGCGTGTCTGTCGCGCATGTCGAGGGGAACGGGCAGGAAGGCGTCGCCGAGTTCCTGATGCAGGGCATCGAGACGATCGGCGCGGCGACCCGTGCCGGCGACGTGCCAGCCTTCGGAGGCGAAGAGACGTGCGGTAGCCAGGCCGAAGCCCGAGGTCGCGCCGGTAATGAGAATATGCTTGGGCATGGAAGACTCCTTGCTGATGATGGATAACGGGGCAACGATAGCCGTTTTGACGGGGCAAGGCAACCGACGCGGCACTCTTTTCCGCTGCGTATGCGGTGCGTCGGCAAAGGCTGCGCCGGGACTCTCGAAGCGGCGGACGCCGCGTTCGGAGACGGGCATTCGCGTCTTGACTCCGCATTTTCCCCTCATTAAAAGAGGGTTCTGCCTTCTAGGCTGGAACATTCATACGCAACGAGATGATTTTCATGGACAAGAGCAATCGTGATGCGGGTTTTTCCGAACTGGAAAACGTTGAGCAGGAACGACAGGAACAGGAAAGACTGGCGGCCGAGGAAGCCGAGCTGGCCGATGCCGCCAAGAAGAAGGCCGCCATATCTTCGGTGATCTGGTCGGCGTTTCTTACCGTGATCAAGCTGGTGGCGGGCATTTCCACCAACAGCCTCGGTCTTCTTTCGGAAGCGTTGCACAGTACGCTGGACTTCGTGGCGGCGGGCATCACCTGCCTTGCGGTGCGCATATCGGCGCAGCCTGCGGACGAGCGGCATCCCTACGGACACGGCAAGGCCGAAAGTCTTGCCGCGCTGGCCGAAACCGTGCTGCTTGTGGTCACGTGCGCATGGATCGTCATAGAAGCCGTGGAGCGGCTGTTCTTTGATGCCGGTCCCGTGGAGCCTTCCTGGTGGGCCTTCGGGGTGGTCATCATTTCTCTGGCTGTGGACATCAGTCGTTCCGCCATGCTGCGCCGCGTGGCAAGAGAACACAAGTCGCAGGCGCTGGAAGCCGATGCCATGCACTTCACCACGGACATCTGGTCTTCGGCCGTGGTTCTGGTGGGTCTGACCTGCGTGGTGCTGGCTTCCTGGGTGGAACCCGGCTCGGCGCTGCATGCGATCCTTACCCGTGCCGACGCCGTGGCGGCGCTCGGCGTGGCCGGCATCGTGCTCGTGGTGAGCTGGAACATGGCCCGCAACGCCGTGCTCACGCTTATGGACGGCGGCATGAGCGAAGAAACCCGCAACATCCGCGCGGCGCTGGCGGCCAATGCTCCGGCGTATCCGGTCCGCAGCGTGCGCGTGCGCGAAAGCGGCGCAAGACATTTCGTGGAACTGGTGGTTTCCGCGCCGTCCGGCATGCGCGTGGACATGGCGCATGAAATTTCCACCATGCTGGAAAACGTGGTCAGCGGCGTGCTGCCCGATGCCGAAACCACGGTGCACATGGAGCCGGAAGAGGAAAATCATCGCGATCTTTATGCCACGTCCTATCGGCTGGCCTCTCTGCATGGCCTCATGATTCATAATCTGCGCCTCGTCACGCAGAACGACGGCATGCACGTGGAAGTGCATGTCGAGCTGCCCGACGACATGCCGCTTTCCGAAGCCCATGAAAAGGTTTCGGCCTATGAGGCGGATCTGCGCAGGCGTGTGGGCGCGCGCTATGTGGTGTCGCACATGGAGCCGAGAGATTGCCGTTCCCACGGCGGAGCGCAGTCGGTCAGCCTCGAGGCCGTGAACCGCGCCGTGGAAGAATCCATGCACGCCTCGCCTTTGAGCGATCCTCATCACATCGAGGTCTACACCGGCAACGACGGCACGACCGTGACGTTCCACTGCCGCTGCCGTGCTTCCACGGTGGGCGAAAGCCATGCCCTTGCCACGGATCTTGAAAAGAGCATCCGGGAATCGCTGCCCGACGTCGGCCATATCGTCATTCATGTGGAACCTCAGCCGCAGAGGTAGTCCGTGCTCTTTTCTGTTCCCGTACCTCGCGTGACCGGGCCGTATCTCGGCGTGCTCATGCTGATTGTGTCCATTACCTCCACGCAGGCGGGCACGTCCTTTGCCAAGTTTCTGGTGGTGGAGGTCGGGCCGGAAGTCACCGTGGCGCTGCGTCTGGCCTGTGCCACCGTGCTGCTTTTCATCGCGCTCCGGCCCTGGCGACACATGCCGTCGGGCAGGGAGTGGAAAAGCGTGCTGATATACGGTGTGGCCATTGCCTTCATGAACGGCTGCTTCTATCAGGCGCTGGCCCGCATTCCTCAGGGCATCGCCGTGGCCGTGGAGTTCGCCGGGCCGCTCATGGTGGCCGTGTGCTCGTCCCGCAGGTGGACGGACTTTGCCGGCATCGCCTTTGCCGTGGCGGGGCTTCTGCTCATTCTGCCGCTGTCGGGACTGGAAAAGGGGCTGGATCTGGTGGGACTCGGCTTTGCCTTTGCCGCCGCCGCAGGCTGGGCCGCGTACATCGTGTTCGGACGCCGTGCCGGAGGCGGAGGCGTGAGCGCCGCGGCCTGGGGCATGCTGGCGGGCACGCTTGTGGCGGTTCCCTGGGCCGTTCTGGCCGAAGGCACGCTGCTGTTCCGGCCCGACGTGCTGAAGGACGTGCTGCCCATGGCCTTTCTTGTGGGCTTTCTGGCTTCGGCGCTGCCGTACGGACTGGAAATCGTGGCCCTTCGCATCGTACCGCCGCAGGCCTACGGCGTGCTCATGAGCATTGAACCCGCGGCCGCGGCCCTGTTCGGACTGCTCATTCTCGGCGAAGTGCTTTCGCCGCGTCAGTGGTGCGCGCTGGGACTCATCATCTGCGCATCGCTTCTGGTGACGAGGGGCTTCAAGAAGTCGTAGTCCGTCAGCCGATCCCAGCTCCCCCCCCGGATTTTCCGCGCGGTTTCGTTTTTATGCGTCTTCTGTTGAAGGGCGTGGAGCGGCGCGCCGTGCGGGAGCCGTTCGTCCTTCATCCGGAGGGCGGAGTCGGGCGGAAGGCGCAGGCGGGGGAGGCCCCGGCGCATTTCCGGAACAGGCGCAGGAGAGCCTTCGGCGCGGTTTAGCATCCGGCAAGGAGCTTCGTGCGTGGCGTTTTTGTGTCGATATCTCACTGAAATGTTTTAAAGTTCGGCGTGTTTCTCGCCGGGCGCAAGGAAAGGCCGTTCATGCCTCGGCAGCGGCGCAGGGCCTGACACAGGGCCTGACGCTGCCATGCCGGGAGAAGCGCGGAAGGGGCGTGCCTTCGTATGAGCGCCGCCTCTGTTTTGTCTGCGAAGTCTGCAGAACGATATATTCCCTCGGGAGATTCTGCCCCGGGACGAAAAAAGGCCGATCCTTGAAAGGACCGGCCTTTTTCGTATGAGCGTTTCAGACGGAAGCGGAGGGGGCAGGAAGCCTTCCGCCTTCAGCCTTGTTTAGCGCAGGTTGTTGGCCTTGAGGTATTCCACGAGCAGATCCGGGAAGTCGGAGAACATGCCTTCCACCTTGAGGTCTTTGAAGGACACGTCGAGCACTTCGTTGAAGTCCTTGAAGCCCTTGGGCAGGGAGTCCTTGCGCAGGGTCCAGGAATGCAGCTTCATGCCGTTCTCGCGGGCCAGATCGCCGAGATTGGAGAGGGTGTAGCCCTTGCCGTCGGCGGTGGGCACGGCCAGCAGGTTGAAGTTGGGGGCGTAGATGGTGGCATACTTGGCCACTTCCTTGATGCCTTCAGGCGTGGTCAGCCACTTATGACGGGCCTTGTCGTCCTTGGCGCCCTGGCCGCCGGCGGTGACCAGCATGCACAGCTGACCCTTCCAGCCGAGTTCACGGGCACGAATGACGGCCTCGTAGTCGAAGATCTGGAGAATGGCCTTGCTGTCCGGGGTATTATAACCGAACTTGGTCATGGTATCGATGGTGGCCTTGAGGATGTCCAGACCCTGATTCATGAAGAATTCGGGTTCCTTGACTTCCACGTACACGCCCACGTTCTTGCCGGTGGACTTGTTCAGGCCCTGCACCTGATAGAATTCTTCTTCAAGAGAAGGAATCTGATAGGCAATGGGGGAATCGGGGAAACGGTCGGCGAACACAGGCTTGCCGGTCTTGGGATCGAAGCGCTCAGTCACGCGCAGGGAGCGAAGTTCGTCGTAGGTGAAGTCGCAGGCATAGTAACGGCCGTTGTCGCGATGGCGATCCGGGAACTTCTTGGCAACGTCGGTCGTGGTGTCTACGAGAATGTCATGCATGACCATGAGCTTGCCGTCCTTGGACATGACGACGTCCTGTTCCACATAGTCCACACCCATGGCGTAGGCCATGGCCTTGGCGGGCAGAGTGTGCTCGGGCAGATAACCGCTGGCGCCGCGATGGGCGGCGACTTCGGGTCTGTAGTCGGCGGCCTGACCGGCGATGGGAAGCAGCAGGGTCAGAGCCAGAGCCTGGGCAAGAATGATTTTACGCATGATCTCTCCTTTTGCGTAGAGGGAACGGGGACGCGCGAATCGTCTCCGCGCGCCGGGCCTGTTTCGCCTATAACACGAATGTACTGTTCCGTCCAGAACGCAAAAACAATTTTTTCTTTCATGCTCGTGTAATAAAATATTTTTATTTTTGAAATGAGGGGTAGGAGAACGATGGAGAAAGCTTTTCGGCGGAAAGAAAGACTTTTTTATGGTCGGAAAAGCAGGAAACTGCGAGAGCATGGGCCTCAGGGACGCTTTTTACCGCAGAACTGCGGAAAAATTGCAGGAAAAAGAAATCTGGGATTTTGTGGGGGCTTTTATCAAAAACCCTTATTCTCCGCAATTTGACTACGTGATTTTCAATATAGACCGTTTGGCTCATAAAGTGAAATTTGATCGCTATAACGTGGAGAGACAATTAAGTTGGGCGCTGGAAAAAGCAGTAGATCGAGTGGTTGAAATTAAATTTGATGAGAATGGGGTTCCCTTGCGTTTGGTTGCCGAGCAAGGAAAAATAGATACTTTGTTACGTTTGATTGACCGCGGGAATTTGAAACGTGCAGAAACGTATCGTGCCAAAATAAAGATTTATGAATTGGAGTTGGCTCAAAAGTGGAATGAAGTATACGAAAGCCAGATGATGTATCGTGACATCAAGGCTTTGGGTTATTCTGATCGTGATTTGGATGAAACGGCTCGATTTTTCAGTAGGAATCAGGCCGTTTTCTCTTGTCAAAAAATAATT
>OOCM01002625.1_pt1 | contig 11475 bp, 10 predicted proteins | sample 1671111 | NCBI WGS metagenome assembly OOCM01 (sample SAMN06348123, study PRJEB24527) | human gut metagenome | biome: human gut; feature: ankylosing spondylitis patient; material: feces | host: Homo sapiens | place: China | collected 2015-10 | reverse complement strand
CGGCGCTGACGGTGTCGGACGCCGTGCTGGCCGCTGCGGACGAGACCGAGAGCCTTGCCACGACGACGGCCGCGCTCACGGTCGTGAATGCGACGGTGCAGCGTGGCTAAGCGGCGCGCGCTCGCGCTGCTGCTGTGCCTGCTGCTTTTGCTGTGCACGGCTTGCGGCGGGCAGGCGCAGGAGGATGCCGGTGCGCTGCACTGCACGGTGCGGATCGAGTGCAGCACGGTGCTCGCGCACATGGACGACCTGAAGGCCGGCAAGGCGGACATCGTCCCGTCCGACGGCGTGCTCCTGCCGGAGACGACGGTCGCCTTTTCGGATGGGGACACGGTGTTTGACGTGCTGCAGCAGGTCTGCCGCGCGCAGGGCATCCACATGGAGTCGACCTGGACGCCCGCGTACAACAGCGCCTATATCGAGGGCATCGGCAACCTCTACGAATTTGACTGCGGCGAGCTGTCCGGCTGGATGTACAGCGTCAACGGCGTCTGGCCGGATTACGGCTGCAGCGGCTACACGCTCCATGACGGCGACACCGTCGTCTGGAGCTATACGTGCGATCTCGGGCGCGACGTCGGCGCCCTGCAAGGAGAACCATGAACGATTCCTTCTCGGCGCTGCACCCGGCGCTGACCTTTTGCTATTTTGCGGCCGTGCTGCTGCTGACGATGCTCGTGCTGCACCCGGTGTTTCTGGCGCTGAGCCTGCTGGGCGCGCTGGGCTACTGCGCAGTGCTGCGCGGCTGGCGCAGCCTGGGGCGGACGCTCGGCTGGCTCGTGCCGTTTCTGGTACTGATGGCGGCGCTCAACGCGCTGCTGAACCACGCGGGCGTGACGATGCTGTTCTACCTGCCGAACGGCAACCCCGTCACGCGCGAGGCGCTGTGCTACGGCGCGGCCGCGGCGGCGATGTTCGCGGCCGTGATTTTGTGGTTTCAGTGCTGCAATGTCGTCATGACGGCGGATAAATATCTGTACGTGTTCGGCAGTGCGCTGCCGGGCGTGTCGCTGCTGCTGAGCATGGCGCTGCGGTTCGTGCCGAAATTTTCCGCGCACATCCGCTCTGTGCGCGCGGCGCAGGCGTCGCTCGGCTGCGGCACGCGCGAGGGCAGCGCGTGGCAGCGGCTGAAAAATGGCGCGCACATTTTGTCCGTCACCGTCTCGTGGGCGCTTGAGAGCGGCATCACGGCGGCGGACTCCATGAAGAGCCGGGGCTACGGCGCCGGCAGAAGAACGTATTTCGGCAATTACCGCTTCACCCGGCGCGACGGCGTGCTCAGCGCCGTGCTTGCGCTCGCACTTGCGGGCGTGTGTGCGGGCGTCGGCTGCGGCGCGCTGTATGTGCGCTACTACCCGTCGATCCGCATCGGCGGCAGCGGCGTGCTCGGCGCAGTGTGCATGGCGTGCTTTGCGCTGCTGTGCTTTCTGCCGCTGCTGCTTGATGGAAAGGAGGCGCTGACATGGCGTCGTTTGCGCTCGAACATCTGACGTTTACCTATCCGGGCCAGACGCGCCCGGCGCTGAGTGACCTCACGCTCACGATCCCGGAGGGGGCGGTCACGGTCCTCTGCGGCGAGAGCGGCAGCGGGAAATCCACCCTCCTGCGCCAGCTCAAGACCTGCCTCACGCCGCACGGCACTGTCAGCGGCGCTGTGCGCCTTGGGGACGCGCTCCTAAAGGGCATCCCGTTTGCCGAGCAGGCGCGGCGCATCGGCTTCGTGCTCCAGCACCCGGACGACCAGATCGTGACGGACAAGGTGTTCCACGAGCTGGCGTTCGGGCTCGAGAGCCTTGGGTGCGAGGAAAAAACCATGCGCCTGTGCGTCGCCGAGATGGCGAGCTACTTCGGCATTGCCGACTGGTTCGACCGCGACGTGGCCGCGCTCTCCAGCGGCCAGAAGCAGATGCTCAACCTCGCGTCCGTCGTGGTCATGCGGCCGGACGTGCTCATTCTGGACGAGCCGACGCGAGGTATCGATATCGGCGCCAAGGCGGAAATCCAGCAGGTGGTGCTTGATCTTGCCGCTCAGGGCATGGGTGTGGTGTTCATCTCGTCCGAAATGGAAGAGGTGGTCAGGCTTTCTGACGACATCGAAGTGCTGAAGGATCGCCACAAGATCGCCGAACTCGTCAATGACAACACGGTTTCCCAGGAAACCATCGTCCAAACCATCGCGAACACGAACGTCAATACAGGAAAGGAGGCATGATGAGCGACAAGAAAACAAAGCAGGACGGCGATTCCCTCGTCAAGAAGCTGCTGTCGTCAAACCTCACATGGTCTGTGGTCGCACTGATTGTGCTGATCGTCATCTGCACCATCTCCGATCACCAATTCCTCTCGTTGAGCTGGAATAAGAACACCGGAGGTCTTTCGGGACCGCTGATCACCATGCTGCAGGAATCGGCGCGTTATCTCATGATCGCCACCGGCATGACATTGGTGATCTCCACTGCAGGCATCGACCTTTCCGTAGGTTCCGTTATGGCGGTTGCCGGTGCGGCGGCCATGCAGATGCTGACTTCCGGCGTTAACGTGTGGCTGGCGATTTTCCTCGCACTGCTCATCGGCCTCGGTGTCGGCTGCATCAACGGCGCATTGGTTTCCATTCTGGGACTGCAGCCGTTCATCACCACGCTGATCATGATGCTCGCAGGTCGAGGATTGGCCAAGGTCATCACTTCCGGCCAGAACACTGATGCCAGCTCCGTTGCAGGCGGCGCGCCGCTGAAATGGATGGCCAACGGCTTCATTCTGGGCATTCCCGCCAATTTCGTCATCGCATTGGTCATTGTCGCGCTGATTGGCCTGCTGTGCCGCAAAACGGCCATGGGCATGATGGTCGAATCCGTCGGCATCAATCCGGAAGCCTCTCGCATGACCGGCATCAAGCCGAAGAAGATCCTCTTCCTCGTATACGCGATTTCCGGTCTTCTGGCAGCCGTGGCAGGCCTGTTCGCCACCGCATCCGTGATGCGCGTCGACGTGGTCAAGACCGGGCAGGATCTTGAAATGTATGCCATCCTCGCAGTCGTTATCGGCGGAACCTCGCTGCTTGGCGGCAAGTTCTCCCTGGCTGGCAGCGCGCTTGGCGCGGTGATCATCGCCATGATCCGCAAGACCATCATCACCCTCGGTATCGATTCCGCCGCAACACCGGCATTCTTCGCCGTCGTGGTGATCGTGATCTGCGTGATGCAGGCTCCGAAGATTCATAACCTTGGCGCGGAAATAAAACGTAAGTGCGCGCTGAAGACGCAAACTAAGGCGGTGGCAGCATGACTTCTGCAACAGCTACTCAGGTCAAGAAGACCGTGAAACCGACTCGGCGTCGTCTTGACGCTCAGATGATTCCAACCATCGCAGCAGTGGTGATCTTCATTCTGATGATCATCATGGGTCAGGCGCTGTTCGGCACCTACCTGCGTCTTGGATTCGTGTCGTCCCTGTTCATCGACCATGCCTACCTGATTATTCTGGCCGTGGCTATGACGCTTCCGGTATTGACCGGCGGCATCGATCTGTCGGTTGGCGCCATCGTCGCCATCACCGCGGTCGTCGGTGTGAAACTCACCAACGCAGGCGTCGCGGCTCCGCTCGCCATGGTCGTCATGATTCTCATCGGCGTGGCGTTCGGCCTATTGACCGGCACCCTGATCGAAGAATTCAACATGCAGCCGTTCATCGCGTCGCTGGCTTCGATGTTCCTGGCGCGAGGCATCGCATCCATCATTTCGACCAAGGCGCAGACCTTCCCCGAAAATAACAACTTCGATTTCATTTCGCAGAAGATCACCATCATCGACAATCCGAAGATCTCCCAAGATCTGTACATCAATGTCGGTGTGATCATTGCGGCGCTCGTGGTTATCTTCGGGTACATCCTGCTGCACCATACACGCACCGGACGCACCATCTACGCCATCGGCGGCTCGCGCTCCTCCGCGGAACTCATGGGCTTGCCGGTCAAGCGCACGCAGTACGTCATCTACCTGACCTCCGCCACACTGGCCTCCATCGCCTCCATCGTGTACACGGCCAACATCCGCTCTTCCATCAACACGGTCGGCGTCGGCTGGGAACTTGATGCTGTGGCCTCCGTGGTCATCGGCGGCACCATCGTCACCGGCGGCTTCGGCTACGTGCTCGGTTCCGTCATCGGCGCTCTGGTCCGTTCCACCATCGACCCGCTGACCTCCGACTTCGGCGTGCCGGCCGAATGGACCACCATCGTGGTCGGCCTGATGATCCTGATCTTCGTGGTGCTGCAGCGTGCGGTCACCGCCTTCAACAAGAAAGAATAGGAGGAACGGCTCCAGTTCATACCATTTGTTTCTGATTCCCTTTGCGTAAGGCTGGACGTGCCGAAATGGTACGTCCAGCCTTACGCATGCCGTTCCCATCTAGGTCAGGGCTTCCATTACACTACACAGTGGTTTTCATACGAATGAATCATAGACGGCATCGCACAGGGCCGTAGGAAAAAGTGCGCGGATAAGGAATTATGGAAGAACGGAACATTACTACAACAACTGCAGCCACTGAATCGCAGGCGATTACGACAAACGCCGGAACTCAGGAAGCGGCGATTTCAGACGAACGCATCCCCGGCAAACTCATCGGAGCGATCGTGGCGGTCGGCTCCCTCGCCTTCATCGGCATTCTCACCGAAACCGTGATGACGGTGCTTTTCCCGCAACTCATGCGGGAATTCAACGTCGACACCGCAACCGTGCAGTGGATCACCACCATCTACCTGCTGGTGGTCGCGGCCACCATGCCGTTGTCGTCGTATCTTAACCGTCGGTTCAAGCACCGCACGTTGTTCCTTGCCGCGGTGGCGCTTGCCGTGCTCGGCTCGCTCATTATGATTGTCGGTCATGCGTTCCCGGTCATTCTCATTGCCCGTGTGATTCAAGGCATGGGTTCCGGTGTGGCCACGCCGTTGATGATCAACATCATTCTTGAACAGTCGCCAAAGAGCAAAGTCGGTCGTTTGATGGGCGTCGGTTCGCTGGTCATCACCGTCGCTCCGGCAATTGGTCCGACCGTTGGTGGCGCGGTGTCGAGCATTCTGCCATGGCGTGCGATTTTCGTGATTGTCATTCCGATCATTCTGCTGGTCTCGTTGCCGGTCGGTTTAAAATGCGTCGAACAGCATCGCCCGACGGAAGAGGCGCGTCTCAATTCGTTGCAGTTCGTGTCGATTGTGCTTGCATTGTGCGGATTGGTGATGTTCCTAAACCAAGCTGGAGTGGCCGTCAGCGCCGCGGTTTCCGGCGGCAGCGCCACGGTGTCGGCAGTGTTCGCCGTGGTGAGTCTGATCGTTGGATTGGGGGCATTGCTGTTTTTCGGCTGGTCGTCGAAGCGTTCGTTCTCGCCGCTGATCCGTTTGGGCTGGCTGCGTGACCCGATGGTGTTGTTACATTTGATCGCCTACATGCTGCTGCCGATCGTCGGCATCGGTTTCGGTTATGTGATCACCAATGTGGCGCAGCTTTCGTTGGGAACCAGCGCGTTCCTGTCCGGCGCGTTGGTGCTGCCGGGTGCGCTGATCGGCGCGTTTTTCGCACCGGTGGGAGGTATGCTGTACGACCGTTTCGGACCGGTGCGTCCGATTCTCGGCGCGTTTTTCGCCGCGATTTGTGGGCCGATTCTGCTGCTGGTATTTTCCATGCGACTGACACCCGTCACGCTTGCCGGTTTCTACTTCATTTTCGGATTTGGTTATTCGCTTGGTTTTTCCAATATCATGACCAATGCGTTGCGTAACATCGCACCTCAGTTCATGCCGGACGGCAATGCCGTGTTCAACACCTGCCTGCAGTTCGGCGGCGCGGCAGGCACCGCGCTGTTCTCCACGATTCTGTCGGTGGCTCAGGCTGGCGCAGGCGAAGAGGGGGGTACCACGTTCCGTCACGCTACGGCTGTCGGTGGCAGCTGGACGTTCGCTACCATGATTGGTATCGTGGCCATTGCCATCTGTTGCTTGATTGCGGCGTTCCGTATTGGTGCGAAACGTAATAGCAGGCTATAGAAAAAGCCTGTAGCGTAAAGTGAGGAAAGCGTTCCGTCAAGGAATATCGGCTTGCTATGCTGTCTCTACCGTGTTATTGAGAGGACAGCAATGAGACTACAGCACCCGTATAGCGGCATCACTACCGGTCTGCTCAAGCCGATTACGGCGGCGCTTTCCATAGTTGCGCTGCTTGCGGGCTGTGGATCCGTGGAGGCGAAGGATTCCCAGCAGGAAGTCACCAGTGCCGATAAGGTGGTCAGCGTCAATATCACGGAACCATCGAATGGCTTGTTGCCAAGTGACACCAGCGATATGGCCGGTTGGAAAATCGTCAGCCAGCTGTATGACGGCCTGGTCACTTTCGATGCGGAAGGTAATGAGACGTTGGTCGAGGCCGAATCGATCACGCCGAATGACGACGCTTCCGAATACACCATCGCACTTAAACCGAATCTGGCGTTCTCCAATGGTGAGAAGATCACCGCCGACACGTACGCGAAAAGCTGGTCGTTCGCGGCCAATGCTGCCAATGGACAGGTCGGAGCCTCCATTTTCGAAGATATTCAGGGCTATGATGAGCTGCAGGATGCAAGTGGTTCCAAAACCGCGCAATTGTCAGGCCTTACCGTGGTCGACGACACTACGCTGAAGGTCAAGCTCAAAGCGTCGAATTCGGCGTTCCTGTACAAAATCGGAGATATCGCGTTTCTGCCGATGCCATCCGAAGTCATCAAGAATCCCAAGGAATACGGGCAAAAGCCGATTGGCAACGGTCCGTACAAGCTGAAGGCGTACAAAAGCGGCGAAGAAATCATTCTTGAAAAAGACGACTCCTACAAGGGGCCGCGCGAAGTCAAGAACGCAGGCATCGATTTCAAGGTGTATCAAAGTCTTGACGCGGCCTATTCGGATCTGCTGGCAGACAATCTTGACGTGCTTGATGCCATTCCGACTTCCGCGTTGAAAACCTATCAGAACGAAAAGAACATCACCGCCGTCAGCAAGCCCGGTCCGTCGTTCTCAGCATTTACGATTTCGCAGAATCTCAAGCATTTCCAAGGTGAGGAAGGCAAGTATCGCCGTCAGGCCATCGCGCATGCCATTGACCGTGAGAATATCGCCAATGCGATTTTCGGTGGCACGGTAACGCCCGCCACCGATTTCCTTGCGCCGGTGATCAAGGGATATGACACCGATCTTGACGCTGATGGCGTGCTTACGTACGATGAGACGAAAGCCAAGGAATTGTGGGCGAAGGCGGATGCGATTTCGCCATGGAGCGGAACGTTCCGCATCGCATACAGCGCCGATGGCACCGATAAGGAGTGGGTGGAGGCTGCGGCCAATTCCATTCGCAACGCGCTTGGCATCGATGCGGAAAGCTATCCGTTCGCCACGTCCAAGGAACTGCGCAGCGCCATTCAGGAGCGCACCATCGACGCGGCATTCAAATCGGGCATGCAATCCGATTATCCACATCCGGAAGGCTATCTGGTGCAGGCATACGACTCATCGGCAGCGGACGGCAAGGGTTTGAACAACGGTGATTACAAGAGCGACGAATTTGATGCGCTGATTGACCAGGCTGCTGCGGAGACCGATTTGGACAAGGCCGTGAGCCTGTATCGGCAGAGCGAACGTGTGTTGCTGAAGGATTTGCCGGTGATTCCTTTGTGGTATACCAACGTGACCGCGGCATCGGCCAAAAACGTGGAAGTGAGCTACAACTATATGGGCGTTCCCGAATACAACACCATCGTCAAGTAAGGTTTGTTCTAGCGTGAAGACTCCACTGTGAGCGCAATTTCACCACCCGTCGCTTCGAAGCGGTAGGCTGTGAAACTATAGAGAACATAGGAAAAGGAGACAAGGTGAGCAACCTCAGTGCACCCCTGCCCGTCATGGCCGGCGAAGATATGCCGGCCGGACCCGCCGATCCGATTTTCAACCGTCTGCTGAAAGACCGCATCATTTGGATGGGCGAGGAAGTCAAGGACGAAATGGCCAATCGCATCTGCGCACAGATGCTGATGCTGGCAGCTGAAGATCCGAAGAAGGATATTTGGCTGTACATCAATTCCCCGGGCGGCTCCATCACCGCGGGCATGGCCATCTACGATACCATGCAGCTCATCGAGCCGGACGTGGCCACCGTGGGCTTGGGCATGTGCGCCTCCATGGGCCAGTTCCTGCTGAGCTCCGGCACCAAGGGCAAGCGATTCCTGACCTCGCATGCCCGTGTGCTGATGCACCAGCCGTCCGGCGGCATCGGAGGCACCGCCACCGACGTGCGCATCAACGCTGAACTGATCATGGACATGAAGAAGACCATGAGCGAGCTGACTGCCGAACAGACCGGCCATACCGTTGAGGAAATCTACCGCGACAACGAGTACGACCACTGGTTCACCGCGCAGGAAGCGCTGGAATACGGTTTTGTGGATAAGCTCGTTTCCACGCACGACACGATGAACGCCACCAAGGGAGAGTGAACATGGCAAGCGAAGAATCCCGATTCGTAGCCCGCGCAGAGCGTCTCGCAGGACCGACCGGAGTGGTTGGTTTCCAGGCTGCAGCAGCCCGCGAAGCCGCTTTCGCGCCGCAGAACCGTTATGTTCTGCCGCAGTTCGAAGAGAAGACCCCGTACGGTTTCAAAAGGCAGGATCCGTACACCCGCTTGTTCGAAGACCGCATCATCTTCATGGGCGTGCAGGTCGATGACACTTCCGCCGACGACATTATGGCTCAGCTCCTGGTGCTCGAAAGCCAGGATCCGAACCGTGATGTGATGATGTACATCAACTCTCCGGGCGGTTCCATGACGGCTATGACCGCCATCTACGACACCATGCAGTACATCAAGCCGGATGTGCAGACCGTATGCCTTGGACAGGCCGCTTCCGCAGCCGCCATTCTGCTGGCCGCCGGAGCCAAGGGCAAGCGTCTGATGCTGCCGAACGCGCGCGTGCTCATCCATCAGCCGGCCATCGATCAGGGCTTCGGCAAGGCGACGGAAATCGAAATCCAAGCCAAGGAAATGCTGCGTATGCGTGAATGGCTTGAGAACACGCTGGCCAAGCATACCGGTCGCGATGTGGAGAAGATTCGCAAAGACATCGAGGTCGACACCTTCCTGACCGCACCTGAGGCCAAGGAATACGGCATTGTCGACGAAGTGCTGGAACACCGTAGCTGAACGGCGCATATGCGAGGTTCCATCTGAAGTCGCATCTTCACAAATCAATACCCCTGCCGGGCGTTGGCAGGGGTATGCTGTTCTTCAATGATGATTGCATGATGGCGATTGCTCAATGGCAGGTACGGCAAACAAAGGGGTGCGAATGGGACGAGTGGTCAGCTACAACGATGAAGTGTCACGATGCACGTTCTGCGGCAAAACCGAAAATCAGGTACGTAAGCTCGTTACCGGATCAGGTGCGGCCATTTGCGACGAATGCATCGAACTGTGCGTCGACATCATTTCCGAAGAACGTGTCAAAGACGCCCAGCTGAACACATTGCAGCTGCCGAAGCCCGCACAGATCAGCGCCTATCTCGACAACTACGTGGTCGGGCAGGAATCCGCTAAAAGAACGCTTTCCGTGGCCGTATACAACCATTACAAGCGCGTCAATATGGAAATGCGTGAATCCGCGGCATTGCGCGATCGTGCGGCGCATGCGAGCGACGATCCACTGGCCGGCGTGCAGGTGTCCAAATCGAATATCCTGCTGCTGGGGCCGACCGGCGTGGGCAAAACGTATCTTGCGCAGACGCTGGCGAAGGTCATGAATGTGCCGTTCGTCATCGCCGACGCCACCACACTCACTGAAGCGGGGTATGTGGGCGACGATGTGGAAACCGTACTGCAACGGCTTATACAGGCCGCTGACGGCGATGTGGCGCGAGCGCAGCAGGGCATCGTCTATATTGACGAAATCGACAAGATAGCGCGTAAGAGCGGCGAGAACACGTCTATTACGCGAGATGTGTCCGGTGAGGGCGTGCAGCAGGCTCTGCTGAAGATTCTGGAAGGTACTGTGGCATCCGTGCCGGTGGAGGGTTCGCGTAAGCATCGTGAGATGGAGACGGTGCAGATCGACACTCGTGACATTCTGTTTATCTGCGGCGGCGCGTTTGTCGGGCTTGCCGATATTGTGGCGCAGCGTTTGGGCGCTCGTGAAAGCGGATTTGGTGCCGCGTGGCATGATCATGAGGTGCCGAATCGTGAGCTGCTTGCCCAGGCTTCGGCCGACGATCTTGCCGATTTCGGTTTATTGCCTGAATTCATCGGTAGATTGCCGGTGGTGAGCGTGCTTGAGGAGCTTACGGAGGATGATTTGGCGCGCATTCTGGTCGCACCGGAGAACGCACTGGTCAAGCAGTATCAGAAGTTGTTTGCGATTGACGGGGTGACGTTGACGTTCACTGAGGGGGCGGTGCGGCAGATCGCGGCCACTTCGATTCGCAGGGGCACGGGCGCCCGAGGCCTTCGATCGATTATCGAAAAAACCTTGGAGGACACGATGTTCCAGCTACCAAGCGTGACTGGCGTATCGGAGGTGGTGGTGGATGAGGCGTCCGTCAATGGTTCCGGCACTCCGAAACTATTGAAGGTTTCCACGGAGGAGATTCCTCGCAGACGTGCCGCGTAGTGCATTCGGCGTGTTGCGCGTCGTATGTGCGAGAGTTCAGATTTCGTAGGGTTGAAGCAAGTATGGATGCCGGTGCGAAATCCACGAAAACAGGCGCGACACGCCGAGATTTTGCTGCGCGGCCATTTGGGTGTATCTTATTCGAGTTGCCGAAAACAAGACAACGTTGCGCGAGTAGCCCAGCGGATTAGAGCAGCTGACTACGGATCAGCAGGTCGCAGGTTCGAATCCTGTCTCGCGCACATGAACCTCCTTCGCGAATGCGGAGGAGGCTTTCTTTATTTTCCGTGGATTTTTGTGAAGCCTGCAATTGATTGCGCGCACAGCGGAGCGCAATATGCGGCAGGGATGAACGCCAAGACCCTCCGATACACTTGATACTACGTTTACGGATACTGCGGTCGAACGGGGACCGCAAGACAAGGAGCATGATGGCCACATCGAAGAGGGGAACCTGGGCAACAATCCGACGCATAGCCGCGTCCGACCGCATATCCGGTCTGATTATGCTCGGTTTCGCTCTTGCCGGCCTATTGCTCGCCAATCTGCCGTTCACCGCGCATGCGTTCGAACAGCTTGAGAACTTCCGTATAGCCATTCCACACACCAATATCGACATGGGATTGGGCCATTGGGTGCAGGATGGCCTGCTGACGGTGTTCTTCCTGACCGTAGGCCTGGAATTGAAGCAGGAACTCACCACGGGATCACTGTCCAATCCCAAAGCCGCGGCCGTGCCGATGCTGTGCGCGGTTGGCGGTATGCTTGCTCCGCCGGTACTGTTCATCGGCGTGATCT
>OOCM01002615.1_pt1 | contig 11493 bp, 6 predicted proteins | sample 1671111 | NCBI WGS metagenome assembly OOCM01 (sample SAMN06348123, study PRJEB24527) | human gut metagenome | biome: human gut; feature: ankylosing spondylitis patient; material: feces | host: Homo sapiens | place: China | collected 2015-10 | reverse complement strand
TCGGGCTTGTTGCCGGAGAGGCGGAAGGCGTCCACCACCTCCAGCCGCTTGACGATCCGGGCCTTCTTCTGGCCGGAAGCGTCCTTCAGCTCGGCGTGGAGCTGAGCGGAGAGGGCCTCCAGGTCCACATCCGCCAGCAGCTTCTTCACGGCCTCGGCGCCCATGCCGGCCTGGAAGTCATCCTCATACTTTTCACGGTAGTCACGGTACTCCTTCTCGGAGAGGATCTGGTTCTTGGTCAGAGGGGTCTCACCGGGGTCCGTGACGATATAGTTGGCGAAGTACAGCACCTTCTCCAGGATCCGGGGGCTGATGTCCAGCAGCAGACCCATCCGGGAGGGGATGCCCTTGAAATACCAGATGTGGGAGACGGGGGTGGCCAGCTCGATGTGGCCCATGCGTTCCCGGCGGACCTTGGCCCGGGTGACTTCGACGCCGCAGCGGTCGCAGATCTTGCCCTTGTAGCGGATCTTCTTGTACTTGCCGCAGTGGCACTCCCAGTCCTTGGTGGGTCCGAAGATGCGCTCGCAGAACAGGCCGTCCCGCTCCGGCTTCAGGGTGCGGTAGTTGATGGTCTCCGGCTTTTTCACCTCGCCATAGGACCAGGCGCGGATCTGCTCCGGAGAGGCCATGCCGATCTTAATCGCGTCAAAGGCAATGTTGTTGCCAGTGTTGTTGTCGATCATCTTGCGATTTCCTCCTTACATGATCCAGAATTGTTGAGTTGACGAACAATACGATCCTGGATCATTCGTCGTCGAAGTCCACGTCGATGTCCGCGCCGGCATCCTCCGGGGCGTCCTCGATGTCAAAGCCGGAATCCTGGAACTCCGCCTCTTCGGAGAAGGCGCGGTGCCGGTCGTCGTCAGCGTCCATCCGGGCCAGGTTGAAGGTGTCCATAGCGTCCTCGTCTTCCTTCAGTTCGATGACGTTGCCGTCCTTGTCCAGCACCTGAATGTCCAGGCACAGGGACTGCAGCTCCTTCACCAGCACCTTGAAGGACTCCGGCACACCGGGCTGGGGCACGTTGTGGCCCTTGACAATGGCCTCGTAGGTCCGGACGCGGCCGGTGACGTCGTCAGACTTCACCGTCAGGATCTCCTGCAGGGTATAGGCCGCGCCATAGGCCTCCAGGGCCCAGACTTCCATTTCGCCGAAGCGCTGGCCGCCGAACTGGGCCTTGCCGCCCAGAGGCTGCTGAGTGACCAGAGAGTAGGGGCCGGTAGAACGTGCATGGATCTTATCATCGACCAGGTGATGCAGCTTCAGGTAGTACATATAACCGACGGTAACGCGGTTATCGAACTTTTCGCCGGTGCGGCCATCGTAAACGGTGGTCTTGCCATCGCGGTCCAGCTCGATCTTGGAGAAGTCGATGATGTGTCCCTTCTCGCCCATGATCTTGGGGAGCTTCGTGGGATATGCAGGAGCATTCTCACCATGCCACATCTCGCGGGCGGTATCAAAGGTATCGCCGATGTCGTTCTCACGGGCAGAGTCAAAGACAGGGGTCATGACCTTGATGCCGCAGGCCTTGGCAGCGTAGCCAAGGTTGACTTCCAGCACCTGACCGATATTCATACGGGAAGGCACGCCCAGCGGGTTCAACACGATGTCCAGCGGAGTGCCGTCGGGCAGATAGGGCATATCCTCCTGCGGCAGGATGCGGGAAACGACACCCTTGTTGCCGTGACGGCCTGCCATCTTATCGCCGACGCTGATCTTACGCTTCTGGGCGATATAGCAACGGACGACCTCGCGCACACCGGGCTGCAGCTCGTCGCTGTTCTCCGGGGTAAAGACCTTGACATCCACAATGATGCCGTATGCGCCGTGGGGCACACGCAGAGAGGTGTCGCGCACCTCGCGGGCCTTCTCGCCGAAGATGGCGCGCAGCAGGCGCTCCTCAGCGGTCAGCTCAGTCTCGCCCTTCGGGGTGACCTTACCGACCAGAATATCACCGCTCTTGACCTCGGCACCGATGCGGATGATGCCGCGCTCGTCCAGATCTTTCAGGGCGTCCTCAGAAACGTTGGGGATGTCGCGGGTGATCTCTTCGGGTCCCAGCTTGGTATCGCGGCTCTCGGTCTCGTACTCCTCGATGTGGATGGAGGTGTACACGTCCTCGCGCACGATCTTCTCGTTCAGCAGGACGGCGTCCTCGTAGTTGTAGCCCTCCCAGGTCATGAAGCCGATCAGGGCGTTCTTGCCCAGGCTGATCTCGCCGTTGCGGGTCGCGGGGCCGTCGGCCAGCACGTCGCCGGCCTTGACGGTCTCGCCCACATTGACGATGGGGCGCTGGTTGTTGCAGTTGCCCTGGTTGGAGCGCATGAACTTGATGAGCTCATAGGTGTCGGCGGAGCCGTCGGCGCAGCGGACAATGATCTTGTCGGCGTCGACATACTCAACGGTGCCGTCATGGGCGGCCAGGACGCAGACACCGGAGTCGGTGGCGGCCTTGTACTCCATGCCGGTGGCAACCAGCGGCTGCTGGGTGACCATCAGAGGCACGGCCTGACGCTGCATGTTGGAGCCCATCAGTGCACGGTTGCAGTCGTCGTTCTCAAGGAACGGGATGCAGGCCGTAGCGACGGAAACCATCATACGCGGAGAAACGTCCATGTAGTCGACCTGAGAAGCGTCGAACTCCTGGATGTCGTTGCGGTGGCGGCCGGAGACGCGGGGACGGACGAAGTGGTTGTTCTCGTCCAGCGGCTCGTTGGCCTGAGCGACGATATACTCGTCCTCCTCGTCGGCGGTCATATAGACGACCTCATCGGTGACAGTGCCGGTGGCCTTGTCGACCTTGCGGTACGGGGCCTCAACGAAGCCGTACTTGTTGATCTTGGCGTAGGTGGCCAGATAGGAGATCAGACCGATGTTCGGGCCTTCAGGCGTCTCGATGGGGCACAGACGGCCATAGTGGGTGTAGTGAACGTCGCGGACCTCGAAGCCTGCGCGGTCACGGGACAGACCGCCGGGGCCCAGAGCGGACAGACGGCGCTTGTGGGTCAGCTCGGCCAGCGGGTTGTTCTGGTCCATGAACTGGGACAGCGGGCTGGAACCGATGAACTCCTTGATGGCGGCGACGACAGGGCGGATGTTGACGAGGCTCTGCGGGGTGATCTCGCCGTTTTCCTGATTCTGCAGGGTCATGCGCTCACGGATGACGCGCTCCATGCGGGAGAAGCCGATGCGGAACTGGTTCTGCAGCAGCTCACCGACGCTGCGGACGCGGCGGTTGCCCAGATGGTCGATCTCATCGGTGGTGCCGATGCCGTGGTCAAGGCCCAGCAGGTAGTTGACGGAGGCAAAGATGTCATCGACGGTGACGGTGCGGCTGATCAGAACATCATGGTTCTGGCGCAGCAGCTCCTTCTGCTCCTCCACATCGGAGGTGGTGTCGAGGATCTTGCGGATCTCGGCAAAGTTGGCGCGCTCATTGACACCGGCCTCGGCCTCGACGTCGAAGCTGAAGAAGTTCTGGGCGTTGACGCAGCCGTTGGAGATGACAATGAACGGACGGGGCTCCTCGCCCTTCTTCTCAACAAGGATGGTAACGCGGGTAACACCGGCGTTATCGATCTCCTCGGCCTTGGCCATGTTGATCTTCTCGCCCTTGGCAGCCAGCAGCTCGCCGGTCAGCGGGGCGATGATGTCCTCGGCAGCCCTATAACCGGCAATGCGGCGGGTCAGGCTGAGCTTGTTGTTCATCTTATAGCGGCCAAAACGAGCCAGGTCGTAACGGCGCGGGTCAAAGAACAGGTTGTTCAGGTGCGCGCGGGAGTTTTCCACCGTCGGGGGCTCACCGGGGCGCAGCTTGCGGTAGACCTCGAGCAGGCCCTCCTCGGTGTTGTGGGTGATGTCCTTCTCGAGAGAGGCGTTGATCTTCGGCTCGGAATCGCCGAAGAACTGCTTGATCTGCTCATCGGTGGACAGGCCCAGGGCACGCAGCAGCGTGGTAACGGGCAGCTTGCGGTTCTTATCGATACGGACGTAGTAAACGTCAGAGGAGTCCGTCTCATACTCCAGCCAGGCGCCGCGGTTGGGGTTCATGGTAGCGGTGAACAGGTCCTTGCCGGTACGGTCCTTGCTGGAGCCGTAGAAAACGCCGGGAGAACGGACCAACTGGGAGACGATGGCACGCTCGGCACCGTTGGAGATGAAGGTACCGGCGTCGGTCATGAGCGGGAAGTCGCCCATGAAGATCTCCTGCTCCTTCACCTCGCCGGTCTGCTTGTTGAACAGACGGGCCGTGACGTACAGGGGTGCCGCATACGTGGCATCCCGCTCTTTGCATTCTTTAATAGAATACTTGGGGTTCTTGTCCAGCCGGTAATCGACGAACTCCAGCACGAGGTTGCCGGTGTAATCCTCGATCGCGGCAATGTCGTGGAAGACCTCATGCAGGCCCTCCTCCAGGAACCAGTTGTAAGAGTTTTTCTGGATCTCGATCAGATTGGGCATACCAATCACTTCGTTGATGCGGGAAAAGCTCATGCGGGTCGTTCTGCCGTTTTGTACGGGCTTGACCTTTACCATAAAACGCGACCACTCCTATTCCATAGATTGACAAAGTTGGCGAAAGCGACCCGAAAGGCGGCTGTGAAACTGCGGCATATTCGTCGTTTTTCACAAACTTTTTGATTTTACAGATTTTGCAAAATTCCTTTAGGGCGCTCTATTCCATTTTTGTGATACTGTTTTAGTATACAGGGTAAATGGCTTGCTGTCAAGGGTTTTTCGGCTTTTTTATGAAGTTTTTCCGTTCTATCGAACGCCCGGGCGGGTGTAACAAAATTTCGGCAATTTGCTGATTTTGCACCGTTTCCCTCTGCTTGACAAATTCGGTACAGCGGTTACAGGGTGCGGTTTTTGGCAGTTTTCACAAGGTTGGGTGTGATATTTTAAACAGGTTGTCTCTTGACAGGCGGGGTGTTTTACGGGATAGTACTATACAGAATCCTTATTAAAATGGAAAGGCGTTTTGCACATGAATCTTCTCGGCCAGAAAATCACCCTGCGGCGCATCCTTGGCATGATTGCGGGCGTCGTCATCATCGGCATCGGCATTGCGGTGTTCAAGTTCTCGCGCCTGGGCAACGACTCCATCAGTGCGCTGAACCTGCGGTTGGCGGAGCTGGTCGGCCTGCCGTTCAGCATCGAGAATGTGCTGATGAACCTCTGCCTTTTCGTGCCGCAGCTGCTTTGGGGGCGGCGGTACATCGGGCTTGGCACCATCATCAACAGCTTCTGCATCGGGTTCATCGTCACGTTTACCGGCGACGCGATGACCGCCGTCTTTGGCTCTGCCGACACGCTGCCGGTGCAGCTGCTTTGGGTCGCTGTGGCGGTGTTGGTCATCGCGCTGGGGTGCTCGCTGTACCAGACGGCGGATTTAGGCGTCGCGCCGTATGACGCGCTCTCGCTGATGCTGGCAGACCGCCTGCCTGTCCCCTACTTCGGCTGCCGCGTGTTCACCGATGCGCTGTGTGCGGTGCTTGCCTTCCTGTTGGGCGGACTGATCGGGCTGGGCACCCTGATCTGCGCCTTCGGGTTAGGACCGTTCGTGCAGTTCTTTACAAGGCATTTTTCGGAGAAGGTGCTGCGGTACAAGCCGGAGAAGAAATAGAAGCATCGTAGGGCGGGGTGCCCCCGACGGCCCGGCAGCGCTCCGGCTGCCGCAGCGCTTCTGCGGGCGAGCAGTGCTCGCCCCTACGATGCACTTTTTCGACAGGCTGCGGGTGCCTGCGGCCTCGGAGGCCGTAGGGGCGGATTCTATATCCGTCCGCGGAGCCTTGCCCTGCATCTCTAATAAGAACAAAAAAGGACCGTCTCCACACCCGGAAACGGTCCTTTTCTGTCACATTTTAATGATTCCAAACGCATTGGCCACCGAGCTTGCCAGAATGACGGCGGCAAAGACCGGGCAGAGCCAGCGGATCATGAAGCGGAAGATCCTCTTGCGGCGGAAGGGCCGGCCGTCCAGCTCAACCTCCTGCTCGATCTTGTCCACGCCGATGACGCGGGAGACGAGCAGACAGGTCGCAATGGCCGCAATCGGCATCATGACCGAGTTCGTCAGGAAGTCGAAGAAGTCGAGGAACTGCATCCCGATGATCGTGACCCCCGCCAGTGGGCCATAGCCCAGGCTGGACAGCGTGCCCAGCGCCACCATGATGACGCCGACGAGCACCGTGGCCTTTTTGCGACCCCAGCCCAACTCATCCTCAAACGTTGAGACGGCGCTCTCGGTCAGGGCAATCGAGCTGGTGACCGCTGCAAACAGCACAAGCACAAAGAACAGCACACCCACCACCGTGCCCAGCCCCATGCTGGCAAAGACTTTCGGGATCGTAATGAACATCAGCGCGGGGCCGGCCTGCAGCGTGTCGGGATCGCCGCCGGAGAACGCAAACACCGCCGGAATGATCATCAGGCCCGCCATGACGGCGATGAGCGTGTCGAAAATCTCGACGTGCTCGGTGGATTCCTCAATCGAGACATCCTTCTTCATGTAGGAGCCGAACGTAACAAGAATGCCCATGGCGATGGACAGCGAGTAGAACATCTGCCCCATGGCCGTGACGACGGTCATCCACGAGAAGTTGGCCGGGTTGGGCACCAGGAAATAGGCAACACCCGCCAATGCGCCGGGCCGCGTGACCGAGTAGACCGCAATGATGACCGACAGCACGACCAGCACCGGCATCATGAGCCTGGAGACGCGCTCCACGCCGTTGCGCACGCCCGCAAAGATGATGCCCAGCGTAAAGAACGCAAACAGCAGGAAGCAGACCTCGGCGGACGCGCCATCTGCAATGAACGCGCTGAAATAGCCGTCCTCCGCAAGACCCTGGGCGTTGCCGCGCAGATATTCAAACAGATATTTGATGACCCAGCCGCCGATGACCGAGTAGTACGGCACGATCAACACCGGGATAACGGCGTTGATCCAGCCGCCAAAGCCGAGGAATCCGTTCTTTTTGCCGGGCTTGGCAAACGCACCGTAGGCGCTGACCGGGCTCTTGTGGGTCATGCGGCCCAGCGCAGTCTCGGCCATGATCATCGTGTAGCCGAACGTCAGCGCCAGCACAATATAGATCAGCAGAAAAATACCGCCACCGTACTTAGCTGCCAGATACGGGAACCGCCAGATATTGCCCAGCCCCACCGACGCCCCGGCAGCCGACAGCACAAAGCCGAGCTTGCCGGAAAACGAACTTCTGTTTTGTTTTTGTTCCATGATTCTCCTGTTTCCTCCGTGTTTTTATATTTCGCACAAGGACAAGTGTAGCACAGACGCGGAAAGTTTTCAATTACACTTTTTTTCAATAAACGCTTGACTCTGACGCAACGTCAGGGTGTATGATAGCAGTACCGCAAAGGAAACGAGGGTTTTAGCATGATGACTGTAAAAGAAGTCAGCCGACTGACAGGCATAAGCATACGCACGCTGCAATACTATGACAAGCTGGGTCTGCTGCCCGCCATGCGCACCGAGAGCGGCTACAGGCTGTATGACGATGCAGCGCTGGAACGTTTGCAGCAAATTTTGCTGTTTCGGGAGCTGGAGTTTCCCTTGCGGGACATCCGCACCATTTTGGACAACCCGAATTTTGACCGCCGCAAGGCTCTGTGCCAGCAAATTGAGCTTCTCACGCTGAAAAAGCAGCACTTGGAAGATTTGATACGGCTGGCGCGGACTTTGCAAGCCGCAGGAGGACACACTATGCAATTCAAAGAATTTGATACATCCCGCATTGACGAGTACACCCGCCGCGCCAAGGAATCTTGGGGCGACACCCCCGCCTACCGCGAGTTTGAGCAGAACGCCGCCGAACGCACGGTGCAGGAGAGCAGCGATATAAACAATCAGCTGATGGCGTTGACCGCCGGGTTCGGCGCACTGCAAAACCTGCCCATCGACAACCCCGCCGTGCAGGCGCAGGCCGCCAAGCTGCAAGCTTTCATCACCGAGCACTACTACACCTGCACAAAGGAGATTTTCGCCCAGCTCGGCCAAATGTACGGCGCAGGCGGAGAGTTCACCGCCAACATCAACGCCGCAGGCGGCCCCGGCACTGCCGAGTTTGCAGCGAAGGCGATTGAGGTGTATTGCGAGGAATAAGGCATAAATTTTGTTGGACGCCTTGTAGGGGTGAGCATTGCTCGCCCGTGGAACATTGCAGCCGCCCCTACAGAGCGGCCATAACACCCACACAAACCAAAGCCCCGCCCTGCTTATTTTCAAAAGCGGGGCGGGGTATTTTTATTTACGTATCAAATCAATCCAGGAAATCGCGCAGTTTCTTGCTGCGGCTGGGGTGGCGGAGCTTGCGCAGGGCCTTGGCTTCGATCTGGCGGATGCGTTCACGGGTGACGTTGAACTCCTTGCCGACCTCCTCCAGCGTGCGGGGGCGGCCATCCTCCAGGCCGAAGCGCAGGCGCAGGACCTTTTCCTCACGCGGGGTCAGGGTCTTGAGCACGTCGGCCAGCTGCTCCTTCAGCAGGGTCTGGCTGGCGGCCTCGGCGGGCACGGGTGCGTCATCGTCGGGGATGAAGTCGCCCAGATGGCTGTCCTCCTCCTCACCGATGGGCGTCTCCAGACTGACGGGTTCCTGTGCGACGCGCATGATCTCGCGGACCTTATCCACGGGCATGTCAAGGCGCTCGGCGATCTCCTCGGCGCTGGGGTCGTGGCCGTACTCATGCAGCAGCTGGCTGGACACCTTCTTGACCTTGTTGATCGTCTCGACCATGTGCACGGGGATGCGGATAGTGCGGGCCTGGTCGGCGATGGCGCGGGTGATGGCCTGACGAATCCACCACGTTGCGTAGGTGGAGAACTTGAAGCCCTTGGTGTGGTCAAACTTTTCGACAGCCTTGATCAGGCCCAGGTTGCCTTCCTGGATCAGATCCAGGAACTGCATGCCGCGGCCCACATAGCGCTTGGCGATGGAGACGACCAGACGCAGGTTGGCCTCGCTCAGGCGCTGCTTGGCCTTCTCGCCATCGGGACCGCCGGCCTGAATTTTCAGTGCCAGCTCGGTTTCCTCCTCGGGGGACAGCAGCGGCACGCGGCCAATTTCCTTCAGATAGACCTTGACCGGGTCGTCAATTGTGATGCCGTCGGCAGTCAGGCCGTCCTCGTAGTCGTCCGCGCCCTCCTCGGAGCTGGGCAGGGCGCTGCTGACGTCAACGGGCGTGTCGTCGACGATCTCGATGCCGTTGCTTTCCAGCTCCTCGTAGAGCTTTTCCATCGCTTCTACGTCAAGAACGTTGCCATTTTCCTCCATTGCGTCGCTGATCTCACTGCTGGTCAGCTTGCCGGCGCGGCGGCCCGTATCGATCAGGCTGCGGATCGGATCTTTCTTTTCTGCCATAAGTACGTTCTCCTTTTGGTTTTCTATTGTTTGACAAAGTATGTCGGAATGTCGTTATTCGTCTGTCTCGGCGGGGCGGGCGCCCTTCTTTTTGCCGAGGTTTGCAAAGTAGCTTTCCAGCTGGCCGTCGCTCATACCCTTGACCTGCTCACTGATCGGCTTGGCGGTCTGCAAGCGGTCCAGATACATATCAATATCCTGCCTTTGCAGACGGATGTCGTGGTTGTACGCCTGCCCGTGGGCCAGTTGCTGGAACGCGGCCTCATCCAGCATTTGCTGTAATGACGTCTGGTTCAGCGGCAGGTGCTCGTCCACACAGCGGAAAATTGCCTCCAGCGCGCGCTGCATCTCGGGCACCAGCACGGTGGACATATCCAGCCGCGCACGGACGTAGGGCACCTGCTCGGGGTCCTGCAGCATGGCCACGGCCAGCTGGCGCGCCGCGTTGGCCGCGCCGAGGGCGGACTCCCCGCTGCTGGTGTAGGGCACGCGGATGTCCGACGCGATGCCCTCCTTGGAAAGATCGCGCTGCTCCTTGCGGTAGCTGCGGCGCGCCGCGGCCTGAAGCGCCCCGTTGAGTTGGGAAAGGATGGCCTGTTTTGAGACGCCGGTCTCGTCGGCCAGCCGCCCGGCGTAGACGTCCCGCGCCGTCGGGCTGACGCCGCGCTCGGTCAGAATCTCGATGGCCTCCCGGATGTAGCTCAGCCGCCCGTCGTCGCTGCGCAGGTCATACTTGGCCTTGCTCTTTTTCAGCTGGAATTCTGTCGGGTTGGCCGTGCCGTTCAAGAGCATCTCGAACCGCTCGCGGCCATATTTTTTGATGAACTCGTCCGGGTCCTTCGCGCCCTGGTAGCTCAGCACGCTGACTTTCAGCGTCGTGCTGCCCAGAATGCCAAGGCTGCGCTCGGTGGCCTTCTGGCCCGCCTCGTCGGAGTCGTAACTCAAAACGACCTCGTCGGCGTACTCACTCAGCAGCTTGGCCTGCTCGGGTGTCAGGGCCGTGCCGCAGGCGCAGACCGCCGTGTCAAACCCGGCCTCGTGCATCGAGATGACGTCCATGTAGCCCTCACAGAGAATGTAGCGCCGATTTTTTGACTTTTTGGCGATATTCAGTGCAAAAAGTGTGCGGGATTTGTGGTAGACCATCGTCTCGGGGCTGTTGATGTACTTGGGCTTGGAGTCGTCCAGCACGCGCCCGCCGAAGGCAATGATGGCCCCGCGCACATCAATGATGGGCACCATGACGCGGTGGCGGAAGATGTCATAGAGGTTGCCCTTGGCGCTGCGCTTGACGAGGCCGGAGGTTTCCAGCTCCTCCTCACTGAAGCCGCGGCGCTTGAGGTAGTGCAGCAGGCCGCCGAAGTCCTCCGGCGCGTAGCCAAGGCCGAACCGGCGGATGGCAGCGTCGGACAGGCCGCGCTTTTCCTTCCAGTAGCGGCGGGCCATGGCGGCCTCCGGCGTTTTGGCGTTGAGGTTCTCGTAGAAGTAGCGCGCGGCGCAGCGGTTAATCTCCAACAGGCGCTGGCGCGCACGGGACTCGCGGTCATCCTCCTCGGGCAGTGGCATACCGGCGCGGCCCGCCAGCTGCTTGACAGCCTCGACATAGCCGAGATTGTTGTACTTGCGCACAAAGTTGATGACATCGCCCGCCGCACCGCAGCCGAAGCAGTAAAAGCTCTGGGTATCCGGGTAAACGACGAAGGACGGCGTTTTTTCATTGTGGAACGGACACAGACCCGTGGCCGTGCGTCCGCGGCGGCGCAGCTGGACATACTGGCCGATGACTTCTTCAATGTCGTTGCGCCGCACGACCTCCTGTATGTATTCCTGGGGTATCATGGGATAGGCTGCACCTCCGTTTCTTAAAATAATAGACAATAAATACGGTGGCGTTTTCTCCCTTTGGTCGAAAACAAAATCGTAGGGGCGGATTCCATATCCGCCCGTGCCCGTTTGCGGCGGCGCAGACCTCCGCGGGCGCATATAGAATGCGCCCCTACGGGATTTTTTTGAACGACACAATCCACAATCTTTATTATTTCTTATTTATTATTTGTTTACAAAACCTTCCACTTCTGCGGAACGAACAGTTCCTCAAACAGGCGCG
>OOCM01002613.1_pt1 | contig 11503 bp, 6 predicted proteins | sample 1671111 | NCBI WGS metagenome assembly OOCM01 (sample SAMN06348123, study PRJEB24527) | human gut metagenome | biome: human gut; feature: ankylosing spondylitis patient; material: feces | host: Homo sapiens | place: China | collected 2015-10 | reverse complement strand
TACTGGGTATTATCTGGCGCAAAACGGCGGCAGATCCAGCAGCTCCGCTGCTGCGCTTTCCCCGCCAAGCTGTTGAAACGGAGGGATGTCTAGCTGAAATTAACACGACACAACGGACGAGCCGGAGCACACGGCACTTACAACCCCAAGCACAATGACCGCAGTTTCAACCTTGCTAACAGTGAGCACATCGACCCGGAACGAGCCAAGGGCAACATCTACTGGGACTGCTTCCACGGCTTCCGTTCGGCTCTCGATCCGCAAGACCCGGATGATCTGGCGGCAACCTTCTCGGATGTAGAACGGCAATTCTACGAGACCCACTACACGGCCTTCATTGAAAGCCAGAACGAGCGCAACGCCAAGATTCGGCACACCGAACGAAACCGCAGCATCCCCGACCTGCTGTCCAGCCGCAAGACCTGCCCAGAGGAAACTATCTACCAGCTTGGGACGCTGGATGAACACGCTTCCGCAGAAGACTTGCTGAACATCGTCACGGAGTTCATTGAGGAGTTCAAGACCACGTTTGGCGAACACGTTCATGTGCTGGACTGGGCGTTGCATCTGGATGAAAGCACACCCCATATCCACGAACGTCATGTGTTCGACTGCGAGAACAAGTATGGCGAGGTAGCACCCCAGCAGGAAAAGGCACTGGAAGCGTTAGGTTTCGACTTGCCAGACCCGGACAAGCCCCTCAGCCGCCGCAACAACCGCAAGATCACCTTTGATGCCGCCTGCCGGAAGATGCTGTTCGAGATCGCCAAGCGGCACGGGCTGGAACTGGAGGAAGAAGCGGAGTACGGCAACCGCAAGTATCTGGAGAAGCAGGACTTCATCCTTGCCAAGCAGAAGGAGCAGCTTGCCGCCCAGCAGCGCAAGCTGGACGAATTGACCCTCAAGGTCAACGACATGGAAACGCTGATCGATGAAGTTTCGGCAGCAGCCTACGACAAGGCGGTGGAGGTCGTGACCGATGTGGTGCGCACTGAGACCCGCAAGGAAGATATGCGGATGATCGAGGACACGAAGAAGTGGGTGCTGTCCCCGGAACGCAAGGCTCCCAAAGCCACGAGGGAATATGCCGCCCACCGTTTGGACACCGTGCTGGACAAGTTCCTCAAGACCATGCAGACCACCGCTACACGTCTGCAAGAGAAGCTGCTGAAGCCGGAAGTTCGGCAGAAAGGCAAAGAACAGGTCAAGGAGAAAGCACGGGATTCCGTTCTGCAACTGCTAAGCCGATTGCAGGCAGAGCAGATGCAACGGAAACCCGGAGATATACCCGCTGCGGAAAAATCAGAAAATCGTTTTCAATAATAGTACGAGGTGATGTTTATTGAACAAAGAAGTCAACGAAGAACGTACTCCCAGAACCGTTGCGGACGTAAAAGAAATGCTGACCAAGCACTCCAATGGCGAAATTCAGCGAACGATCCAAAACTGTATCACGATTCTGCAGAACGACCATGTGCTTGCCGATGCCATCCGGCTAAACCTATTGAGCGAGCGCATCGACATCGTAAAGCCTGTGGGCTGGCCTCGCTCCGGCAAGACCCTGAACGATACCGATATGAAGTATATCCTGCGGAGAATGGAGAAATACGGTATTTCCAGCGAAAAGAAGATTGAATCTGCCATCCACATCGTTGCCAACGAGAACCGCTACCACCCCATCCGGGACTACCTGAACGGCCTAAAATGGGATGGAACAGAACGGATAGCCCACGTCTTGCACCATTTTCTCGGTGCTGCGGAGGACGAGTACACTTGCGAAGCTATGAAAATTTTCCTGCTGGGAGCCATCAAGCGGGTGTTCCAGCCGGGATGCAAATTTGAAACCATGCTCTGTCTGGTGGGCGGTCAGGGTGCGGGGAAGTCCACCTTCTTCCGTCTGCTGGCCGTTAAGGACGAGTGGTTTTCGGATGACCTGCGGCGGCTGGACGATGACAACGTGTACCGCAAGCTGCAAGGTCACTGGATCATTGAAATGTCGGAGATGATTGCCACCGCCAATGCCACGCGTGCCTGCGCAAAAAATCCCCCCGATACCGGGTATCCGGTATCGGGGGGATCTGTCATTCTGAGGCTTTACGGAGGAAGCGCTCAGAGGTTACTTTTTGGGGAACGCCTTGTTCCAGATCTCAATGGTCTTGAACTTGGGCATCCAGCCGTCCGATTCAAACTTGCCTTCCCGTGCATCCAGCAGACCCTGCTCCACGCACCACTGAGCGGCCTTGGCCTGCTCGGCATCGGTGATGTCTGCAAAGGCGGGCTGTGCGGCGGGTTCGGGCTTGCCCTTCTCAGTCCAGATGAGCAGGGCCAGCTGGCCGCGGTTTGCGGGGATGGCTGCGCCCTCGGGCAGGAGGTTGTGCAGGATCACGCGGGTGGCGATCTCGTAGCCGCCCCAGATGGCTGCACCGCCAACGGCCACGGCGGCAATGGCGCCGCCCGTGGTATCCATGGGTGCAGGTTCTACGCCGAAGTCTTCATCAATAGGTTCGTCCGGGTCGGCCACCGCGCTGGCCGACCAGTGGGCGATCAGTTTGACCGGGTAAACGGGCATCTTAAACGTCGTGGTCGCGCTCTTGGCATTGTTCAGCTTGAGCTGCAGATTTTCCGGAATGCCACCGGGGAATTTCTCGTAGAAGCTATCGGGGTACACGATCTCCCATTCCACGAACTCCATGCCGGGGTATTTCTCGGCATCATACGGGGTAGCTGTGATCTCCACCGTGGTGCCGATCTCTGCGGGGATATCGCTGCCCTCGCCCAGAGTGGACTTTGCCGTGCCGCCCTCAACAGTAACGGTACTCCTCAGCACGGAAGCGGGGATGCTGTAAACGGCGGTCAGATTCACATTGCCATTGGGCATATCAAAGCTGATTTCTGCGGTGCCTGCTTCAGTCGCAGAACCCAGACTGCCCGCAGTCGGGGCAAAGCTGGTGCTTCCCTCTTCAACCTTCCAGTGGTGGAACTTCACGCCCTTGGCGGCATCCTCATCGGTGGGTGCATTGGCCTTGACGGTGACCGTTTCGCCCTCAAAGGCGGTATTCAGGCCGGTGGTGTCGTCGCCCACCTGCGCGGTGCCGTTCGCAACGGTAATGCTGTAGTAAGTCTCCCTCGGCTCAATGCGCAGGTAGCTGCTTCCTGCCGCTTCTGCAAGCGGATGAATGCGCGGGTCGATCAGCTTTGCATCCTCGGCTTCGCTGGTATAGTAGACGTATTTTTTGCCGTCTGCCTGTGTAAAGTCAACAGTGCCCACAGGGCCACCCTCTGCGGTATTCTTCAGGATCACAGTGCCGGAAGCCGTGATCTTGGTGTTTTCGGAGACTGCTCTTTCGTCATCACTGATGGAAATGGTGACATCCTCGGCCTTGTTGATCGTCAGTTTTTGCGCCGCTCTGCCACTGGTGCTATGAATGGTCACGTCACCGTTGCTGGTGATATTTGCGCTGCCCGTCACAGCGCTGCTGTCCGCAGAAAGGATCACTTCGCTGGAATCATAAATGTTCAGGTTTCCGTTCACAGCCACATCTTCGTTGCTGCGGATATCCACCTTACCGGTGCAGTTGATGTAAACCCAGCCATCAATTGCTGCATACTGGTCACTGGTGACGGTCACATCATCTGCACCTACAACACTCGAATCGCCCTGCTGTCCGATCGTCAAATCGCCTCTACCGATGCCGCCGTTCAAAATGACATCCGTTTCCGGCGCTCTGACCTTCAGCAGGTTCTTGATCCTATTTGCTGCCGTCAGGGTCTTTTGCACCGGGTCGTAGACGATACGCCCACTCTTCAGGTTTTGATAATTTTCGCTGGTGACAGGCTTATCGTCAACATAAATGCCAAAATCTTGCACAACATTGTAATTCGGGTTCAGAGTCACGTTCTTGTCCGGCATGGTAAAGTTGACTGTGGGGTTCGCCTTCTGCTCCTTTGTAAGCGTGATGCCCTCAGCAGTCCAGCCGGTAAACTCTGCGTTTTCTCTGCCTGCTGCGGTCACGGTGACATTTTCGCCCTCGTGGACTGAGGTCACTGCCTTACCATCCACGGTGATGGTGGCATCGTCTGCCGTGGTAATCGTATAGGAAACTTTCGGCACAATGCGCAGGTAATTTACCGTATTGGCCGGAATCGTCCCAGTGCCCGCATCCGTCGGCGTTGCATCAGGCGCATTGCTGGTATAGTAGACAAAATCGCTCGCACTTACCGGAGCGGCAAACTCAATTCCGCCACTTGCAACTCCCGAATTCGCCGCGCCTGCTTCCGTGTGCTCAAGGGTAACAGGGCAAGCACAGTAGATGAACACTTTTCCATAAACCGGTGCCCACTTACCAGTGCTGGAAACTTTCACGGAACGAGCGTTTTCGATCAACAGATTAAAATTCACAATCATATTTGTGGATTCCAGCACCACGTCCGTGTTCGGTGCATCGATGGTCAGATAATGGACTGCGTCGGCACTCGGATTCAGCAGGGTCAACTTTTGCTTATCAGGATCATACTTCAGGAAGCCAAGAATGTTGTTGCAATTATCGCTGTCAACTTCCACCTTACCTCTGCCATAGATTTCAATGGTAATGCCATACTTCGTAGCAACAGACGCATTAGCATCCGTTCCGCTGTTCTCCGCGTCCAGCACGCTCACGGCGCTGCGGCGAGTCATGCTCAGCTGCATCAGCGCATCGGTGCTTTCGGCCAGCGCCGGAGCGGAAAAGGTGAACATCATGCATCCGGCCAGCGCCGCCGATACTGCACGCCGGATAAGTTTGCCTTGTTTCATGGTACAACCTCCTTTTTCCCCTCGCATTTTTACGGGGGGGGTATATATTACAGTATCTTGATTATCCCACACTTTACCGCATTTTGGAAGCAAACCTGCGTGAATCGCCCTAAAAGCAGCGTGAAAAGCACCATTTGTGCCGGTTCTGTTGCAGTTGCCCGGCCCGCAGGCACAGCAAAGCCCCCGGCAGGTTTGCGCCTGCCGGGGGCTTTACTATGTTATGAAAGATCAATCCTTCTTCTCTGCTGTGCGGGCAAAGAAGTTGGCGAGGATCGCACCGGAAATGTTATGCCACACGGAGAACACAGCGCCGGGAATGGTAGCCAGCGGATACTGTGCAAAGTGTGCGGCGGCCAGACTGGTTGCAAGGCCGGAGTTCTGCATGCCCACCTCGATGGAGATCGCGCGGCACTTGGTGGAGTCCAGCTTGAGCAGCTTGCCCACGCCAAAGCCGGTGAGGTAGCCCAGCACATTGTGCAGGATGACCACCACAAGGATCAGCAGACCGCTGGTCATGATCTTGGCGCTGTTGGCGGAGACCACGGCGCAGATGATCAGCACGATGGCGGTAGTGGAGACCAGAGGCAGCACGCGGACGGCTTCCTCGGTGAATTTATGGAAGAAGTGATTGACCACAAAGCCCAGTGCGATGGGCACCAGCACCACCTTGACGATGGACATGAACATGCTCATGGGGTTCACGTCAACACGCTGGCCAGCGTACAGCAGGGTGAGCAGCGGGGTGAGGAACGGAGCCAGCACGGTGGAAACAGCGGTCATGCCAACGGACAGTGCAACGTCGCCCTTGGAAAGGTAGGTCATCACGTTGGAAGAGGTTCCGCCGGGGCAGGTGCCAACCAGGATCACGCCAATGGCCAGCTCGGTGGGCAGGTGGAACACCTGCGTGAGCGCCCATGCCAGAAACGGCATGAGGGTAAACTGTGCAACGCAGCCCACGATCACATCCTTCGGACGGCTGAACACCACCTTGAAGTCCTCCGGCTTCAGGGTAAGGCCCATGCCGAACATCACGATGCCCAGCAGGTTATTGACCCACGCCGTCTTTACCACGCTGAACGGGCCGGGGAAGAACAGGGCACCCGCGGCCACCACAATAACGATGGCGGCCATGTACTTGCCCACAAAGTCGCTTACTTTTTCCAGTGTTTTCATAATTGTTTCTCCTTTTCCTTCTGACATGCTTTGGGACAAAAGCATCCGCAAAATAAAACGCCCTTGTCCCCTACGGTCTGTAAGAGACAAAGGCGTGTAATATCCTCTGCGGTACCACTCTTATTGCCAGCACAACGCTGACCACTCAGTGCACGTCCAACAACGCGCGGCCCGTGATAACGGGGGCCTGCCGTTCCTGCTTACTGGGGCGCACACCGTCCATTCAGCCGGAAAGCTCGGAGAGGATCTTCCCACGGATGCCCTGCACTGCCTTGCACCAACCGGCAGCTCTCTGCAGCATTCCTTCCGGGTACTTTTTCTCGTCATAGCCGTAATATTCTTGGTGACATGGAGTATACTCCCCTGCAAAGGCAAAGTCAATAGAATGGGGCCTTCTGATTTTTCATGCAGTTCATTTCAGGAGTGAAAGTGGTTCACGCAGCAGACAAAGCAGAACGGCATCGGCATCGACTGCTCCGGCAGGATGACGCGAAGCCATGGTCTAAAGAGTAGGCCGCAATGCCATCCCATCACACAACAAAAGACCGCTCATCTTTTCGGGTGAGCGGTCTTGCTGTTTCTGCGGCTTATTCGCCTTTGGCTTTTGTAAGCAGCATGTGCACATATTCCGCGCAGGCATCCCAGTCGCGGGCGGCGGCCTTGTCCTTCGGCATCAGGCTGCTGGCAAGGCCCACGCCAAGGCATCCCGCCTTGCGGAACTCCGGGATGTTCTCCGGCGTTACGCCGCCAATGGCAACATAGTTTGTGTCGTCCTGGAATCCGATAATCTGGGGCAGGAGAAAAACGACCTCTGAGCCGCTTTTCGTTTTTCCGACTGATACGCAAAAAGATCCCGTTCACCCAGAAGTGGACGGGATCTTTTATTGCTTATGGGGCTTTCCTGCAGCCGATCAGGCCTTGACGAAGGCAGCTGCTTACTTTGCAGCCAGGTATTTGCCCAGTTCGCGGCCCAGCGTCAGGCACATACCAATGCTCACACCGGGGATCGGGGTGATATACTCGGGACCAAAGCGCATACCGCAGGTGTTGCCGGAAGCGTACAGGCCCTCGATGGGCTGATAATCCTCGTTCAGCACCTGCTGGTCATTGGTGGTCACAAAGCCGCCGGTGGTCACCAGAGCAAAGCCCAGACTCGGGGTGGTGACATGGGCGTAGAAGGGAGCCTTTGCAACTGCATTCAGGAAGTGCGGGTCCTTGGCAAAGTCGCTGTCGTAGCCCTCGGCGCAAACCTTATTGTACTGCTCCACAGTAGCGGAAAGGGCTGCAGGCTCCACACCGATGTACTCGGCCAGCTGCTCGATGGTGTCGGCGCAGTACCAGCCGTTGGCGCCCTCGGCACCCGCAGCCTTTGCGGCCTCAAAGTTGCCCTTCATGGCTTCCACCACAGCGGGCATGTCGTACTCGAATGCCTGATGGCCGGGGAAGCCGCGCAGGATTTGGGTCTCATAGGTGCTGTCGTAGATGGAGGTGATATTGCCGCGCTTTGCACGTGCCATGAAGAAGCCGTTGATCTCCGGGCCGGCAAAGGCTTCGTTCTGGAAGCGCTGGCCATTCTCGTCCACCCACAGGGGGCCGGGCAGATAGTCGGGCACGGCCATGGAGTCGAAGTTCATGGTGGAGATGTCGCCCTCCAGACGGCCACCTGCCCACACACCCATCTGGATGGTGGAGCCGTCGCGGCCAAAGGGAGCAAAGAAGTCCTCATCCTTGGTGAACAGACGCTTGATGTCCGGCAGCAGATCGTCCATCATTTCCTTGTTGCCGCCAAAGCCGCCGCCTGCCAGCACAACGCCATTCTTAGCGTTGATCTTGAGGTAATTGCCGTCGCTGTCCTGTGCGATCACGCCGGTGACCTTTGCACCGTCCATTACCAGCTGCACACCCTTGGTGCCAAACAGAGCGGTGGCATTGTCAGAGAAATTCTCCTCCACATAATTGTAGTTGTCCCAGCTCAGGTCCTTCAGCTCCAGCTGACCGGCGGTGTTGTTGTTCTTCTCGCCGCTGGCGGGGTTCTCCCAGTAGTTCTCCCACCATTCCAGCGTGCCGGTGTAGTAGTGCATGCCGTTGTTCAGCTGGTGCACGGTGTACTCGTTGTCCGGCCAGAACTGGATGCGGGTCTTGGCCAGCGTGTCCGGGTTGATCTTGTCCAGCCACCAGTCCACCGTGCTGCCGCTGTTCTTGGCAAACTTCATCACCAGTGCGGTGTTTGCCTTGCCGTGGGTCTGCATCATCCAGTTGTTCACAAACTCCACTTCGTCCACCTTGGGCACACCGTGGCTCAGCAGGTAGTCCGAGTTGATGTGGCCGATATCGTGGCCGACCGTCCACCAGCTCTCGCGGGGCATGGCTTCCAGCACCAGAACGTTCTTGCCCTCTTCGGCCAGCTCACGGTAGCAGCTCAGGCCGGCATAGCCCATACCGATGATGGCAACGTCAACATCGTAGGTCTTGGTGATCTCACTGTCCGGGATGGCTTCCGGGGCGGTGCGCCAGCTGGCAGCCTGCTCAGAAGCTTCCGGGGCAGACACTGCAGTGCCGCCCATGGCCTGTGTGATGCAGTCGTTCATGCACTGCTTCACAGCATCGCTGGTAATGGTTGCACCGGACACGCCGTCGATGGTGCTGTTCTGAGCTTCCAGCAGCTGCTTGATCAGGTCATCCTTTGCGGCCTGACCAATGGAGTCGGTCTCACCGGACAGATCCAGCTGGATGTCAGTAATGGCTGTCTCGCTGAAGGTGGCGGTCATGGTGATATCGCTCATGCCCTTGGCCGTGGCAGTGTAGGTGCCCGGGGTGTACTTTGCAGCGGCAGAAGATGCAGCCGTGCTGCCGGAAGCAGCATTGCAGGCAGCCAGTGCACCGGCGGTGATGCCGCTCATGGCAGCAGCAGAAGCCAGCTTCAGAAAGCTTTTGCGCGAGATCTTTTTCATCTTGGTGATTCCTTTCGTTTTTCTCTTTCTTCTCAATGTGCGGGGTCGTGTGCCCCTTTCGATTGTTAATTCTATCACAATATCTCTCACTTGAAAAATATTGCTTTCTTCTTATAATTAGAAGTAAAAGTTATAAGCATTTTTTTAAGAGAAAAAGGAGCCGGTCATGACCCTGCAGCAGATGCGCTATTTTATTGCGGTGGCACAGAATTTGAGCTTTTCCAAAGCGGCACAGCAGCACTATGTTTCCCAAACGGCGGTCAGCCAGCAGATCAAGCTGCTAGAAGAAGAACTTGAAACTGAGCTGTTCCAGCGCACACGGCACTCGGTGGCGCTTACCAGTGCCGGGCAGGTATTCTACGAGTATGCGGTGCGCATCACCGATCTTGCGGAGGATGCCGCCCGCCGCACCCGCGCCGCTGCCGCCGAGTGCAGCACCCCGCTTGAGATCGGCATGATGAGCGGCATGGAAAATCTGCCCATTCTGGAAAAGCTGCTGCTGTTCAAGGAGCAGCACCCTGCCATTCCGCTGCACTTTCATCTTGGGGATTTTCCCACCCTGAAAAAACGCCTGCAGCAGAAAAGGCTGGACTTTGCCCTGCAGCTGGAGCTGGTCCCGCTGGAGGATGCCTCCTCCCTGCTGCGTGCTCAAGTAGGCCAGCTGCGCCAGTACGTAGTGCTCAATCGCCAGAGCCACCTGTCCAGCTATGCGTCCCTGCACCGCAGCCAGCTTGCCAGCGAACAATATTATGTACCCGCCATGGACCGGGAGCTGTGGAACCAGTTTGCGCAAGTTCTCACCCGCCACGGCAGCGACCCGCAGAACATCAAATTTGCGTATTCCATGGAGGAGTTGATGCTGCAGCTGGCTTTCTACGGCGGCTATACCATCCTTGCCGAGCCGGTGCTGGCTCAGCTGCCCGCCAACAAAAACCTCACTTTTATCCCGCTGGAAAACGATACCGTTCCCGCTTGGGCCGTGTGGAACCGCGAGAACATCTCGCCCGCCCTCCGGCTGCTTCTGCGTGAGCTGGATATTGACCCGTGACATGCTACAGAACGCATTGACGATCTTGCGTAAAAGCACTGCTCTTTTTTCAGAAATTCAGCAAGAAAGGTCTCTCCGGCGCTGCGTGGAGAAATGTCAAGGTCGATCACATGAATCAAAACGATCCTGTCCCGGACGATTTCACTCTTTCGCCGGCCTTTGTGGATGCACTGCCCGCGCTGTTTTTTTGCCTGCAACATGGTACTGGTGGCAGGAATTTTGCTTTTATCATGAATATACAGTGAGCCGGAAGCCTCTGATCTACAGAAGGCTTCCGGCTCATTTGCTATGGATTTTTTACGTAGATGCCATTCGAGTCCTTGATCGAAACAAAAAATTCCACGTCATACGACTTGGGATTTCCTGGTAGCCTATTCTGTTGCTCAAACACCCCACTGGGGTGTTTGTTGCTGTCGCAAACGCAAACTTCTGATAAACAAAAAACGCACCCGAACCCTTTTTCACAAAGAATCGGGTTCGAGTACGAACTGTATGGTGGACGGTACAGGACTCGAACCTGTGACCTCCTGCACGTCAAGCAGATGCTCTACCAGCTGAGCTAACCGTCCATAAGTCATATCGACTTGAATAGTTTACCACAGCCTGTGCAAAAAAGCAATACTTTTCTGTGATTTTTTATTTTTCCACCTTCAGCGACCTGCGGACGATATCGTACAGCACCGGCTTCATGGCTTCAATATCATCGGGCTTGCCCTCCAGCACGCTGGAATAGCACACCGACATGCACATGCTGCCCAGTGCCGTGATGCGCTGGTAGATCTCCCGCTCGGTGCGGCCGGCCATTTCCGGGCTGGTCAGCACCACATTCAGCAGCTTGCGCATCAGCGGCTCGGCTTCGCGGCTGGCTTCGATCTGGTCCAGCCCCGGCCATATGAAGTTGTGCTCCAGAAACTTGAGCACCAGCGTATCCTTCCGTAGTGCTTCGATGATGTGGTCGATCACCGCCACCATCTTGTCCGGGAAGTTTTCGAGCTCTGTCTGCTTTTCCACCGCTTCGCACGCGTTGCTCAGCAGCTGGTAGCTCACCCGGCCCAGCAGCGCCTGCATCACCGCACCTTTATCCTGAAAATACAGATAAAAGGTGCCCTTGGCCACCTTGGCCCGGCTGGTGATATCCTCTACGCTGGTTTTTGCGGCACCTCGCTCCAGAAACAGATCATAGGCTGCCTCCAGCAGTGCCCGGCGCTTCTCCTGCTTTTTGCCCTCCACGGTACCCATATTCCCTGACGATTCCTCTTTTCCGCTCGGTTTCATTCGCGCATTTGTGTTGTCTCAATCATTTTAGCAGTCCTTTCCCGATAGTGCAAGTCAAAAAAGCTATACAATTTCAGGCAGTTGATAAGAAAACTGACTTCTGGTCATTTTTGTACTTGACACCCGGTTTGTCATGGTTATAATAGTGTTTGCTTGGAAATGACCACCAGTCATTTTACTAAGATTTTTAACCATTTTCTATGGAGGGTTCTCATGAAAAAGATCGCACAGGGCATTGTGCGGCTGCGCAAGCTGATCCTGACA
>OOCM01002604.1_pt1 | contig 11552 bp, 11 predicted proteins | sample 1671111 | NCBI WGS metagenome assembly OOCM01 (sample SAMN06348123, study PRJEB24527) | human gut metagenome | biome: human gut; feature: ankylosing spondylitis patient; material: feces | host: Homo sapiens | place: China | collected 2015-10 | reverse complement strand
CCGTCCTCGGCAGCCTCGTCAAGATCAAGGGCACGATCACCAGAGTGGAAGAGGCCGAAGGCAAGATCCAGACCATCATGGTCAGGGATGCAGCAGGCAACGAAGCCCGCGTCTTCATCGACGGCTACATCACGAAGGACAAGGAAGTCCAGAACGCCATCGTCGGCAATCAGGTCGAGGCGGTTGGCCTTGCCTCCTATGACAACACCTTCTACCTCGATGGAAAGCAGATCGCCCCGCGTATCCGTATCCGCGACCGCGCTGACGTCGTCTGCACCGCAGGCGAGACTCCGGCCAGAACGTGGAACATCACCTATGTCACCGACGGCGGCACGATTGGCGGCCTCTACCCGGTGACCTACACCGAGGGCACCGTGACCGTTCTGCCGACCAATGTGACCAAGCCCGGCTATACCTTCCTCGGCTGGTTCACCGCCTACACCGGCGGCGTGCAGATCAGGCAGATCGGCGCGACGGAGACCGGCGACAAGACCTTCTATGCACGTTGGCATAAGACTGTCCTGCCGCCTCCGCCCGTCACCCCCGGCACCCCGGTCACCCCGGCCAGGCCCGCTGCCCCGGTAGGGCTCCCGTTTGCCGATGTGTCCAGCAGCGACTGGTTCTATAACGATGTCCGCTATGTCTACGAGAAGGGCATCATGGACGGCACGGGCGCCGATCGCTTCTCTCCCAACGCACCGCTGACCCGTGCCATGATCGTCACCATCCTCTACCGCATGGCGGGCAGCCCGTCCGTTTCCGGCTCGTCCGACTTTACGGATGTGGCCGCCGGCAAGTGGTTTGCCAAGGCGGTCGCATGGGCGGCGGCCAACGGCATCGTCAACGGCTATGGCTCCGGCCTCTTCGGCCCGAACGACCCCGTGACCCGTGAGCAGCTTGCGGCGATCCTGTACCGCTACGCAGTCTACGGCGGCATGACGGCTGTGACGCTCGAGGAAAATCTCGGCGGCTTTGCCGACACGGCGCAGCTCTCCGCCTACGCCATTCAGGCGATGAACTGGGCGGTCGGCCAGGGTCTGATCAACGGCTCCGGCAGCAACCTTGTGCCGAAGGCGCAGGCGACCCGCGCACAGGTCGCGGCGATCATCCACCGGTATCTCGAGCGCTGAGTTCCCCAACAGTACAAAGCTGCCCCGCCGGGTCTTCCGGCGGGGCAGTCCCCCATCATTCAAAAACTGCGCATCCTGAAGGAGAATCCATGAAAAACTTACAATGCAAGCTGACGCGCAAGCGCTGGCTGGAGATCGGCGTGAGCGTTCTGCTGTTTGTGCTGATCATCGCGTGGGCGCTGGTTCTGGAATACACGGAGCCTGACCGCGAGGCGACTGCCGCGCGCAAGCGGTTTTTCGCCGTTGCGCGCGTCACGGACATTCTGGACGACAACGCGGAAACCCAGGACTGGACCGAGGGCCGCCGCATCGGCCAGCAGTATCTCGAGGTCGAGATCCTGAACGGCCCGTGGAAGGGCGAAACACTTGAGGCGATCAACTATCTGACCATCTATACCAACGTCGACGCGAAGATCGGCACAAAGATCGTCGTCCGCCTTGATCTGGACGACGAGGGCGCGCCGTATATCATATCCATTCCGAATTATAACCGCGCGCCGGTGCTGCTCGGTTTGCTTGCCATATTTGCCGCGCTGCTCCTGCTGATCGGCCGGAAAAAGGGCTTCACGGCCCTGCTGGGGCTTTTGTATACGCTTGCGTGCGTCTGGTTCATTCAGGTGCCCATGATTCTGCGCGGCGCGCAGCCGGTCGTGGTCACGGTCGTGCTTGTCGCGCTGACGACGGCAGCCTCCCTCCTGTTCCTGAACGGCTTCAGCCGCAAGACGCTCTGCGCCACGCTCGGCTGCATCGGCGGCGTGGCGGTGGCCGGCATTTTCGCCGCCCTGTGCGGGTCGATCTCGCCGCTCAACGGCTTCAACCTGCCGGAGGCGGAGGAACTGGTTTTGCGCGCGTCCGACCGGGGACTGAAGATCAGCGGTCTGTTCGTCAGCGGCATTCTCATCGCCTCGCTCGGCGCGGTCATGGACGTGGCCATGTCCATTTCCTCCGCCTGCTGGGAGCTGCGCGAGCTGAACCCCGACCTGCCGCGCAAGGCCCTGTTCCGCTCCGGCATGAACATCGGCCAGGACGCCATGGGCACCATGGCGAATACGCTCATCCTTGCCTTCGCCGGTTCGAGCCTCAATACGCTCCTGCTGTTCCAGATCTTTGATTATCCCATGATCCAGATCTTCAACGCCGATTCCATCGCCATCGAGATCATTCGCGGCGTGGCCGGCACCATCGGCATTATCCTGACCGTCCCCCTCGTCGCCCTCCTGAGCGCCGAGATCATGGGGCCGAAGAAAAAAGCGTAAGCGGCAAAACAGAAGCGGCATTCCCGGGCCGGGAATGCCGCTTTCTGCGTCAAAACGTCGGATCGTTATCGGTGTGCGTCCGCCTGCACGCAATATGCCTCCTGCATCTTTTGCAGGACGGCTTCCTTTTTCGGGATGGACGGGATGGCGCCGGAAGCTTCGGTGGAGAGGCTTGCTGCGGCTGCCGCGTAGCGGGCCATATAGGCAAGATCGTCCCGCGTCAGCGCCTCCGGCGCTTTCCCAAGCTCCAAAAAGCGCGATACGGCGCTGCCGCCAAAGATATCGCCTGCGCCGGTCGTGTCAATGGGCTGCACCTTCGGGCAGCCGCAGGAGAAGTCTGCCTGCTTATTTTTCAGCAGACACCCCTTCGGCCCCAGCGTGACCATGACGAGCTTCGCGCCCAGCGCCAGCACGCGCTCCGCGCCCTCCTCCGGGCTGCAGTCCCAGAGGAACTGCGTCTCCTCATCGCTGATCTTGACGATATCCGCCTGCGAAAGGCCCCAGAGGATCTGTTCCCTTGCCTCCTGCTCTGTTTTCCACAGCGGGGCGCGGTAATTGGGGTCGTAGGTGACGAGCCTGCCGTGCGCGCGGGCATAGGCCGCGGCCTTCTGCGTGGCCGTGCGGGCAGGCTCGTCCGTGCAGCTGAGCGAGCCGAAGTGGAACACGCGGCTTTCTGCCAGCATGGCCGGGTCGATCTCCTCCCAGCGCAGCTGCGTGTCCGCGCCGGGCTTGCGCGCGAAGGCGAACGAACGGTCGCCGTGTGCGTCAAAGGTCACGAACGCAAGCGTCGTGAATGTATCGGGGCTGATCAGAATGCCGCGCGTGTCGATCCCGGCGCGGCGCATCGTGCCGGTCAGCAGATGGCCAAAGGTGTCGTCGCCGACCTTGGCGAGAAACGCGGTCTTCTTTCCATACGCGCTCAGCGCGGCAAGAAAATTGCCGGGCGCGCCGCCGGGGTTGGCGGCAAGAGTGGGGTAGCCGTTTTCGTCCTTCGCGCGTTCCGCAAGATCGACAAGCAGCTCGCCCAGCGCGATCACATCATACATAGGTCTGTCCTCCTGTGTTTTTTGTTATTTTACCATGAAAGCAGCCTGGACTCAACCGCCGCGGGCGAAAAAATGCGCGGCGCGTTCCGCCTTTACATTTGCGTGCGTATGTGGTAAAATTCTCAAAAGTGTGTGAAGCCGAGCTGAAGGAGGATGCGTCCATGCCGATGACAAACGCCGCTGAATATCTAGAGCGCACCGCCGCCCGCGTCCCGGACAAGGTCGCCTTTTCCGACGCCTCCGGCAGTCTGACCTTCGGGCAGCTGCTGCAGGACGCACGGGCACTGGGAACCGTTCTGGCCGGGCTTCCGGGCTGCAAAAACGCGCCCGTGGCCGTGCTCACGGGGCGGACAGTGCAGAGCGTCGCGGCGCTGCAGGGCGTTTTGCAGAGTGGGAATTATTACGTTCCCATCGACGAGCAGATGCCGGAGGCGCGGATGCGCCGCATTCTCGCGCAGGTGCACGCCCGCGCGATCATCTTCCCGGAAGCGTGCCGCCCGCAGGCGGAGCGGCTTACGGACTGCGCGCCGCTCGTTTGTCTGGAGGAGGCGGAGAAAACCGCGCCGGACGATGCGCTCCTGCAGGCCCGGCGCGAGCAGATCATTGATCTGGATCCCGTGTACCTGCTCTTCACCTCCGGCTCGACCGGCACGCCGAAGGGCATCGTCATCTCCCACCGCGCCATTCTGGATTTTACCGACTGGCTGACGGACTTCTGCGGCTATACGGAGCATGAGGTCTTCGGCAATCAGTCGCCGTTTTACTTTGACACCTCCTGCAAGGATCTGTACCAGACGCTGAAGCTCGGCGCGACGTGCGTGATTCTGGAGAAAAAATTCTTCGCGCTGCCGCTGTTTTTGCTGCAGGCGCTCGACCAGCACGGCGTGACCGCCGTGAACTGGGCGACGTCCGCGTTCCATCTGGCGGCAAGCTCCGGCGCGCTTGAAAAGTGCGTCCCGCACGCGCTGCGGAAGATCGTCGTCGGCGGCGAGGCGCTGCAGGCGCGGTACGTGAATATGTGGAAGCGCGCGATCCCGGAGGCGGAGCTTTATAATATGTACGGCCCGACGGAGACGACCGTCGACTGCGCCGCGCTGCACCTGACGCGCACGTACCGCGACGACGAGCCGATCCCCATCGGAAGAGCCTGCCGCAATATGCAGCTGCTGCTGTTAAAGGACGATCTGACCGAGGCGGCCCCCGGCGAGACGGGCGAGCTGTGCGTGCGCGGCTCCGGACTTGCGGCGGGATATTTCGCCGACGCAGAAAAGACCAATTCCGCCTTTATCCAGAACCCGCTCTGCCCCGATTACCGCGACATTCTCTACCGTACGGGCGATATGGCCGTGCAGCGGGAGGACGGGAATTTCTATTTTCTTGCCCGCCGCGACGGGCAGATCAAGCACATGGGCTACCGCATTGAGCTGGGCGAAATTGAAACGGCGCTCTACAGCGTCAAGGGCCTGCGGGAGGCCGTCTGCTTCTACGACGGGCCGCGCGACAGGATCGTCTGCGTCTATGCGGGCGATCTGGACACCAATACACTTGCAAAGGCGCTGCGGACGGCGCTGCCGAAATATATGCTGCCGAACGTCTATGAAAAGCTGGACGCGCTGCCGCACAACGCCAACGGCAAGCTTGACCGCGCGGCGCTGAAGGAGCGTTTCCTTCATGCGCAGAGTTGAGAGCTGCGCGGCGCTTGCGCCGCTTCTGTCCGCGCAGCTGCGGCGCGGCGTGGTGACCAACTGCTTTTTATCCCCGGCAGACTACCAGCGTGAGATCGACGCCGGGCTTTTTTACGAGGAAGGGGACGGCTTTCTGCTGCTGCTTCGGCAGCGGGCCGGATACCGGCTCCTGAACTTCTATCTGCACCCCGGTGCAAAGCTTTGCCTGCCTGGGCAGACGCTCCCGCTCGTCACGGAGCTGGCCTGCCGGGAAAAGGATCAAGCTGCCATGCGCCGGGCGCAGGACGCGCTGTGCGCGCTCGGTTTTGCGGAGTGCTTTCGCCGTCTGCGGCGCACACGGGCGGCGGTTCCGGCTCCAAATAACGCGGAAGCTCCGACGGAGGCTTCCTTTGAGGCTGTGCGGGCGTTTTTACTTGAACAGTTCGACCCGCTGACGGGCTGCATCCCGCCGGAAGAAGAACTCCGGCAGGCGGTCAGTGCCGGGCAGGTGCTGTGCCTCATGGATGCGGACGGAATTTCCGGACTTCTGCACTATACACCCGGGCGGGCGCAGTGCGAGATCCGCCATTTGGCCGTCCGTGCGGACTGCCGGGGGCATGGATACGCCGGGCGGCTGCTGGCTATGCTGGAAGCGAAGACCGGCGGGCAGAAATGCGCCGTCTGGGCAAGGGTGGGGAACGCCCCTGCCGAGCATTTCTATGAAAAAAATCAGTTTCAGCCGGACGGATGGCAGTCCGTTGTGCTGAGGCTGGGATAGATAAAGGAGTTTTGACACTATGAGAAAGCAGATCATGGAGATCCTGACGGAGATTTGCCCGGGCATCGACTTTGAGAACGAAAAAGCCCTCATCGACGACGGCCTGATCGACTCACTGGATATCGTCGCGGTCGTGACGGAACTGATGGAGGCGTTTGACGTGGAGCTTGGCGTGGACGATCTGACGCCGGAAAACTTCAACAGCGTCGAAGCCATCGAGGAGCTCATCGAGAGCCGTCAGAGCTGAGATGTCCTTTGCCTCCCTGCCCTTTGTGGGGCTCGTCACGGCAGGCGTCGTGCTGTATTATCTGGTTCCGAAGCGGGTGCAGTGGGTCGTGCTGCTGCTGGCAAGCATGGTCTTTTACCTGGTTGGCGGCGTCAAAAGCGCCGTCTGGCTCGTGCTGATCGCGGGACTGACGTGGCTGGCAGGACTGCTGCTTGAAAAGCAGAACGCGCGTCCCGCACCGGATAAGGCGGCAAAGACTGCCGTGCGCAGCGCGAAGAAGCGCATCTGCGCGGCGTGTCTGGTTCTCTGCTTCGGGCTGTTATATCTCATGAAATACTGGAACTTCACGGCCTCCGCGCTGCCGTCCGCCCTCGGGGACAAGCTTCCCCGGTGGGATTTCGTCGTGCCGCTGGGCCTGTCGTATTTCATCTTCCAGAGCGTGGGCTATGTCATCGACGTTTACCGCGGAAAGCTCCCCGCGCAGAAAAATCCCTTAAAATACGGCCTGTTCGTCTCGTTCTTCCCGCAGATGGTGCAGGGGCCGATCAGCCGGTACGACCAGCTTGCCCCGCAGCTTTTAGCAGAGCGCAGTCTGGACTGGCGCGATCTCAAATTCGGCATCCAGCTGTGCCTCTGGGGCTATTTCAAAAAGCTCGTGATCGCCGACCGGGCGGCTGTGCTGGTAAATGCCGTGATCACGGAAAACTGCCCCTACGGCGGCGCGATCATTGCCAGCGGCATTCTGTTCTACTGCATTCAGCTCTACTGCGATTTTTCCGGCGGCATCGATATTACGCGCGGTGTCGCGCGGATGTTCGGCATCGACATGGCCGAGAATTTCCGCCGCCCGATCTTCGCAATGTCCCTGACGGAATACTGGCGGCGCTGGCACATCACGCTCGGCGCGTGGATGCGCGACTATGTGTTTTATCCGCTGTCGCTGTCGAAAGCCTTCGGCAGACTCTCCCGTTGGGCCCGCACACACATCAGAGGCACGGGCGGCAAGATCTTTGCCACGTCGCTCGCGACGTTCATCGTCTATCTCATCATCGGCATCTGGCACGGAGCGAACTTCCGCTATATTGCCTTCGGCCTGTGGAACGGCGTGCTCATTACGGCCTCGCTCCTGCTGGAGCGGACGTTTTTGCGCTGGAAAGCGGCGCTGCACATCAACGACAAGTCCGCCGCATGGCGCGTGTTCATGACGCTGCGCACGATGCTGCTGGTGTTCATCGGGCGGTATTTCACGCGTTCGCCGCGTCTGAGCTGTGTGTTCCGATTCTTGAAGACGACCGTGCTGCATCCACAGCCGTCACAGCTGCTCGACGGGACGCTTTTGTCGTTCGGCCTTGCGAAGACGGATTTTCTTGTGATCGCGCTGGGACTGGCCGTTTTGCTGACGCTTGAGTGCTTGCAGGAGCGCGGCGTACAGATCCGGGCTGCGCTGGAAAAGAGACCTGGCTTTGTGCAGTGGCTTGCCGTGACGGCGCTGCTGCTGGCCGTGCTGCTGCTCGGCGTGTTCCGGGCCGGGTATATCCCGTCGGGCTTTATCTATACGCAGTTCTGAGGCGGTGATCGAATGAATTCAAAAAAATGGGCGCTGGTCTTTCTTGCGACTGTCCTTGTGCTGGCCGCGCTGCTGGCGGCGCTGAATCTTGCCGCCGATCCCTTCGGCGCGTTCGGGGACAGGCTGCTGTCCTGGTTCTCCTACGATGAGACGAATAACCCGCGCGTGGCAAAGTTCAGCTATCTCGAACAGCACCACGACGAATACGATTCCTATATCCTCGGCTGCTCGTCCACCAGTTCGTTCCCGGTGGACGCGTTCAACGAGGCGTATGGCGCAAGCTTTTACAATCTCATCATGTACGGCGCGGATATGCGCGACTGCGAAAAGATCGCGCAGTACCTGGTCGAACATTATGAGGTCAAAAACCTCATTCTGAACGTCTATCTCGACAACGGCCTGACCTACGACGAGGAATCCGACCGGCTGACGAAGAACCTCCACTATAAGGAGGACTCGGACACGTCCGTGCTGTCCTATTACACGCGCTATCTCTTCGCCGACCCGCGCTATGCGCTGGCCAAGCTGAACGCGCTGCGCACGGACACCATTCTGCCGCAGACGTTCGACGTGTTTGACGAGCGGACAGGCTGTTATGACAAGCGCGTGCGCGACGCAGAGCCGATCGGCAGCGAGGAGCGTTATCTCGAAAGCTACCCTGTCTTCGCCGACTATCCGCACCAGACGCTCTCGCTTCCGTACACGGAGCAGTGTATGCAGAGCGTCGCGGCGATCAAGACCCTGTGCGAGGAAGCGGGTGTGAACCTCACCGTCGCGGCCGGGCCGGTATATGCTGAGTATCTGAAAAATTATGAACCGGAAACCGTCGCGCAGTTTTACCGCTCGCTGGCACAGGTCACGCCGTTCTGGGATTTTTCGTCCAGCAGCGTCAGCTGCGAGATGCGCTATTTCTACGACGGCACGCACTTCCGCAACAACGTCGGCGAGATGATCTGCGCCCGCATGACAGGCCGCACAGATCTCTGGATCCCGGACGATTTCGGAACCTATGTGACCGCCGACACCCCGGAGGATTATTTCCTGAACGTCCTGTCCCCGGCGGCGCTTTCGGCCGATGAGATCAGCACGCAGGTGCCCATACTCATGTACCACCATCTGTCCGAGGACGTGACGAACAGCGAAATGGTTTCACCTGAGCAGTTCGAGGCGCAGATCCGGGCGCTGGCTGCGCGCGGCTACACCGTCCTGCTCTCCACGCACAATCCGGAGCATGCCCTGCACTATGCCCACCGGGTCCTTGCGCTGCAGGGCGGTCATATTGCGGCGGACGGTCCGACGGAGACGGCGCTGACGCCGCAGCTTCTTCAGACGCTTTACGGAATTCAAGCCATCCTTGCGGAGGTGCCGACGGATCGCGGCACGGTCCGCAGCCTGATTGTAACGGAGGACATGGAATGAAACGACTTCTCTGCTGGATCCTTTCCCTTTGCCTGCTGCTGTGCCTCGTGCCCGGCGCAGCTGCCGCGGAGCGGGTGACCGGAACGCTGGAGCGCCGCGCGGGCTATGACCTTGCCGTAGACGGCATTTTCGGCACGATGACGCGGTGCAGCGTGAAGGCCTTCCAGTCCGAGCGGGGTCTGGCGGTGGACGGCATCGTCGGCAAACAGACGTGGGCGGCGCTGGAAGGAGGCGGCGCATGAGCGAATCGCTGCTTGTGGCGCTGATTTCGGGCTTCTGCACGCTGGCGGGGTCGTGCGCGGGCGTGCTGGCGTCCTCCCGGCTGACGCAGTACCGCTTGGCGCAGCTGGAAAAGCGCGTCGCCCAGCACAACAACCTGATTGAGCGCACCTACCGGCTGGAGGGGCGCATGGACGAGGCGGAGCATGGCTTGCAGGAGATTCGCGGGCGGATGGCGGCATAAGAAAAAGGGTGGAACGCGCGTCCACCCAAGCCCCCGATGGTCATTCCTGCATCAATGACGGAATCCACGTTTCCTCCAGCCACGTTTGCAGCGGCGCTGCATCCGTGAGCGAGCCGACGATGGTCAGCAGCAGGTCGTAAACTGCCGTATCCCCATAGAGGCACTGGGCAGTCACCACCACATCAACGCCGCCGGGCAGGTTGATGCCGACTTCGACGATATCGCTGCCCATCCACGGGAAATTCGGAATCCCATGCGTGGCGTAGAGCTGCATATCGTCGGACAGCGTGAGAATCAGCGACGAATCGCCGATATTCTCCTGAATTTCGTCGATGCCGGAGTTGCCCTTCTTGGTCACAACCACCGACACGCTTGTGTTTTCGTCGATGGATACCAGCGTCCCCACCTTGTCGCGCGCGTCCACCGTGCACCCTTCCGGATAGGCGAACGTCACCTGTCGCGCGCCGCGTGAGGCGTAGGATTCCAGCAGCATCGGCGCTTCCTCGGCACTTCCGGCGGCAGGAATCAGCAGGAGCAGCGCCATCAGGGCTGACAAAACACGTTTCTTCATCAGAATCTCCCCTTTCGTTGTCGGATGATGTACCATTTCCACAAACAAAACGATTTTCCTCCCATTTTTCTTCCAGCGTGAAGAAAAAGATTTGCACAGAAAGGATGATTGCATGAAAATCAACTGGTCGCTTCGTTTCCGCAACAAGGTTTGGCTGACGACGCTGCTGGCGGTCGTCTGCACGTTCGTGTTCAACCTGCTGGACTTGTTCGGCATTGAGACGACGGTGGCGCAGGAGCAGGTGATGCAGCTGGGCGCGGCGCTGCTGTCCCTGCTGAGCACCCTGGGCGTTGTGATTGACCCGACGACCCCGGGCGTCAGCGACAGCCAGACGGTGATTGAGCGGAAGTAAATGAAAAGGCAGGTACGCTTTTTGCGGTGTGCCTGCCCATTTTGTTTATTTTCCTACGCAGAACCTGCCGAACACTTCATCGAGCAGCTTTTCCTCCACCTCGTCGCCCGTGATTTCCGCCAGCGCCATCTGCGCCTGCTGCAAGTCCACGCCCGCCAAGTCCACAGAATAGCTGCGAAGCGTTTCCTCCGCCTGATGCAGCGCGGCAACCGCCCGGCGCGCGGCTGCGATGTGGCGCGGCTGGGTCAGGGTGAGCTGGTCGCTGACGGCGGCTTGGGACGCAAGGTAGCTCTTCAGCGGCTGCAAACTGTCCGGAACACTTGCGGAGACGGTCAGAATCGGCTTGCCGTCCGCCGCGTCTTGCAGGTCGCTTTCCGTCAGCACCGGCGGCAGATCGCTCTTGTTCAGCACGATACAGCCATTGCGCCCATGCAGCGTGCGCAGGAGCGATTCGTCCTCATTCGTCAGCGGACGGCTCATGTCCAGCACCAGCAGCACCACGTCCGCGTCCGCCAAGGCGCGCCGCGCGCGGTCAACGCCAATGCGCTCCACCGGGTCGTCCGTGTCGTGCAGGCCGGCGGTGTCCGTCAGGTGGATGACGCTGCCGGAGAGCATCAGCGTGCCCTCCACCAAATCGCGCGTCGTGCCGGGAATCGCGGTCACAATCGCCTTTTCCTCGCCCAGCAGCGCGTTAAGCAGGCTCGATTTGCCCACATTCGGCTGCCCGCACAGCGCGACACGAAGCCCCGATTGCAGCAGCCGCGCGGCGCGCTCGTCGCAGGCGTCCGTCAGCGTTTTCGCCAGATGCGCAATGCGCGGCGCAAGGTCTCTCGCGGCTTCCTCTTCGCTGATTTCCTCCGGATAGTCAGTACACGCCGCCACGCCCGCCTGAATGGCGTAGAATTCGTCCGCCGCCTTGCGGATGAACGACGACGCGCCCCCGGTCAGCTGGCGCATGGCGGCTTTGCGGCTCTGCTCGCCCTGCGCGGCGATTAAGTCCATGACGGCTTCGGCTTGGCTTAAGTCAATGCGACCGCTTAAAAATGCCCGGCGGGTAAATTCGCCCGGCTGCGCCAAGCG
>OOCM01002597.1_pt1 | contig 11584 bp, 9 predicted proteins | sample 1671111 | NCBI WGS metagenome assembly OOCM01 (sample SAMN06348123, study PRJEB24527) | human gut metagenome | biome: human gut; feature: ankylosing spondylitis patient; material: feces | host: Homo sapiens | place: China | collected 2015-10 | reverse complement strand
GTATTCTGAAACAGAATAAACTGGTAAAGAGCCGCAGAGAGGGAAAATCTATTTTCTATTCTCTGGCAGATGATCATGTCCGCACGATTATCAACCAGGGACGGGAACATATAGAAGAAGATTGAAAAAAGCATCAGTTATCTGAAAGATTATAAATTCAGATAACTGATGCTTTTAAAGTTATAGATGAACTCTTTTCAAAATCTCGTTAGTAAGTCCGCCGATCACTACTCCGGCAGCAACACCTGCCACCAGAAGTGCCGGTGCGTATACAAACACACTTGCATTTTGTACGATCAGCATGGCAATGATCAGCTGACCGATATTATGAGAAACACCTCCTGCAACGCTGACTCCGATCAGGCTGAAGGAGGTGTTTTTCAGCATAAGTGTCATAACTGTCATACTAAGCGCAGCGCCTGCCAGACTGTACAGGATACTGAACAGATTTCCGAACATAAATCCAATCACCAGAATGCGGACAACAGAAACCAGAGCAGCCTCCCTAAATGAATATTTCTTCAAAATAAAAAGTACTCCCAGATTGGCAAGCCCAAGTTTAATCCCCGGAATCCCCGCAAAAACCGGAATCAGTGATTCCACATATCCCAGAATGATCGCCACAGCTGAAAAAAGCCCAAGGCAGGCTGTTTTTTGCTTCATAAATCTATTTTCTCCTCTCAAAAAATCCAAAATGGAATTATCAGAATTCTTCAGACATTTTAACATAGAAAAAATATTCCCGCAACCAAAAGTTAGATATAACTAATACTGATTTTTACTGAAAGCATTTATTGAGAAAAAATGACGAATATCCCCGGTGAAAAAGTGTGGATTTTTTCAGACAGACATGTTACTATTTTATAAGTTAGTGGTAGCTAATTTACATAATTACTGCTGACAGCATACCTATAGCAATTCTATATGAATATCTTTGGCAGAAGTCACTCCCTTTTGGTAAAAGTAAAATCCCTTTGGTTAATAAGTTGATTAACCCTCTGGTAAGAGTGATTCCGCAAAAAAAATTTTAGAAGAGGAGAAAAACATGACAAACAAAAAACTTATGAAAAAAATAGCACCTGTTGTAATGAGTGCCGCAGTTGCTATGACCAGCATGCCATATGCAGTTCTGGCATCTGATTTTACAGACAGTGAGGTACTTGCAGACAGCACAGATTTCTCTGTTTCCGAAGAGTTTGCCGCCGAGGATGCGCAGGAAGAATTTACCACCGAAGATGTCCAGGATGCTTTTGCTGCAGAAGCACAGCAGGGCGAAGCCTATGTTCTTATGAACATCCCATATGATGATTTCTATAAGGCAGAACTGAAAAACAATGATGTAAAAGTGGATGCCTTTACATCTGCAACCCTTAATAAATCAAGAACTTCCGGAATGATGAACGGAAATTCCGCTTATCATGTAGACCCCAACGGAACCGATGTAACAGGTGTTACATTCCCTGTAAAAGTCAGTGATCTTTCCCTCCTGAAAGACCAGAAACAGGTAACAGATTCTGACTCTGTTACAATTACTGTGACAAACAGGGGACAGACAAGCAGCAATACCTATACAGGAAAAGATTCCCTGATTGAAAATGCCTCTTATTCTTATTACATTTTAAGCGAAACACCGTCTTATTACAAAGAACTTACTGTAAATGCAGATGGCAGCTATTCATTCTCAGCAATGAAAGGCGCTCAGACAAAGACAGTTGCAATTGATGCTACATTAAAAACAGAAACAAAATACGGTGATTATGAACTGGATCTGGACAAGGAAACTTTTTCATCACTGTTCGATACAACCACAGATAAGATTTATGGCGTAACTGTAAATACTACAGACGGAACTAACTATGGCCTGCGTCATCTGGAGAATATCTGGCACGGAAGCAAGCTTGCCTGGGGAACCGGATATACAACAGAAGTTCACGGATGCCCTGTTTCTTCTGCACATTATAAATCAATCATGGGAAAAACCATTGACAGCGTTACTTATTACACAGATAAGGGAATGATCACCTTTGATGTTCCGGATGTAAAGGTACAGACAACTACAGGAATCAAGGCAACAGTAGCAGATATTATGAATACAGACACATCTGCAGCAGTTACCTTTGACCAGACACTGCCTGCTGATTTCAAGGCACAGTATGCCGTAGACGGAACTGCGGTTTCCTGCACAGACGGAAAACTTGCTGTTGGAACTCTTGCACTGGGAACACACAAGGTTGAAATTGCAGATGCCAGCGGAAACTACGCAGCTATTGTCACTGAATTTACAGTAAATACAGACAAAATGCCGGCTTCCTATGACAGTAACGAGACAAAGCTGGTTGCAGCAGAAGGCATTACTGCAGAAGAATTCTCTGCATACATTAAGAGCATCAGCAAAGTAAAAGTTGATGATACAGAATATGCCGCAACAGGAAAAGGAAGCAAAATCATTGTAAAAGAAGATGGAACTTTAGACCTCACAGATCTTCAGGTAACAGACACAACTGTATTTGAAATAACTGCTGTGGGATATAAGAATAATCTTACTTTTACTTATAAAGAAGCAGAAAACACATTTGAATTAAATACTTCTTCCAAGACTCTATATACAAAAGGCAGCACAAAAACCACTCTCAAAGTTACAACAAACCTTACCGATAAAATTACATGGGAATCCAGCAACACAAAAGTGGCTACAGTAAACAGCAACGGTGTTGTAACTGCTAAAGCAAAAGGAACAGCAGTGATCACAGCATCCTGCGGAGAATACAAAGTAACCTGCAAGATAACAGTTAAGAATCCATCACTGAAACTTACAAAAACTTCAGCGACTGTAAAAGCAGGAAAAACAACAAAAATTTCCGCAAAAGCAACCCCATCCGGAAAGATTACTTACAAATCCAGCAACACCAAGATTGCAACAGTAAGCTCCAAAGGCGTTGTAAAAGGAAAGAAAAAGGGTACTGCTAAAATTACAGTAACCTGCAATGGAGTTAAAAAAGTATTTACAGTAAAAGTAAAATAAATGATAACAGATCAATGATTCACACAATAAATGACCTCGGATTTTACTCCGGGGTCATCTTAATGAGAAAAAAACAACATTAGCAAAAGCCATTATATATAGATTTTTGGATACGAAAATGATATACTTCCAAAGTTAGTTGTGATTAAGTTTTGCTTCGCTCAAAAACAAATATCATATCCGGCAAAAATAAAATGAAAGAGAGGAAACAACGTGAATAATCAAAATTTTTATCTGCGTCTGATTGCTCTTTTGCTGATCATCATGGCGGTATTTTTCTATAATGGAACAGTAAAGGATAAAGAACAGACTCAGGATATTGCAGACCTGACTGCAAAAGTAGAGAGTCTGGAGAATCAGCAGGACCAGATTCTTACAGCATTACAGGAAACTTATGAAGAACAGAAAACAGCAGCAGAAAGTAAAACTTCTTCTGATGCCTCTTCAGAAGCTGATAATAAATCCGAAAAGGATTCTACAGATAATAAGGAAAATACAGACCAGGCAGATTCTGAAGAAGCCGATGACTCTGACAATGTATATAAGAATGGCACCTTCGAAGGTTCAGGAACAGGATACGGTGGAACGATCACTGTTCAGGTAACTCTGGAAGACGATACCATTACAGCAGTCAGTGTAGTCAGTGCACCGGGTGAAGACAGTGCTTATCTGTCACAGGGTGAGAATGTCATAAACAGCATCATCAGCGAGCAGAGCACAGATGTTGACACCATTTCCGGAGCAACTTTCAGTTCTACCGGTATCTTAGAAGCAGTAAATGACGCATTATCAAAGGCGGAAAACGCATGAAAAAGAAACAACGAAAGGTACGGCTGATCCGTGCCGCCATACAGCTTATATTTTTTATAGCAGCGCCATCTCTTTTTTCTACTGCATTTGCAGGAGTAAAATCTATCTTTCTTGCAATCGGAGGACAGCAGAGCGTAACCTGGAACTCCTTTCTGGATATCACGGCATTGCTGTTGATCATTACCATTCTGTTCGGACGTCATTTTTGCGGTTATGCCTGTGCGTTTGGCTCGCTGGGAGATGCTCTGTATGAGCTTACCGCATTTATTCGTGCGAAATGCTTTGGAAAAAAGAAAAAACATGGATATCCGGAGGAATGGGTGCACAGATTACAGAAAGTAAAATATGTGCTTCTTACATTCCTGCTTCTCTCCTGCATAACAGGATTCTATTCTAAATTACAGGGAATGAGTCCATGGGATGTATTCTCCATGCTTACAACAGGCAGACTGCCAAAATCTACATATATTGCAGGAACAGTTCTGCTGATCCTGATCATGGTCGGAATGTGTACACAGGAGCGTTTCTTCTGCCAGTTTCTTTGTCCCATGGGAGCGGTATTTGCAATCATGCCGATCATCCCGGGAGCACTTTTCAAACGTAATCGTCCAAACTGTGCGCAGAAGTGCACTCTCTGTAAGAAGAGATGTCCGGCACATCTGGATATTGACGGCGATACTGCACATTCAGGGGAATGCATCTGCTGTCACGCCTGCACTGCAGTCTGCCCAAGAAAAAATATTCACACAGGCACTGTTATTGATAAAAATTAGCAATTACTAACTTATTGAGAAAATTTGATTAGTAAGAACTAACTATATTGGTAGACATACTATCCGTACAATGATATAGTCTATAGAGTTAGATAACAACAACAATAAGAGGATAAGGAATCAGAAATATATGACAAACAGACGCTCTTTTGTGCTGGGACTTTTCATTACGGCATCTCTTTTATGCACATCCCGGACTGCATGGGGAAACTCTGAAATAAACACTTACACCAAAACAGACTTTGCTATGGACACTGTAGTATCAGAGACTCTTTACACAACAGGTGAGGATATCACAGCAGACGTAATCTCTGCATTAAAAGATGTGGAAGAGAACTGGATCTCCTGGACAAAAGAAAGTTCTCAGATATATCAGATCAATCAAAATGCCGGAAATACAACAACGGTATCTGATGAAACTGCCACCTGTTTAAAACAGGTACTGGATTTGTCGAAAGCTTCTGGCGGAGCCATGGATCCTACTATGGGAAGAGTGATCCGCCTGTGGGACATTGACGGAGAAAATCCGCACATTCCTTCAGATGATGAATTAAATTCCCTGCTTGAAAATGTAGGATATGACAAGGTGACTCTGGATGGAAATAAAGTTACCATGCCGGAAGGAGTAACCCTGGATCTGGGTGCGGCAGGTAAGGGAATCGGCTGCGATGCAGCAAAGAAGATTCTTGATGCAGATAAAAATGTATCAGGCATGATCCTGAATCTGGGCGGCAGCAGTGTTATGAGCTATGGAAGCAAACCCGACGGCTCTGCCTGGCAGGTAGCTGTCACTGATCCGCGGGATACAGAAGGTGATTACCTGGGAGTAGTTACTCTGAATGGTACTGAATTTTTATCTACTTCCGGAGATTACGAAAAATACTTTATAGAAGATGGTGTTCGATATCATCATATACTGGATCCTGCTACAGGATATCCTGCAAGAAGCGGTCTCACATCTGTGACGGTTGTGTGTGATGACGGCCTGAACGCAGACGGACTTTCCACTGCATGCTTTGTACTGGGAAAAGAAAAGGCAGAAGAACTTTTGAAGAAATACAATGCAGACGGTCTGTTCGTAGATGATTCTGATCATGTCTGGATGACGGAAGGCATGAAAGAAAGATTTCAATTACTGAAAGATACTTATTCCATCGGTGAATAGGTTTATCTTATATAAAGATCTCTGAACTGTCAAAAATTTCAGTTTTCCGGACGGTTTGGAAATATATTTATTAACTCATATTCAGGAGGATTTAAAGGTATGCGCAAAGGAAATTTAATCAAAATGGCAGCTCCTGCAATTTTAAGTGCAGCAATGATGGTTTCAGGATTACCGGTTATGGCTGCGGATTTTACATCTGATACTGCGGTGGAGACTGAGGCACAGGCAGATGAGTTTGATGCAGCAGATGACACTGTTTCTGCTTTTGCAGGCGATGAGGAAACACCTTTTGTTGACGACCAGACAGCAGCAGAAGATGAATTCGCTGCAACAGCAGAAACAGGCTACAAATATGTCTATGCAGGTCTGACATGGGCACAGTACTGGGCATCTGAGGGAGTCTACAATGCTGCAAACACAGCTTCCAATGCAACAAAAGACAGCCATGATGAACTTGACAAAGGCGGTTTCGACACAGTAACCAGAGCTACTGTAAACCATGGCCTGCACAGAGGAAGCTACCAGTGTGAAGCAATCATGTATGACAAAAACGGCGGTTCTTATGAGATTTCCTACTGGACCTCAGCTAATGATGCAGTTCTTACAGACGGAACAACTGTAAAGCTGAATCAGCCTGAAAGAGGACAGATCACAAAAGCTGACGGAAGTGTTGCAGAATTCGATCATTACAGCGTAGTAGGTCTGAAATATGTACCTGTCGCAGTAAAAACAGAAGATTATGAAGCCTTCAAATCCCAGTTCAAGGTTGTGGAAGATGGAAGCACAGTTGCCGGAGGATTTGGAGAAAACAATTTGCAGTCCTATAGTGCAGTTGCTGATGTTACCGCTGAAACAAACGGCTTAAAAGAAGCTGTAAAAGGTTCCGATGGAACATTCACATTTAAGGCAAGAACAAACGGTACAGGTTCCGGACTTAAAGATCAGGCACTCCAGACAGCATCCAATGTTACCGCAACAGTAAAAGAAGCAAGTGGAAGTTACGGCGAATTCTTAAGAGTAGATATTACAGGTGACGGATATGGAGCTCTTGGTGCTAAAATGTATGCTGTAAAATGGGATTACTACGGAAATGGTGATAAAGTTCTGGCATCTTATGGAACAAAATTTGCAGCAGATAACTGGATGCACAAGGCAATGGGAATCCAGCTTGGTCTGACAGATTCCTACCGCTGCCAGCTTCCAAAAGGAACAGATGGAACCGGAAAATGGAAAATCACCGTATATGCAATGGGATATGCAGATACTGTATTTGAAGTTAATGCAACAGATGCAAACATCGTAAAACCGGAAGCAGGAGAAGCAGATACAACAGCATTAAAAGCAGCAGTAGAAAAAGCAGAAGCCTTAAAAGAAGCAGATTACACAGCAGATTCCTGGAAGGCAATGCAGTTAGAGCTTCAGGAAGCAAAGGATCTTCTTGCAAAAGAAAAGCCAACTCAGGCAGAGGTTGATGAAGCTACAACTCATCTGAACGCAGCAGTAGAGGCTCTTGTTAAAGCAGATACGAAGGTAACAGTAACTCTCAACAAGAAAACAGCCACTGTTTACAAAGGAAAAACAACTACACTGAAGGCAACTGTAACAGGAGCAGATGCACCAAAAGTTACATTTACTTCCAGTAACCCAAAAGTTGCAGCCGTAAACAAAACAACCGGTAAAGTTACTGCAAAAGCAAAAGGTAGTGCAGTCATCACAGCTAAATGCGGAGATGTAAAGGTAACCTGCAAAGTAACAGTTAAAAATCCAACTCTTACACTGAGCAAAACATCTGTATCTGTAAAAGTCGGCAAAACAACTAAGATCACAGCAAAAGCAGCTCCGTCAGGAAAAGTTACATACAAATCCGGCAACAAGAAAATTGCTACAGTATCATCCAATGGTACAATTAAAGGTATCAAAAAAGGTACTGCCAAGATTACAGTAACATGCAATGGCGTAACCAAAACAGTTAAAGTAACTGTAAAATAATCTGACCGGACTGAAGTCAGGCTGATATTTGCAGTCGGATTCGCAGACAAAAGAAAAGAAATCCTGTATCCCACAGAAAGGGCAGGATTTCTTTTCAGCTGTAAAACTTTATACAGTTATTACAGTAATCACTTGAATATGATTACCTGAAACAAACTATTGAAGAAGGAGGAATTTATGGACAAAAATAATGAGCAGAAAAATAATAAGACTCCGGAAACGAAACCAAAACAGGACAGTTTCCGTCCATGGTTAAAGCTTATTCCTGCGGCAGCAGTTTTTGCAGCAGTCTGTGTAACCTGTTATCAGGCAGATAAAAGTCCTGTGGAGACTACATCGGTTTCCAATAATAATATTATGTCTACTGACGAGATTAAAGAATTGATTTCACAAGGAACTGCAGGTAAGGATTTTGATTCAGAAGACTCTTCTGAAACCAATGGAACCTCAATTTCAAAAACATCAAAAAAAACAAGTAAGATTAAAACAGGAACAAAGAAAAATTCATCTACAGGTTCCTCTGCAAATGGAGGTACAGCAGGGGGTGGTGCAGGAAGCACAGTCACACCAACTACAGAAGTTCCTGCCGGTGGATATGCAGATGGTACCTATACAGGCTCCGGAACCGGTTTCGGAGGAACGATCACTGTTCAGGTAACTGTCACTGACCATAAAATTGCAGCTATCAATATTGTAGATGCATCAAATGAAACAGCCTCCTATTTTGCAAATGCACAGGGTGTGATCAGCAAAATTCTTGCAAGCCAGTCTCCGAACGTAGATGCAGTCAGTGGTGCCACTTATTCTTCAAACGGAATTATTACTGCGGTTCAGAATGCATTGTCACAGGCAATTCCATCAGGAAATCAGGCAGTTGTTACGCCAACTCCCACTCCATCACCGAAACCGACAAAGAAACCTTCTCCAATACCGAAGCCGGGAGACGAACAGATTTACAAAGACGGAACCTATACAGGAACCGGTAAAGGATACAGTGGGACAATTACGTTGACAGCTAAGATTAAAAAAGGTGTGATCAAGTCTCTGGAAGCAGAGCATACAGATACGCCTATGTTCTTTAAGAAAGCATGGGACATCCTGGAAAATGAGATCATTCAGAATCAGTCTGTCGATGGCATTGATACTGTCAGTGGTGCAACCTACTCTTCAAAGGGTATCATAAACGCAATGAAAGATATTCAGAAGCAGGCAGAAAAAGGCACCACAAAAGTGACACCAACTCCAACACCAGAAGTAACAGTTACGCCAACTCCTGAGGCAACCCCAACCCCGACACCGGAAGAAACTCCGACTCCGGAAGTTACTCCAACACCAGAGGAAACACCGGCTCCCACACCAACACCGGAAGAGACTCCGGAGCCTACGCCGGAACCTACAGGACCATATATTGACGGAACTTATACAGGCTCAAGCTACGGATACAGTGGAAGAGTAAATGTAACCGTAACGATTCAGGGCGGTCAGATTGCATCCATTGAACAGAGTAACAGTGATTCACCTGAGTACTTTGATTATGCATGGGAAACTATTTATCCTCAGATTATGGGAAATCAGTCAGCAGACGGAATTGATGCTGCAAGCGGTGCCACTTATTCCTCAGAGGGAATCCTTGGAGCAATTCAGAAAGCTCTTGCCCAGGCATTGGCATAAAATTATTGTAAGAGAAAAAATCATATGCTCTGGCTATTTCTAACTTATAACGTAAAAATGGAGGACAACAATATGATTAAAACAACTGTAAAAGTAGACGGTATGATGTGCGGAATGTGCGAATCTCACGTAAACGATGCAGTGAGAAAAGTCTTTCAGGTAGATAAAGTTACTTCTTCCCACAGCAAAGGGGAAACTGTGATCATTTCAGAGAAGCCTGTAGACGAAGCAAAGCTAAAAACAGCCATCAGCGCAACAGGATATGAAGTAAAAGGTATCAGTTCAGAACCTTATGAAAAAAAGAAAGGTCTGTTTTCATTTCTTCATAAATAATGAGCATGTTCAGTAAATATCATTAAATCATAAACCTATTAAAAAAACAGGCAGAAACTTTGCAGATTATACTGCAGTTTTTGCCTGGCTTTCTCTGTGCCAACAAATTGATTTCTCGACAAATCTCGAATAATGGCGTTAAAAAGTCTGAAAAATTCCCAAAAATCAGTTGCTTAATTTGTACAAAACATGGTAGACTATTTGTAGTTAAGAAGTGACAGAAATTTACAATTACTTAACCGAATCAGGTGAGACAAATGACTCTATCTGCCTGATTAATCAGGAGATGAAAGAATGAAAAAGAAAATAGAACTTGTCTGTTGGATTTTATTTACCGTTTGTTCTGGTATTGGTTTCTTTATTAACTTTATGAGCACACCTCCGGTAAACGATACACATACATTTACTTTATACATGATTGGTGCTGCTGTAGTATCCTTACTATACCCGGCATCTATGTTTGTTCTTGGATTGAGAAACCGCTACCTGTATGATAAGTTAAATGAACTTGCTGAAGAAAAGGGTGAAACTGAAGCTGCCAAATCTGCACACACTTTCAGGTCATCCGCATCAGGATATATAGTTCCTGATATGAACATCCTTGTCAGTGCTCTGACCTCTGATCAGAAACTTACAGAGGAAGAGAAAGAATATTTATTAGAATATATTAAGAAGAAATGATGTGATGTTTAAATGGAACTGTTAGTTTGTATGTCCATTGCAGGAAGTATTCCTGTTGTGATCTGTTTACTTTTGTATATAATCCAGCGTGGAAACTATAATTACATTCTCGGAAGAAGATTACTACTGACAGGTGTGTTCTTTTATCTGGTACCTGTGCAGTTGGTTAAATATTTGCTTCCAAAAGATGCACTTCCGGAAACAATGTTAATTGGCAGAAAAGCTGATTCTTATTTATCAGGCACCTTGTCTTTCTGGAGTGAAAAGCAGGGTGATTACATATGGATACCTCAATGGTTTAATATATTTGCCAGGATCTGGCTAGCAGGAATTATTATCTTCGCAATCTATGAGATTATTAAATACTGGAGAGGAGCACATTCTAACCGGAACTATATCTTTGAAAAGATTGAAAATCCAGAAGATAATCTCACCTATTATCTGATTCCAGATGAGATCTGTGGTCCATGTACCATTGGATTTTTCCGTCAGAAGATTGTGTTTCCAGAGAGTTTTCCTCTGCATCCTGATTTTATTATGGTATACAAACATGAACATACACATTTGAAGAATCATGACAATTTAGTAAAACTTTTATGCCTTTTCGTTCTGTGTCTGCACTGGATGAATCCCGTGGCATATCTTTTACTTTTCCTTTACATAGATACAGCAGAAATAGTCAGTGACAGTGTAGCCGTCGATGGCTGTACAAAAGAAAAACGTCAAGACTATGCAAATTTGCTGGTATTAGAAGCCGCAACTTCTGATATACGTCCAGCCGTGTGGAAAAATAACCTTTCCGGACATAAAAACAATAAGGAAGGAAAGGATTTTAAAACATTAAAAAGGAGGATCAACTACATGATGAAGGAAAAGAGAAAAGGGATGTTACAGAGAGGAATTATGGTGGCAGTATCGGCGTTGACAGTTGTGGCGAGTGCTGGGACTGCATTTGCATATGAGCCGATGCAATGGTCAGATGGAAGTTTCGATGAAACTATTTGGAGTAGTGAACCAGAATATGCAGGATATACTAATAGTGATGCTATAACTGATGAATTAGATTTTTCTGAATGTGATAATATTTTTATTGATGAAAATGGGGAAATTGTTAATATTTTTTCTGATGAAATAGATACA
>OOCM01002591.1_pt1 | contig 11616 bp, 11 predicted proteins | sample 1671111 | NCBI WGS metagenome assembly OOCM01 (sample SAMN06348123, study PRJEB24527) | human gut metagenome | biome: human gut; feature: ankylosing spondylitis patient; material: feces | host: Homo sapiens | place: China | collected 2015-10 | reverse complement strand
TGGTGGCGCAAGGGACGCTTTTTATGTATGCTGAGAGAGAAAAAGGAGGCCGGATCTATGGCATTTGCACAGCGCCTGCAGGAGGTGCGCCGCCGGAGCGGACTGACACAGGAACAGTTTGCCGAGCGGCTCTGCGTGTCGCGTCAGGCGGTGAGCAAGTGGGAGTCGGGCCGCGGCTACCCGGAGATCGAGAAGATTCTCTATATCTGCAGCTGCTACGGCGTCACGCTCAACGAGCTGTTCGATCAGGAGCTGCCGCCGCCCTCAGAGTCGTCGGCACCGGAGCCGGAGCCCGCGCCGCTGCCGACGGAGTCGCTGCACCGCTCACTCGCGGCATTTTTCAACAATCTGGCCCCGCGAAACAAGTGGCTGGCCGCCGGGATTCTGGCGGGCGTGGCCGCGCTGGCCGGCCTGATCGGCCTGTGTCTGAAAGGAGGAAGCAGCGATATGGCAACGGTAATCTGGATCGGAGCGATGGTGCTCTTCGGCGTGGTGGAGGCCGCGACGGCGGGGCTGACATCCATCTGGTTCGTGCTCGGCAGCGTGGCCGGGCTGATCGCGGCCATCTGCGACGGGCCGGTGTGGCTGCAGCTGACACTGTTTTTCGTCGTGTCCATCATCTCGCTCGCGGCGACACGCCCGCTCGTAAAGAAGCTTATGGGCAAGAACATCGTTGCCACGAACGCCGACCGCGTCCTCGGCGCGCAGGCGCGCGTGACCGAGGCCATCGACAACACCCTACCCACCGGGGCCGTCTATGTCGGCGGCAAGACGTGGACCGCGCGCAGCGAGTCCGGCGAGCCGATCCCCGTGGGCACCATCGTGCGCATCGGGCGCATGGAGGGCGTGAAGCTCTATGTTCAGCCGCTGCAGGCGGCCGTCCATACAGAAACTGAAACCGAAACGAAGTGATTGATTAAAAGGAGGAAAAAGAATTATGGGATCTACCATTGCCATCGTCGTTCTGATCGTGCTGGTTCTGCTGATCGTCGTGCGCAACATCTATGTCGTGCAGCAGTCGAAAGCCTATGTCATCGAGCGTCTCGGCGCGTTCCACTCCGTCTGGGGCGTCGGACTGCACCTGAAGGTGCCGTTTATCGAGCGCGTCGTGAAGAAGGTCAGCCTGAAGGAGCAGGTCGCGGACTTCCCTCCCCAGCCTGTGATCACCCGCGATAACGTCACCATGCAGATCGACACCGTGGTGTTCTTCCAGGTCATGGATGCCAAGCTCTACACCTACGGTGTCAACCAGCCCATCGCAGCCATCGAGAGCCTTTCCGCCACCACCCTGCGCAACATCATCGGCGAGATGGAGCTGGATCACACCCTGACCAGCCGCGATGTCATCAACGGCAAGATCACGGCCATCCTCGATGAAGCCACCGACAAGTGGGGCATCAAGGTCAACCGCGTGGAGGTCAAGAACATCATCCCGCCGCGCGAGATCCAGGAAGCCATGGAGAAGCAGATGAAGGCAGAGCGCGAAAAGCGCGCCGTCATCCTGAAGGCCGACGGTGAGAAGCAGGCCGCCATCACCGCCGCCGAGGGCGAAAAGGAAGCCGCCATCCTCCGCGCCGATGCCGTCAAGCAGCAGCGCATTCTCGAGGCTGAGGGCGAGGCGCAGGCCATTCTCGCCGTGCAGAAGGCCAACGCCGATGCCATCCGCCTGTTGAACGAGGCCATGCCCAACGACAAGGTGCTGGCTCTGCGCAGCCTGGAGGCACTGGCCAAGGTCGCCAACGGCAAGGCCACCAAGATCATCATTCCGTCGGAGCTGCAAAATCTGGGCGGCGTTGTGCCCAGCATCAAGGAGCTTCTGACCGACCCGAAAGAGGACTGATCCATGATCTACGATACCCTGAACAATCTCCCCAACTATCTGGGCCTGTGCAGCAGTCTGGACAGCGTCATCGAGTTCATCATGGCGCGGGATATCAACAACCTGCCCGCTGGGCGCACCCGCATCGATGGTGACAAGGCTGTGGTCACGGTGAGCACCGTGACCCCGCAGGCCAGCGACAAGGCCCCCTTTGTCCGGCACGACAACCACCTGACCCTTGAGACCGACCTCGAAGGCAGCGAGCTGTTTGAAGTGTCCCTGGGCGAGTTCAGCCCCACCCGGCCCGCTGACGAAGCCGCTGATGCCACCGTGGGCACCGCCGGCACCAGCATTGCCGGAATGCTCTGCGAGGGCCGCTTTGCCCTCTATCTGGCCGGGGAGCCGTACAAATCCGGCTTGAAGGCCCAGGGCTGCGGCAAGCTGAAAAAGGCCGTGTTCACCATGGAGCTGGACCCGGACGAGGAAGACGAGACCGAGGCCGAATAATTTCTGAAAGCACGAACTCCACGCAGCGTAGGTTGCGTGGAGTTTTTTGTTGGGTTATACTTTGTAACAACAACCCCACCGCAATGACTGGGGGTTACGTCAGGAGGACAACACATGAACACATACGTCACAGGCAGCACCATCCGGCAGCTGCGGGAAGCCAAAGGCCTGACCCAGGCAGAGCTTGCCGGAACGCTTTCTGTCAGCGCCAAGACCATTTCCAAGTGGGAGACCGCCAAGGGCCTGCCTGATATCTCCCTACTGGAGCCTCTGGCTGCGGCTCTGGGAGTCAGTGTGCTGGAGCTGATGCAGGGAGAACCCATCATCAACCGGAACCGGGCAGCCAACCTGCTGCGGAGCAAGCTCTACGTCTGCCCTCTCTGCGGCAATGTGCTCCACGCCACCGGGCAGGCTGTGGTGAGCTGTTGCGGCATCGCCCTGCCTGCGCTGGACATCGCCGAAACCGAGGATGCCGACGAGCATCATCAGCTGACCGTGGAGCGGGTGGAGGACGAGCTCTTCGTCACCCTGCACCACCCCATGGAGAAAAATCATTACATCTCGTTTCTTGCCTACCTCACCGGGGATAAGCTGCAGCTGGTCAAGCTCTACCCCGAGGGAGATGCCTCTGCCCGCTTCTCCCTGCGGGGCGCAGGTGTGCTTTACTTCTACTGCAACTGCCACGGCCTGATGAAGGCTCCGGATTTCCGCACCGCCACCCGGCGCACCTCGCCCCAGAAGATCCACCTGCGGGAGCCGGATGAGGGCGACCGGGAACAGGTAATGGCCTACCGGGAAGAATTTCTGGCTATCAACTCCCGGATGGACGGCACCTCGGCTCTGGACAAATATGCCGACTTCGATGCCTGGCTGGCCCAACTCCGCAAGCTGAAAGACCCGGCCACAACCCCCGCCGCTCTCGTGCCCGCCACTGAATATCTGGCTCTGGACGAGCATGAGCATCTGGTGGGCATGACCAACCTGCGCCACCGGCTCAACGATTACCTGCTGACCTATGGCGGGCACATCGGGTACAGCGTCCGCCCCTCGGAGCGGCAGAACGGCTACGCCACCCAGATGCTTCGCCTGACGCTGGAAAAGGCAAAAGAACGAGACATCGAAAAGGTGCGCATCTGCTGCGACCATTACAACGTTGCCTCAGCAAAGACCATCCGCGCCAACGGCGGCGTGCTGGAGGATGAGCAGTTCGATTCCTCCGATGGAACGCTGACACAGCGGTATTGGATACAGAATAAGTAAAAAGAGGCTGTTGCCAAACTCCTTCCGTCATCGCTCACGCGATGCCACCTCCCTCAATGAGGGAGGCTTTCACAGATTGCCATTACGTCAAGGCTCCCTCCAAGAGGGAGCTGGCGCGGCGAAGCCGTGACTGAGGGAGTTGTCGGCAGCAGCCTTTCTCTATTTCAGCCCAGATGGAACATATCGATCAGCACCACGGCGGCCAGGCCATAGTAGACCACCACAGCCACCAGATCATTGATGGTGGTGATGAGCGGGCCGGAAGCCACGGCGGGGTCGATGTGGATCTTATGGAACAGCATGGGGATGACCGTGCCCACCAGGCTGGAGATCACCATAGCCACGACCAGAGATACGCCCACACAGCCCGAGAGCAGGAAGGCTTCGCCCCAGGCGTAAGCCTTGAAGAAGTGGATGTAGCAGCCCAGGAAGCCCAGCGCCAGCACGGCCAGCAATGCACCGTTGGTCAGGCCCACCCGCATTTCCTTCCAGAGCAGCTGGAGTTTTTTGGCAGTGGTCAGGTTCTCGTCCACCAGCACACGGATGGTCACAGCCAGTGACTGGGTGCCCACATTGCCGGCCATATCCAGCACCATGGACTGGAAGCAGATGACGATGGGCAGCACCGCCACCACCGATTCAAACGCACCCACCACCGAGGACACCAGCATCCCGAGGAACAGCAGGGCGATCAGCCAGGGCAGGCGCTTTTTCACACTCTGGAGCACACCCTCGTTCAGGTCCTCCTCGCTGGCCAAGCCGCCGAGTTTTGCGTAATCATCGCCCATCTCGTCGTCCACCAGCTCGACCACATCCGCCGAGGTGATGATGCCCAGCAGCTTCCCGCTGTCGTTCAGGACAGGGAGCGAGCGCTCGGCGTAGTCCACGATGCGGTCGATGCAGTCGCTGATCTTCTCGTGGTCGGTGACGTAGGGGTAGGAGCGTGCGATCAGCTTTTCCAGGCGCTCCTCCGCACGGGCCACGATGAGGTCTTTCAGGTCGATGGCACCATAAAAGTGCTCGTTCTCATCCACCACATACAGGGTGGAGATGTTATCGTTCTCGCCTGCCTGCTTCACCAGCTCACTCATGGCCTGTCGGATGGTCATATCCCTGCGGATGCAGATGTAGTTGGTGGTCATGCAGCTGCCGATCTCGTCCTCGTGATAGGAGAGCAGCAGCTTCACATCATCGGCGGCATCCTTGTCCAGCTGGTGGACGATCTTTGCCTTATCGTCCTCTTCCAGGTCATCCAGAGCATCCACGGCATCGTCCGAATCCATGTGGGAGATGACCCGGGCGGCCCGCTCGGGGTCCAGCTCCTTCAGGTAAGGCTCTGCGTCGTCCAGATAGGAGAAAATCTCTGCCACCGTATCCACGCCCAGTGCGGTGTACACCTTCTGGCGCTCCTCCGGTGTCAGGGCCGTCAGGGCATCGGCCAGGTCATTTTCATGGTAATCGGACAGCTTTTCAGCCAGCTCTGCCTGGGGCAGACCGCTGCGGATGATGTCCAGAATCTCCTGCACATAATTTTTCTTCTGCATGGTTTGGTCCCTCCGTTTCCCGTTTCCGGGCATAAAAAATACACCGCATCGGTCTGGTTACAACTCCTGCGGTGTACAAAGGGCATGCAGTTCAGGATGCGGCTAACACGTTTGCACGGCCCGCATCGCAGGAGAAGCGTTGTTTGGGGTGATCCGTATGGTCACTGGACATGGAAACAAACTCCTCCTTGGTACAAGATTTTTCTTTCAGCCCCGTTATCATACTACGCCGGGCCGGATTTTTCAACCCCTTTTACAGTTTTTTTACCGGATTATTGCTCTATTGCACAAAGAAGAGCCTACTTCTTATACTTTCCATACCATGCCACCGACACCCGCCAGGACACAGCATACAGGGCCAGTACCGCCAGCAGAAGCACTGCGGCCAGCCAGAGGGGCACAGGCAGCGGCCCACTTCCCGGGCCGTTCTGCTGCAGTTCATCCATCACGGCACCGCCGCCGCCCAGCAGGGCACCCAGTCCGACAAAGGTCAGGATATAGATCATGCTGGCTTTTTCTGCCCCAAAGCGGTACAGCAGCGGCAGAGAAATACCGTTGATCAGCAGGATGGCACACACACTGCCCGCCAGCAGGGACAGCACATCCTTGTCCGGAGCCGTTCCGGTGCGCAGAGGGATCACCGTTACGAACAGTCCTCCGATCACAACAGCCGCCGCAGCGCAGAACAGACCAATGAGGTACTTTTCCGCCACCAGCGTCTTTTTGCTCACCGGAAGCGTCCGGCCATACTCCACCCAACCGACACTCTGGTCGTAGGCAAGCAGGTTTATCGGCAAGATGCCCAGAAAAACGGCCGCATAACTCACCGGGAACACATAGGCGCTCGATGTGCTGAACACCCAGATCACCAGCACAAATGCAACCGTCAGGTACATGGCTTTCATACTGGTTCTGACCTGATACCAATCCTTCAACAGCAAACCTTTCATCGCATATTCTCCCCTTTCACCATCAAAACGAACAGTTCTTCGATACTCACCGGTGTCAGGGTGCTGCCCAACGGGACAAGTTCCCTTTTCACCAGTGCCTCGGCCCCGTAGGTTGTCACCCGATGGCTGACGACGGCGTTCCTGTCCAGCTCCTCCAATTGCCCGGCAGTGCCGTGCCAAAGAGCGTACTCCTCCCGCAGGGTGTCCTTGTCCTCACAGAGCAGGAGCTTCCCCTTGTGCAGAAAGGCAATGGTGTCACAGAGCTTTTCCAAATCGCTGACGATGTGAGACGAGATCAGAATTGCATGGTTCTCATCCCGCACAAAGTCCAGCAGCAGATCGATGAGCTCATCCCGCACCACCGGGTCCAGGCCGCTGGTGGCTTCGTCCAACAGCAGCAGCTTGGGGTGATGAGAAAGTGCCACGGCAAGGCACTGCTTCATCTTCATGCCGGTGGAGTAGTCGCCGTACTTCTTGTTCTCCGGAAGGTCAAAGCGGCGGCACCAGTCGGCGTAAGCGGCGGCATCCCAATTGGGATAGATGCCCGCCATCACTTTACCCACCTGCGGCGCGGTCAGGCAGGTGGGGATGCCCTCGCCGCCCAGCACCACGCCGATATCGGCTTTGGCAAGCGGGGTGATTTCCTCCTGCCCGAACAGCCTCACAGTGCCAGCGTCCCCGTCGATCATGTCCAGGATCAGCTTAATGGTCGTGCTCTTACCCGCGCCGTTCTCGCCGATCAGCCCGCAGACTGTGCCGCCGGGCAGTTCCAGATCAATGGGCCCCAGCGCAAAATCCGGGTAGTGCTTTTCAAGGCCGTGCAGTTCTAATGCGTTCATGGTTCATTCCTCCCACAGTAATTCCAACATTTCGGTCAGTTCCTGTTTGGTCAGCCCGCAGGGTGCCGCCAGCCGGACGGCTTCCGTCAGGTGTGCTTCGATTTTTTTCAGGTTTTCTTCCCGGAGCAGCTCGGTGTTTTTCGCCGCCACGAAAAAGCCCTTGGCGGGCACCGCATACAAAAAACCCTCCTGTTCCAGCTCATCGTAGGCCCGCTTGGTGGTGATAACGCTGATGCGCAGATCCCGCGCCAGCCCCCGGATGGACGGCATAGCTTCCTCCGGCTGCAGTTCCCCGCTCAAAATCTGGTTCTTGATCTGGGTGTAGAGCTGCTCGTAGATGGGTGCACCGCTCTTGTTATCGATGAAGAGATTCATGTCTGCCGCCTCCGTTGCATCTGTATATTTACAGTATATACAGTAGATACATGGTTGTCAATAGGCAGATACAAAAAAACAGCTCTCCCGTTTGAACGGGAAAGCTGCTTTTTTCATCGGATCAGTCTCTGACTGTGGGGCGGCTTAGTAGGCCACGCCCCAGTAGACCATCTTGCTGGCGGGCTTGCCGCAGCAGGGGCAGACATCGCTGATATGCTCCTGCTCAAAGGGCATGCAGCGGCTGGACAGGCCAGCCTCTTCCTTCATCTTCATCTCGCAGGCCAGGTCGCCGCACCACATGGTCTTGATGTAACCGGTGTTGGCCTTGGCCAGCTCCTTGACCTCCTCCATGGTGGTGGCTGCCCAGGTGCGCTTCTCGCGGTTGGCGAGGGCACGCTCGTACAGGTCCTTGCGCAGGGCCTCCAGCTGGGCCGGGATCGCGGTCTCCAGCTCATCCAGGCTCACGAAGATCTTTTCACGGGTGTCGCGGCGGACCAGCACGCACTGGTTCTTTTCCAGATCCTTGGGGCCGATCTCCAGGCGCAGGGGAACGCCCTTCATCTCCCACTGGGAGAACTTCCAGCCGGGGGCGTTGTCGCTGTCGTCCAGCTTGACGCGGGCATACTTGCTGATCTTCTCAGCCAGCTCGGCGGCCTTCTCGGAAACGCCGGGCTTGTGGGCGGCGATGGGCACGACCACGACCTGGATGGGAGCCACTGCCGGGGGCAGGATCAGGCCGTCGTCATCGCCGTGGGTCATAATGATGGCACCCACCAGACGGGTGGAAACGCCCCAGCTGGTCTGGAACGGGTGATGCAGCTGGTTGTCGCGGCCGGTAAAGGTCACGTCGTAAGCCTTGCTGAACTTATCGCCGAAGTAATGGCTGGTACCGCTCTGCAGGGCCTTGCCGTCCTTCATCATGGCTTCGATGGTATAGGTAGCCTCGGCACCGGCAAACTTCTCCTTATCGGTCTTGCGGCCCTTGACAACAGGGATGGCCAGATCCTGCTCGCAGACATCCGCGTAGCAGTTCAGCTGCTGCTGGGTCTCAGCCTCGGCCTCGGCGGCAGTCTCGTGGATGGTGTGGCCTTCCTGCCACCAGAACTCACGGCTGCGCAGGAAGGGACGGGTGGTCTTTTCCCAGCGCACCACGCTGCACCACTGGTTGTACTTCATGGGCAGCTCACGGTAGCTGTGCAGCACGCGGGACCAGTGGTCACAGAACATGGTCTCACTGGTGGGACGCACCGCCAGGCGCTCTTCCAGCTTGTCGGAGCCGCCCATCGTGACCCACGCCACCTCCGGCGCGAAGCCATTGACCAGCTCGCCTTCCTTCTGCAGCAGGCTCTCGGGGATCAGCACGGGCATGGCCACGTTCTCGTGGCCGGTTGCCTTGAACCGGGCATCCATGTCCTTCTGGATCAGCTCCCAGATGGCCTGACCATAGGGACGCAGGATGATGAAGCCCTTGACACTGGAGTACTCCACCAGCTCTGCCTTGACGCAGATGTCGGTGTACCACTGTGCAAAGTTTTCTTCCTGGCTGGTGATCGCCTGCACAAGCTTCTTGTTGTCTTTTGCCATTTTGTTATATCCTCCTAAGCCGTGCGCCAAACGCCTGTGTTCCAGCCGTTCCGCACGAGCTCATATTAAAAGCCCCGCTGCAGCGCCGCCGTGTGCAGCGCTGCGGGTGCGGGGCCTTTTTGCAAAACTGTTATCAGCCCTTGTGGCTGTCCACAAATTCCACCACGTCGCCCACGGTGCGCAGATTCTCGATGGCATCGTCCGGCACCTCAATGCCAAACTCATCCTCCAGCGTCATCACCATGTCCACGATATCCAGGCTGTCGGCCTCGAAATCACTCATAATGTCGCTCTCCATCGTGATCTTAGCAGGGTCAATATCCAGCTGCTCTGCCAGCAGTGCACGGATCTTTTCAAAAGTATCCATCGTCGCGGTCTCCTTTTGTCAATGATTCTTTCTTCTCTGCCTGCACGCCCTCTCCGGCGCGCAAAAGCACTCTCTCTTTTTATATCCCATGGGCCGTATCTTGTCAAGCCCTGTTTTGCATTCCAGCCCTTTACGGGCGGAAAAAACCGATGAAAATTGCACAAAGCCCTCTTTTTTGCTTGACAGAAGCCCGTTTGATTCTTATGATTATATGTGACGAACCAAACCTCTCAGCCATGCTGCATCAGCATGGCCGCAGAGGTCCCGCCTGTAAAGGAGAATGCTCCATGAAATTGTCATTTACCAAGATGCAGGGCTGTGCCAATGATTACATCTATCTGGACTGCCGTGCATCCGGTGTGCCCGCAGACATTGCCGCGCTTGCACAGCGGCTCTCTGCCCGGCATTTTTCCGTGGGTGCGGACGGCATCATCTGCATCTGCGCCCCTGTGACCCCCGGGGCCGATGGCCGGATGCGCATCTTCAACGCGGACGGCAGCGAGGCCCAGATGTGCGGCAACGGCGTGCGCTGTGTGGCCGAGTGGCTCTACACCCACGGGGTGGAAAAGCCTGTCCTGACCATCGACACCAACAGCGGTGTCAAGCGCATCACCCGGCAGGGCGCACAGCTGTGGCAGGTGGAGATGGGCGCTTACAGCACCCTGCCGGCTGACCTGCCTGCCATCCACATGGGCGATGGCCCGCTAGTGGATCAGCCGCTCACCGTAGAGGGAAAAGTGTGGAAGGTGACCTGCATCAGCGTGGGCAACCCCCACTGCGTGACCGTGGTGGAGGATGTGGACAGCCTGAAGCTGGAAGCCATCGGCCCGGCGTTCGAGCATCACGCCAACTTCCCGGAGCGCATCAACACCGAGTTCGTGCAGGTGGTGGATGCCGCCCACCTGAAGATGCGGGTGTGGGAACGCGGCAGCGGCGAGACCTGGGCCTGCGGCACCGGCACCTGCGCCACCGTGGCGGCTCTGACTGAGCTGGGCATCTGCCCCGCCGGGCAGGATATCCATGTGCAGCTGCGCGGCGGTGAGCTGGTCATCCGGGTGCTGCCCGGCAGGCAGCTGCTGATGACCGGCAGCGCTGTCACGGTGTACGAAGGAGTTGCGGAAGTTTAACATCCTCGCCCTCTCCGTCATTGCTTTGCAATGCCACCTCTCCCAAAGGGAGAGGCAATTGCGGCTCAACGGTCAGCTTCTGCTGGCGTAGACGCTGCATCGGCTCTCCCTTTGGGAGAGCTGGACGCGAAGCGGCCTGAGAGGGCGGGCAATCTTATAAAGTGAGGGAACAACTTATGAAAATGAATCACCATTACGGCGAGCTGAAGGCAAGCTACCTGTTCGTGGACATTGCCCACAAGGTGGCCGCCTATCAGGAAGCACACCCCGAAAAGGAGATCATCCGCCTGGGCATCGGCGATGTGACCCAGCCTCTGGCAAAGTGCGTGGTCACCGCCATGCAGGATGCCGCCGCTGAGATGGGCACCAAGGAGGGCTTCCACGGCTACGGCCCCGAGCAGGGCTATCCGTTCCTGAAGCAGGCCATTCAGGGCTACTACGCAGGCCGCGGCACCCAGCTGGCTGAGGACGAGATCTTTATCTCCGACGGTGCCAAGAGTGACCTGGCCAATGTGCTGGGCCTGTTTGATGTGGACAACACCGTTCTGGTCCCGGACCCCGTGTACCCCACCTATGTGGACGACAACGTGACCGACGGCCGCAAGATCATTTACGGCCGCACCAGCCAGGAGAACGGCTTCCTGGGGATGCCCGATGACAGCGTGAAGGCTGACATCATCTACATCTGCAGCCCCAACAACCCCACCGGTGCCGCCTACACTCGCGAGCAGCTCAAGGCATGGGTGGACTACGCCAAAAAGAACAACGCCGTTATCCTGTACGATGCCGCCTACGAGTGCTTCATCACCGATCCCGCTCTGGCACGCAGCATCTTTGAGGTGGAGGGTGCCCGCGAGTGCGCCATTGAGATCTGCTCCTTCTCCAAGATTGCAGGCTTCACCGGCACCCGCTGCGGCTACACCATCGTGCCCCACGAGCTGGAGCGCGAGGGCATGAACCTGAACAAGCTGTGGCTGCGCCGCCAGACCACCAAGTTCAACGGCGTGCCCTACGTCGTTCAGCGCGCTGCTGCCGCCGTGTTCACCGAGAGCGGCATGGCTGAGATCCAGGCCAACCTCGATTACTACCGCCAGAACGCCAAGGTCATTGCCGACGCGCTGGACGAGTGCGGCGTGTGGTACTGCGGCGGCAAAAACAGCCCCTACATCTGGCTGCGCTGCCCCGGCGGCATGAAGAGCTGGGAGTTCTTCGACTGGCTGCTGGAGAACTGCGGCGTGGTCGGC
>OOCM01002589.1_pt1 | contig 11630 bp, 9 predicted proteins | sample 1671111 | NCBI WGS metagenome assembly OOCM01 (sample SAMN06348123, study PRJEB24527) | human gut metagenome | biome: human gut; feature: ankylosing spondylitis patient; material: feces | host: Homo sapiens | place: China | collected 2015-10 | reverse complement strand
ACCATAGCGATCCATGCGATCGCCGAGGCTCAGAAAAAAGGAGGTATCGCCGCATTTATCGATGCGGAGCATGCTTTTGACCGTTTCTATGCTGAAAAGTTAGGCGTTGATGTAGAGAACCTATGGATCTCCCAGCCGGATAACGGTGAGCAGGCCTTGGAAATAGCCGAGCAGTTGATCCGTTCATCCGCCGTAGATATCATTGTTATCGACTCCGTAGCCGCTTTGACTCCTAAAGCTGAGATTGAGGGCGATATGGGAGACAGCAAGATGGGTCTGCAAGCTCGCTTAATGTCGCAAGCCCTTCGTAAATTGACAGCTGCGATCAATAAGACGAATACGACCTGTATCTTCATCAACCAATTGCGTGATAAGATCGGCGTAATGTTCGGGAACCCGGAAACGACGACTGGTGGTAATGCGTTGAAGTTCTACGCCTCAGTCCGTTTGGATATCCGTAGTATTGGAAAGCTGAAAGATGGTGACGAGATCAAGGGTAACCAAGTGCGTGTGAAAGTCATAAAAAACAAGGTGGCTCCTCCATTCCGCAAGGCAGAGTTCGATATCATGTTCGGTCAAGGTATCTCCCGTTCCGGAGAGATCATCGATCTTGGCTCTGAACTGAATATCATCAAGAAGAGCGGTTCGTGGTACAGCTACAATGATACCAAATTGGGACAAGGTCGTGATGCGGCAAAACAATGTGTCGAGGACAATCCCGAATTGGCAGACGAATTATCCGAATTAATATTTGAGGCATTAAAAGCCAACAAGTAATTTGCAGGGGCGGGCACCCCCCGCCCCTATACGAAATTGTAATGAGTAATAAAGACAAATATCGTTTACTTTGCAATACTGAAAAAAATATACCGATCTTCTCACATGACTGGTGGTTGGATACGGTTTGCGGAGAAAAAAAATGGGATGTCTTGCTTATAGAACAAAAGGGAAAGATACAGGCAACCCTCCCCCTTTACGTCCCCCATTCCGATATTGTCTCAATGCCTTCTTACACCCAAACAATGGGCCCTTGGTTCACCGCAAGTTCCTCCGACACGAAATATACGACCGAGTTAGGACGACGTCAAGAACTATGCAAACAATTCACGGAAGAACTAAAACGCTATCCGCACTTCCTGCAAAATTTCAATTATGACATCACGGATTGGCTTCCGTTTTATTGGGCGGGATATAACCAAACGACACGTTATACCTATTTATTAAAAAATATCCGGGATCATCAAGCGGTATGGGAGAATATGAGCCCCAATATCCGGCGAAATATTACGAAAGCGCAGAATAAATACCATATATCCGTAAAAAAAGGGATTCCTTTGAATGAGTTCCTAGCTGTACAAGCCCAAACATTTGACCGCCAGCATGTACGAATCAAGGAAGACACGAATGTACTGAAAGACTTGATCGCCACTTGCCGACAAAGAGGACAAGGTGATTTATGGGGAGGTTATGACGAGCAAGGCCATTTACATGCGGCCGCTTTCATCGTATGGCAAGATCGATCGGCTTACTATCTCGCTGGAGGAGGAAATCCGGTCTATAGAGGTTCCGGAGCGCAAAGCTACGTCCTGTGGGAATGTCTTCATTTCGTTTCTCAATTTACGACGGTATTTGATTTCGAAGGGTCTATGCTACCCGGAGTAGAACGTTTCTTCCGCGAGTTCGGAGCTATCCAAACCCCATTTTTCACAATATCTAGGGGGAAATTGAGTTTATTAGACAGAGCACGCATTAAACTAAGCAAATGGGTATGAAAAATCGCACTTTACATTATATAATACGTTTTCTTGTAGGATGATGTCCCTAGCGAACTGGTAGAAACGATCGGGTACACGGCTGATCCCAATAAATTCGACCGATATAACGTCGTTATCATTCCATCCGGCTTCTTTGATGGACAAACATACGGGACTCCCGCTTCCTTACCGGAACTCCCCTTGCAAGAGGTTCAAGGTATCCCCTTGTTATTCGGCTCGCCGAAAGAGGAATGGATAAGAGATACATGGGTGGTTCATGCCGATATCATCGCAAGTACTTATTTTCTAATTTCCAGATACGAGGAGATGATACGGCGTGGACTTCGGGATGAGCATGGAAGATTTCCCGGTAAAGAGTCCTTACCCTACCGGGCCGGTTTCCTGCATCGTCCGATCGTGGATGAATATCGCATGCTGCTTCATTGTTGGCTACGCCAATCCCGGTTACGTGTACCCGAGGTAAAAAAGCAAATCCGGAAGATCTACCTCACGCACGACGTAGATTCTCCGACTCTATATCGTTCGTGGAAAGGTTTGATACGGTCTATTAGAGATAGAAGAGGTTTATATAAATCCTTTCAAGGTAAATTCGGTACCCTTGAGAAAGACCCGTTTTATACCTTTCCTTGGTTTTTCCGCCAGAATAGTATCCTTCAGGACTTGATCGGGAAGGAACAATGTCACCCTATCCTATTTATCCGGAACGGGGGGAAAGCCAAGCACGACAAACCTCATTACGATTTGAGGAATAAAGATATTCGTAAATTGATAAAAAGTGCTCTAGAGCATAATGTAACTATTGGTTTGCATAGTAGCTACCAAGCGGGTACGACTCCCAGCCTTATCCGGAAAGAGAAAACCGGTCTGGAAGATCATATCGGTAAAAATGTTCGGTTCAACCGTCATCATTTCTTGGCTATCCGGGAACCGGAAGATATGGACCAAATAGAGGCTGCTGGGGTTACGGACGATTTCACCATGGGGTATGCCGATGTCTCCGGATTCCGGTTAGGGACTTGCTACCCGGTTCGTTGGATCAATCCGATCACCCGCCGGCTATCTCCTCTCCGACTACATCCGCTTATTATAATGGATTGTACCCTAGAGGAGGAAAAATATATGGGACTGGATTTTGACAGGGCTTTAACCTATTGCCGGAATTTAGTGGAACAAGTAAATAATGTAGGAGGTGAATTGGTTTTACTATGGCATAATGACTCCGTACAAGAAGGGTCCGGAAGTTATTTACGTAAATTATACGCCCAGCTATTAAAAGAATTAGCGAAGCAGTGAAAACAACAAAATCCCTGTATTCAAATAAATCAGAAAGAATGATTACTAATTGTAAAAATATTTTAGTCCTCGCCCCTCATACGGATGATGGGGAACTTGGGTTGGGGGGAACTATCTCACGCCTGATAGAAGATGGTAAAAAAGTGACCTATGTGGCTTTCTCCACCGCACAGCAATCGGTTCCCGAAGGTTTTCCGAAAGATATCTTGAAGACAGAGGTCAAGCAAGCGACCCAGACCTTAGGTATAGAACCGGGAAACCTAATCATATACAATTACGAAGTAAGAAAACTGGGATACGCAAGACAAGAGATATTAGAGGAGTTAATACGCCTGAAAAAAGTATCCGATTTTGACCTAGTCTTCATCCCTAGCTTGCACGACATCCACCAAGATCATACGACGATCGCCCAAGAGGGTCTACGAGCGTTCAAAAACACGAATATATTAGGTTATGAGTTAATCTGGAACAACCTGACATTCAATACACAATGTTTTGTAAGGCTGGAAGAGCGCCATATCGACGCAAAGGTAGAATCATTGAAAGCCTATAAATCGCAAGGAGCGAGAGATTATCTATCCAAGGACTTTATCTATTCATTAGCAAGAGCACGGGGCGTCCAAGCAGGATGTACCTATGCGGAAGCGTTTGAAGTCATTCGTCTATTCTTATAACCCTGATTGAATCCATGAATAAACTCCTTATCATATGTGATATGTTCCCACCCGCTTTCGCCCCCAGAATGGGATATCTATGCAAATATTTGACACGCATGGGATGGGAAGTTACCGTAGTGACAGAATACATAGAAGACAATACATTCGAATTCCTTACGGGGTATGCGGACGTGTATTGCGTCCGCTACTACAAAGCATCAGGAAAGATCTCAAAGCATATCGAATGGATGTGGGTCATGTTTCTAGACATCTTGTTTGGTTATAAAGACATGAAAATAATCAACGCATGTATTCCCTTAATAAAGACCAACCAGTACAAAGGAATATTGTGTAGCACATACCGTACCTTTCCTTTAACCGCCGCCAAGACGTTAGCGATCCATACCAACCTCCCTTTCGTCGTGGATTTACGAGATATTATCGAGCAATACGCCTCCAACGAATATATATCGCATAAATTCCATACATTTTCATGGCTAGACGCATTCATCACAAAGCGATTTCGCAAACGGTTACTTAGAAAGCGGAATAACGCTTTGGAGGTAGCGGATTGTGTCACGACCGTATCGCCTTGGCACGTGGAGGTACTTAAACAATATAATCCCAATGTAAAACTGATTTATAACGGATTCGATCCCGAGTTGTTCTATCCGCAACAAATCAAGACCTCCCGGTTTATCATTACCTATACCGGACGGTTGTTAAGTTTAGCGATCCGAAATCCGGAGTTATTATTTGCGGCCATCGCCCGTCTTACGGAGGACAAGGTCATTATCCCCGAAACTTTTCGAGTTGTATGGTATACCGATCAAGAGTCCCGCTCCATCATCCGCCAAGAGGCCGAACAACATGGGGTGCAATCTTTCATGGATTACCATGAGTATGTACCGGCATCCGATATTCCCCTCATCTTGAACAAAAGCTCGGTGCTGCTTTCCTTGACGAATAAGTTTGACACGTCTGGTCCAAAAGGCTTCATGACAACTAAGTTCTTTGAATCGCTTGCGTACAGAGTGACGAGGCTTACCTCGCCGAAGCCATCAAGGAGACCCATTCTGGACTGGCCGCAACCCGGGTAGACGAGGTGTACGATTTCTTGAAACATTACTATGAGGAATGGCAGGAAAAAGGATATACGACCTCGCCCATCAATCGGGATAAGCTATCGAATTATTCCCGGAAAGAGCAAGCTAGCCAATTTGCGCGTATATTTGAGGAGATTTAAGCAGATGGATAAATACCTCAACATAGTATCGTTCAATATACCTTATCCCGCCAATTACGGAGGGGTCATTGATGTGTATTATAAACTGGAGGCCTTGCATGCATGCGGCGTGAAACTCATATTACATTGTTTCGAATATGAACGTCCGCACGCACCGGAATTAGAAAGCATTTGCGACAAGGTTTTCTATTATAAACGCCGTACCGGGGTAATCGCTAATTTAACATGGCTCCCTTACAATGTATATAGCCGTAAAGATCATCGCTTGATCGAGAATCTTTTACAAAATGATTACCCGATCTTATTTGAGGGCCTCCACTCCTGCTATTATATGGACGATCCCCGTTTAAGAAACCGGATGAAGATATTCCGGGAGTGCAATATCGAGCACGATTATTATCGCCACTTGGCAAAGTCTGGCAAAGGATTGGTTCGCAATGCCTTTTTCAAGATCGAGGCCATGCGCTTCCAAGCCTATCAGAAAGTAGCACAGTACGCAAATCTGATAATCGCCGTATCCACGACAGACGCAGACTATTTACGAAAACAATTTCCCAATCAAAGGATCGAGTTCGTTCCTTGTTTCCACGAGAATAACCGGATTACGGCCAAACCGGGAAAATCCGATTATATTTTATATCATGGCAAGTTATCCGTTATCGAGAATGAGCGAGCCGTGTTATTTCTCACCAAGCATGTTTTCAGCCAATTAAAACATACCTGCATAATAGCGGGCATGAACCCGACCCGTTTGATACGAGAGGCAGCCGCTCCTTACCCACATATAAAAGTAGAAGCAAATCCCAGTAAGGAACGTATGGACGCATTGATCCACAACGCACAAATTCATATGCTAATCACATTTCAAGATACCGGCCTAAAACTAAAGCTTTTGAACAGCTTATTCGCCGGAAGGCATACGATTGTCAATCATCTCATGCTAGCGGGTAGCGGATTAGATCCTTTATGCCATATCGCCGATACGCCGGATGAGATGATACGGGCTTGCGAACAATTAATGGCCCTACCTATAGATAAAGAGGCGATAGATAAACGAAAACAATTATTGTTCCCTGCTTTTTCTAATGAAGATCAGGGGATACGTTTATACAAGATGATATATGATGAAAGAGAATAGAAGTGATTTATTACATACATTAACCGAACGTTTGAAAGCGATCGACTATAATAAATTACCTATCAGCGATTATAATAAGCGATACATCGGCAACTTAAAGCCGGCGTTAAGCTATTTCATGCATATATACGCAGATTGCCTACAAAGAGGACTTCAAGCGATACAAACCCCTATCTCCGATGTCACGCTAATCGATTATGGAGGAGGAACCGGCTTCCTTAGTATTCTGGCGAAATCCATAGGAATAGGACAAGTTATTTATATTGATCTTAACCCATCTTCCGTGGAGACGATCCAGCTATTGAAACAAATAATAGGAATAGGCCCCGATACCATACTCCATGGAGATTCAGATGTTCTTGCGGACTGGTGCGCAAGGAACAAAGTCTCCCCCCAACTTTTAATCGCTACGGACCTGATAGAACATGTCTATGATTTATCTTTGTTCTTCAAGGATTTAATCCATATAAACGATTCCATGTATCTACTATTCACGACAGCCTCTACACCATTCAACCCGTATGTCCAACAACGGTTACATAAGATGATGATCGGATGCGAAAGTGGATCTTTGGAATCCCCCAACTATTATACATTACGAGAGCAATTCATAACGAAACTTTGCCCGGCTTTCTCCCCAAAAGAAGTAGAGACATGGGCCCGGCAGACTAGAGGCTTGACCTATCCCGATATCCAAAAAGCGATCGAGAAAAAGAGTTTACCAAGCCCGGAAGACCCATACAATACTTGCGATCCGGCTACAGGTAATTGGGCCGAACGAATCCTTCCCATACAGACTTATGAGGACTTATTGGCACCCTACCAGTTCAAGCTTAAAGTAGAGAAAGGATTTTATAACGCAGACCGAAACAACCCAGTTCTTTCTTTGATATGCAAAGGTATCAACGCATTGATCCGCAACAGCGGCTCCTTTGGTTTTCTATTGGCACCATTCATCATTCTCTCCTGCGGCAAGGAGCGAGCAGATGCCATCTAGAACATATTCACGGGTCAAGTCCTCTGCTTTCAAGATTTGGTCGTTCCACTGCAATAAATCAATATCTATCGGCACACGCCCACAAGATTTATCTTCCGGCTTACGGCCGATGCAGCATTCTATATCTTTCAAGACATCCTTTATTCGCGCCGGACTCTCCTCGCTATACAAAACAGCCACTCGATTCAAAAATGTAGTTGATAATGGACAATCGATCGGTTCCGTATAAACTGGCTGAGAAAACTGTATAAAAACAAAATGAGCACGCAGCATCTCCGCCGCGCGCTCCATATTTTTCTCTTTATCCCAATTAGAGCCTAAGCACAATAGAACCCGGTTTCGTTTATTCTCCATCTCCGGCTAAAAGCGTTTAGTCATTCTTATGATTATTCAAGAATGTATTGATAAAACCGATCAACTTCACGAAAGAAGCGGAAAATTGTCCGGTATCGCTATTACGGATAGAGATAAATTTCTCCTTACCTTCCGTGGTAAATGAAACCTGATACATGATATCCCCTAAATCCCGGTTCGTCTCCTCCTCAAAGCCATAAGAGTCTTTCATCTTAAAGAAATTACATTTTTGCAGAATCGGTTTTAAAGAAGCAAACTCCTCGTCAGTCAATGTCCCCTCCATAATTTTAGGATCTCGTTTCTTGGCGAAATTATCCATATAATAATTATACTCCTCGATACGGAATGTCTTGTCACTATCAAACAGAACCATTAGTTTGTAGTTATCTACACTTTCCATACTATAACTAAAAGAGAAATCCTTCAATTCTTTTTTACAGCCTGTAAAACAAGCAGACAGAAGAACCAATAAGGTGGTGAACAAAGTAATTCGTAGTTTCATTTGTCTAAAGTTGAAATTTGTGGCACAAACATACATAAAATACTCGAAAAACAACCCATGGAAATAAAAAAATACCTATTAGTTGGTATTGGTGGTACGAAGTTTTCAAGCTACCTTCGCGTAACATTTAATAGGACATGAGATTATCAGAACTTCGCACAGGCGATAAAGGTGTTATAGTAAAGGTAATGGGACGCGGAGCTTTCCGCAAACGCATTATCGAGATGGGATTTATCAGAGGGAAAGAAGTGATCGTTATACAAAACGCTCCGCTCAAAGACCCTATTCACTATCGTGTAATGGGATATGATGTCTCATTGCGACGCTCGGACGCCGCATTGATCGAAGTCGTTAGCGCGGCGGATTTCGAGAAGGAACAAGCTACCTCGGTACAAGATACGAACAGGAGTGCAGACTCTTTTATCCTGCCTTCCGGCAATGAATTGCAAGCCATCGCATTACATAAAGGAAAAACAATTAACGTAGCCTTGGTTGGTAATCCGAACTGCGGAAAGACCTCTCTTTTCAATTTCGCATCCGGAGCACATGAGCATGTGGGTAACTATAGCGGCGTGACCGTAGATGCCAAGGAAGGAACCTTCCAACAGAATGGCTATACATTCCGCATCGTAGATTTACCGGGTACTTACTCCCTATCCGCTTACACGCCGGAAGAATTATACGTGCGTAAGCATTTGAATGAAGAGCAACCAGACGTGGTGATCAATGTTATCGACGCATCCAATCTGGAGCGAAACCTATATTTGACCGCCCAACTGATCGATATGGACGTTCGCATGGTAATCGCCTTAAACATGTATGATGAGCTGGAACGCCATGGTAATAAATTCGATCATGAGTCCTTAGCGAAAATGATCGGGGCACCGATTATCCCGACCGTAAGTAAAACAGGCTTTGGCATAGAGGATTTGTTTAACCGTGTAATCAAGGTATACGAAGAAGAAGATCCTGTCATCCGTCATATCCATATTAATTACGGAGAGTCTTTAGAGAAAGGGATCAGCAACGTTAGGAAGACCTTGAAAAATAGCGTGGATATACCCAAAAGCTTGTCAAAGCGCTATCTATCTATCAAGCTATTAGAGGGAGACCGGGAGATAGAGACATTTATAAAAACGCTGCCCGGTGCCGAAACGATCTTCCAAGAAAGAGACCGTAATACAGCCCTAATAGAAAAGTTATTGCAAGAGGATTGTGAGACCGCATTCACGAACGCACGCTATGGCTTTATTTCCGGAGCGTTGCGTGAGACTTACGAACAAAATATGATCAAAGAGGCAACGAGTACGCAGATCATCGATCTATTCGTCACGCATAAAGTCTTAGGCTTCCCTATCTTTATCCTATTCATGTGGATCATGTTCGAGGCCACTTTCCGTTTGGGAGGCTATCCGATGGAATGGATAGAGGCATTGGTCGAGGTGATCGGTAATTTCGTGCGCAACCATATGTCGGAAGGACCTTTGAAGGATCTTCTCGTGGATGGTATCATCGGTGGCGTGGGAGGTGTTATCGTGTTCCTGCCGAATATCTTGATTCTGTATATGTTCATATCGTTCATGGAAGACTCCGGATATATGGCACGTGCGGCTTTTATCATGGATAAGATCATGCATAAGATGGGACTGCATGGAAAGTCGTTCATCCCTTTAGTGATGGGATTCGGTTGTAATGTTCCTGCTATCATGGCCTCCCGTACGATAGAGAGCCGTAATAGCCGGATGATAACGATGTTGGTAAATCCGTTGATGAGCTGTAGCGCCCGCCTGCCGGTTTATGTATTGCTGACCGGGGCGTTTTTCCCGAAGAACGCCAGCTTTGTGTTATTAGCTTTATATGTATCCGGAATCTTGCTGGCAGTTATCATGGCCCGTCTTTTCAAACGCTTCCTGTTTAACGAGGAGGATGTTCCTTTCGTAATGGAACTCCCCCCCTACCGGATGCCTACCGGCAAATCCATCATGATCCATATGTGGGAGAAAGCGAAACAATACTTGCACAAGATGGGAGGTATCATCTTGGTCGCTTCTATCATCATCTGGTTCCTTGGGTATTTCCCCAGACATTCGGAGAGCGGAGATCAGTTTGATCGCCAGATAGCGGAGATCGAAAATACGGAGTTGGATTCTCAAGAAAAAACAGATACGATAGAGGAGTTAGAACGCTTGAAGGCAATCGACCACCAACAAAATTCGTATATCGGGCGTATCGGCCAGACGATTCAACCGATCTTGGCTCCTTTAGGATTCGATTGGAAAATGAGTGTAAGCCTACTTACCGGTATGGCGGCGAAAGAAGTTGTTGTCAGCACGTTAAGCGTATTATACACGGGGAATGCCGATGATGACAGCCAAGCCCTGTCGGAGCGTTTGAAGCAAGACCGTAACGCGGAAGGTAATTTGGTATTCACACCGCTCATAGCGATTAGCTTAATGCTTTTCGTCTTGATTTATTTTCCGTGCATAGCGACTATATCGGCTATTGTCAACGAGTCTGGCTCATGGAAATGGGGTATATTCGTTATCATTTATACTTGTGTCCTAGCATGGATCGTTTCTTTCATTGTTTATCAAACGGGGAATTTCTTTGTGGGTTTATTCAGCTAAGAACTTTCCTATGTTTTATTTAGTTATATATAGGAGGTAAATTTATAGGTATGTGGCAAGATATAGCAGTTTGCGTTATTGGTATCTCGGTTATCGGATATATCGCATATAAGGTTTATCGAATGCTTACGAAACCGAAATCCAGTGATCCTTGCTGTGGGTGTAGTGGGTGTTCGTTGAAAAAAGAGTTTAGAATGAAGGAATAACAAAATATTTTTTATATTTGCGTTTGTCGTGGCCTGCGGGCCACTCCAAACGCGCTTTCACGAATAAGGCCCAAACCGTAAGATGCATCGGGATAAATTCTTTTGAAGAAAAAGTAATTGACAAATCGCACAAAAAACGCTATATTCTTTTTATAAATGCGTTGAAGAAGAGTGTGCATCGCTTTTGCCATCCAGAGAGCCGGGGGCTGCTGAAAACCCGGTATGGCCCGGCGGTGTGCTGTCACTTTGGAGCAGGAGCGGTGAGCTGAAGAGTAAGCCGCTCTCGGAGCTGTCCCACGTTACCGGGGCATCAAGGGGCGCAGGATGCTCTGCGCAATTTGGGTGGTACCGCGGTTATTACAGCCGTCCCATGGAACGTTCCGTGGGACGGCTTTTTTCGTCCCACTTCATCATTTTTTACTGGGAGGACCCTATGAAAGAACTTGCAAAACAGTATGATCCCAGCCAGGTGGAAGACCGCATCTACCAGTTCTGGCTGGACGGCGGCTACTTCCACACGAAGGCAGACCCCGACAAGAAACCCTACACCATCGTCATGCCGCCACCGAACGTCACCGGTCAGCTGCACATGGGCCATGCGGTGGATAACACCATGCAGGACATCCTCATCCGCACCAAGCGGATGCAGGGCTATGCCGCCCTGTGGGTGCCCGGTACCGACCATGCATCCATCGCTACCGAAGCCAAGGTGGTGGAGGCCATGCGTGCCGAGGGCCTGACCAAGGAGATGGTGGGCCGCGATGGTTTTCTGGACCGTGCATGGGCATGGAAGACCAAGTACGGCAACCGCATCGTCAGCCAGCTGAAGAAGCTGG
>OOCM01002588.1_pt1 | contig 11632 bp, 10 predicted proteins | sample 1671111 | NCBI WGS metagenome assembly OOCM01 (sample SAMN06348123, study PRJEB24527) | human gut metagenome | biome: human gut; feature: ankylosing spondylitis patient; material: feces | host: Homo sapiens | place: China | collected 2015-10 | reverse complement strand
GGAACCGTGGAATGATGAAAAAATCTGCAAAGAGCTGTCTTTTTATGGGATTGATGTACCGGCAGGCTTATGCTATTTCAATCAGGATATGGAGCAGTATATCAGTGCTGCAAAGACATTTTTACAGCATGCAAAAGAAAAAGAGCAAAAGCGGAAGAATTCTTTAGAAGCAGGAGACTTAAAAGGCTATACCATAGAAGCACATTCCCTAAAAAGCAACGGCAGACTGTTAGGGGATGAGCAGCTAGGAAGTATGGCAGAGGAATTAGAGATGGCAGGAGTCAGAGGCGAACTGGATGTGATCCGGGAAAAAGATGCGTTATTAGAAGAACGGGTCAACCGTATTACAGAGGCTATCCGCTGGCTGCTTGCCTATACAGAGCAGGATGCAGAAAAAAAGGCGATTGGTCAGGGCATTCCGTTAGAAGAATATGAGAAGCAGAAACAGCGGTTAACAGAACTGATCGAAGACTATGAAGAGGAAGAGGCATCTGAACTGATCCTGAAATTACAGGAGCAGGGCGCAGATGAAAAGCAAAGTGAAGAACTCGAAAAGGTCCGACAGTGTTTAGAAGAATTTGCATATAAGGATGCCTTAAAATATTTAAAGTAGGAAAGGAACGAAGAAATTGAAAGACAAAAAGCTGCAGGAAGTGTTAACGGAGATCAGGGAAATAGCGGGAATGGATGCGGCACTGTTTTCAGATGCGGCAGAATTGCTCGTGGAACCATTTTCGGATATGAATATACGAAAAACAGATGTAAAAGCCTTTTTGTCTTTGGATCAGGCAGAGTGGCAGCAGGAGGAGTTTTATTTTTTTAAGATTACGATACCGGAAGCAGCTTATGTTCTAGTGTTACCGCAGATTGCCACAGAAACCGTGCTGGTCGGAAGGTTAGCAGTCTGTCAGATACGGAATCTGCTTTCATTAGAAACACAGCCGATGAGCCGGGAGCAGTTCATTTTAGAGGTATTGCATGGAAAGTTGGAACCGACAGAGGTTTTAAATACGATGCAAAGACTGCACATTGCATCTTCTGCATGGATGGTCTATGTCCTTCGGACGGTGGGAAAGACAGAGACCGCCTGTATGGAGACTTTAAAAAATCTTTTTTGTGACAGAAGACATGATTTTTTATTACCGATCGATGAAGAAACGATCGTGCTTGTAAAAGATGTGAAGGATAGGAAAGAACCGTCTGAAATAGAGAGCATCGCATACCGGATCTTAGACAATGTACAGGCAGAGGCCATGCAGCAGTTACACATCGGATACGGCAGACTAGCGGAAGAACTGATCGGGATTTCAAAATCCTATGAGCAGGCATTACAGGCATTAGAGATTGGCAGCATCTTTGAAATGCGGCACAGTGTGATGGCATATGAACGGCTTGGTGTGGGCAGGCTGGTCTATGAGCTGCCAAGAGAGTCGGGAGAGCGGTTTTTAGAAGAGGTGTTCTCCGGCAAAGAAGGGGAACTTGAGGAGGAGGATCTGGGTACGATCGAACGTTTCTTAGAGAATAACCTGAATATTTCAGAGACGGCAAGACAGATGTATATCCATCGGAATACGTTAGTATACCGTTTAGAACGGGTACAGAAAATGACAGGACTGGATGTAAGGAGATTTGAGGATGCCATGAAGCTGCGGCTGGCATTGATGATCCGGACAGATCTGAAACACCGGTCTTTACAGGGATTGTAAACAGCTCCGGCAGGTGCTTTTGGAGGATTTCTAAAAGTATCTGCCGGAGAAACTGTGTTGAAAAAAAAAGTAAGGCTGTGCTATACTAGAAAAAGTATGGCAGAAATGAGATAAGGAAGGAAAGAGACATGGCAGGAAAAGAGAAATATGATGCCGGCAGTATTGCAGTTCTGGAAGGGTTAGAGGCAGTTCGTAAAAGACCCGGAATGTATATCGGAAGTGTAACAAGAAAAGGCTTAAATCATTTAATATATGAAATTGTAGACAATGCGGTAGATGAGCATTTAGCAGGCAACTGTGACACGATTCATGTCACCTTAGAGGCAGATGGTTCCTGTACCGTAGAAGATAACGGACGGGGAGTGCCGGTTGGAATGCATGAAAAAGGAATTCCGGCAGCACGTCTGGTATTTACCACACTGCATGCGGGAGGAAAATTCGACGATTCCGCATACAAGACAAGTGGTGGTCTGCATGGAGTCGGTTCTTCGGTAGTCAATGCTCTTTCTGAATATATGGATGTACAGATCAGCAGGGAGGGTGCGATCCACCATGACCGTTACGAGCGTGGAATCCCTGTGTTAGAGTTAGAGAACGGACTTCTTCCGGTGATCGGAAAGACAAAAGCGACCGGAACGAAGATTAATTTTCTTCCGGATGCGGAGATTTTTGAAAAGACGAGGTTTAAAGAGGATGAGGTCAAAAGCAGATTACATGAGACAGCATATCTGAATCCGGCACTGACCATTATCTATGAGGACAAGCGGTTAGAAGAACCGGAAAAGATCGTATTCCATGAGGAGGATGGGATCATCGGGTTTGTCAGAGATCTGAATAAAAAATGTGAAACACTTCACGAGGTGGTCTATTTTAAAGGCGAAAACGAAGGCATTACTGTGGAGGCTGCATTTCAGTATACAACGGAATTCCATGAAAACATTTTCGGATTCTGTAACAATATCTATAATGCAGAGGGCGGAACACATATTACAGGCTTTAAAACCGTTTTTACAAGTGTCATCAACCAGTATGCGAGAGAGCTTGGTATCTTAAAAGAAAAGGATGCGAACTTTACGGGAGCAGATGTCCGAAACGGTATGACAGCCGTTGTATCCATCAAGCATCCGGACCCTCGATTTGAAGGTCAGACCAAGACAAAGTTAGACAATCAGGATGCCTCCAGGGCAACCGCAAAGATTACCGGAGACGAGATACAGCTTTATTTTGATAAAAATTTAGAGGATTTAAAGGCGGTCATTTCCTGTGCGGAACGTGCGGCAAAGATCCGTAAGACAGAGGAGAAAGCTAAGACCAACCTTTTGACAAAGCAGAAGTTTTCCTTTGATTCTAACGGAAAGTTAGCAAACTGTGAAAGCAGGGATGCCTCCCAGTGTGAAATCTTTATTGTCGAGGGAGATTCTGCGGGCGGTTCGGCAAAGACAGCCAGAAACCGTAATTTTCAGGCGATCCTTCCGATCCGTGGAAAAATCTTAAATGTGGAAAAGGCAACGATCGACAAAGTACTTGCCAATGCAGAGATCAAGACGATGATTAATGCTTTCGGCTGTGGATTTTCGGAAGGTTTCGGAAACGATTTTGATATTTCTAAGCTGCGTTATGACAAGATCATCATTATGGCAGATGCCGATGTGGATGGAGCGCATATCTCCACCTTGCTGTTAACACTGTTTTATCGTTTTATGCCGGAACTGATCTCAGAGGGACATGTTTATATCGCGATGCCGCCTCTCTATAAAGCTATTCCATCGAAAGGGCAGGAAGAATATCTCTATGATGATGCTGCATTAGCGAAGTATCGTAAGAGACAAAAAGGCAATTTTACCCTGCAAAGATACAAAGGTTTAGGAGAGATGGATGCCGAACAGCTTTGGGAGACTACGTTAGACCCAAAGACCAGGATGTTAAAACAGGTGGTCATTGAAGATGGAAAGATGGCATCGGATGTAACCGAGATGTTAATGGGCTCGGATGTTCCGCCAAGACGTGCTTTTATCTATGAGCATGCAAATGACGCGGAACTGGATGTATAGGAGGAAAAGCATGGAAGCAAGAGCAGAGAATCTAATCAGAACAGAATATTCGGAGGTCATGCAGAAAGCCTATATTGATTATGCGATGAGCGTTATTATTGCAAGAGCCCTTCCGGATGTAAGAGACGGACTTAAACCGGTACAAAGACGTACCTTATATGATATGCATGAACTGGGGATCCGCTACGACAGACCGTATCGAAAATGTGCGAGAATTGTCGGAGATACGATGGGTAAATATCATCCGCATGGTGACAGTTCCATTTATGAATCCTTAGTGGTGATGGCACAGGATTTTAAAAAGGGGCTTCCGTTAGTAGATGGTCATGGTAATTTTGGCTCGATCGAAGGGGATGGAGCGGCAGCCATGCGTTATACCGAAGCAAGACTGCAAAAGATCACACAGGAAGCCTATTTAGCCGACTTAGACAAAGATGTGGTAGACTTTGTCCCGAACTTTGATGAGACGGAAAAAGAGCCGGAGGTGCTTCCGGTCAAGGTGCCTAATATCCTGATCAATGGTGCAGAGGGAATCGCAGTCGGAATGGCAACGAGTATCCCGCCGCATAATTTTGGCGAAGTCATTGACGGTGTAAAGGCATATATGAAAAATCCTGACATCAATACCGAGCAGATGATGGAATATATCAAAGGACCGGATTTTCCAACCGGAGGGATCGTAACGAATAAGGATGACCTGCTTTCGATCTATTCTACCGGAAGCGGTAAGATCAAGGTCCGTGGAAAAGTTGAGATTGAAAAAATGAAGGGTGGCAAAGAACGGATTGTCATCACAGAGATCCCTTACACCATGATCGGAGCAAACATCGGAAAATTTTTAAATGATGTCTATTCTTTAGTAGAGACCAAAAAGACAAATGATATCGTAGACATCTCGAATCAGTCCTCCAAAGAGGGCATCCGTATTGTCATCGAATTAAAACGCGGTGCCGATGCTGAGAATATCTGTAACCTTCTTTATAAAAAGACAAAATTAGAGGATACTTTCAGCGTTAACATGCTTGCCGTTGCCGACGGAAGACCGGAAACCATGGGAATCGTTCCGATGATCCGTCATCATGTGAATTTCCAGTATGAGATTGCAACAAGAAAGTACAAAACACTGTTAGAAAAAGAGCTTGAGAAAAAAGAAGTGCAGGAGGGCTTAATCAAAGCCTGTGATGTGATTGACTTAATCATTGAGATTCTGCGTGGTTCTAAGAATATCAAAGATGCAAAAGCCTGCTTAGTTCATGGCAAGACCGATGCGATTAAGTTCAAATCCGAGGAGTCAAAGCAGTTAGCAGCGCAGCTTCAGTTTACCGAAAAACAGGCAACGGCAATCTTAGAGATGCGTCTTTATAAGCTCATCGGATTAGAAATCGAAGCACTGTTAAAAGAGCATGATAAGACGTTAAAAAATATTGCGACTTATGAGAATATCTTAGGAAGCCGTACGGCAATGGCAAAGGTAATTATCAAGGAGTTGGATGCGTTTAAAAAGGAATATGCAAAAGAGCGCAAGACTGTGATTGACAATGTCGAGGCAGCAGTGGTCGAGGAAAAGAAAATCGAAGAAATGGATGTTGTCTTTTTGATGGATCGTTTCGGTTATGGACGAACAGTGGATGTACCGACCTATGAGCGAAATAAAGAGGCGGCAGACAGTGAAAATAAATGCGTAGTTCTTTGTAGGAACACGGATAAATTATGCCTCTTTACCGATACCGGAAAAATGCACAGTATCAAGGTCTTAGACCTGCCGTTCGGAAAATTCCGGGACAAGGGACAGCCACTTGATAATATCAGTAACTATGACAGTAGTCAGGAAAACATTGTCTATCTGATGAACTTACAGAAACTTGCAGAACATAAGGTATTCTTTGGAACGAAAAACGGAATGTGTAAGGTTGTGGATGGCAGTGAATTTGATGTTGCCAAACGAACGATCGCAGCCACAAAACTCACAGAGGGAGATATGCTGTTAACGGTGCGTGTCTTAGAAGGAGAAGAGTCATTGATCCTTCGTTCCGATAAAGAGTATTTCTTAAGGTTAGAAGCAAGTGAGATACCACAGAAGAAAAAAGGAGCCGTCGGTGTGCGTGGCATGAGGCTAGCCGCCCGTGAACAGATGCAGGAGATTTATGTTCTGCCACCGGACGGGGAGGAAGTCGTCACCGTGAAAGAAAAAGAGGTGGCACTGCACAGACTCCATATCGGAAAGAGAGATACCAGAGGCGTAAAGAAATGACCTATGAAGAGGCAGCAGAATTTGCAGACAGTACAAAAAAATATGGAAGTATTTTAGGACTAGAGAGTATCCGAAATCTGATGCAGGAACTTGGAAACATACAGGAGCAGCTGCACATCATCCATGTAGCGGGTACGAATGGAAAGGGTTCAGTCTGTGCCTTTTTATCCGCGGCACTGACAGAGGCCGGATATCGGGTTGGACGTTATAATTCTCCGGCAGTATTTGAAAGAAGAGAAGTCTTTCGCATAGGAGAAACGATGATCTCTAAAGAGGAATACGCCGCGGTTTTTGAAAGAGTTCAAACCGCCTGTGAAGTGCTGACAAAGCGGGGATGTCCGCATCCGACTGTCTTTGAGGTAGAGACAGCGGCAGCGTTTTTATGGTTTTATGAAAAAAAATGCGACCTCGTCTTATTAGAGACCGGTATGGGCGGAGAGACAGATGCGACCAATCTGATCACACATCCGGTATGCAGTGTGCTGACTTCGATTGGCATGGATCATATGCAGTATTTAGGAAATACCATAGAAGAGATCGCAAAAGTAAAAGCCGGGATCATCAAAAAAGGATGTCCGGTGGTTGCCTTGAAACAGAGTGATGGTGTGTGTGAAGTCATAAAAAATAAGGCAGAGGAATGTGGTTCACGGTGTGTTCTGGTAGAAGTGCCTGCTTCTGTAGAAGAGAACGTTATGACAGAGCAGGGACAGAGACAGGGGCGATGCATACAGGACAGACCGATACAGAAACAATGTATACAATATCCGGTGCAGGGAACAACGCTGCAGGATGCACGCTATGGATCAGTACATACCGCACTTGGCGGTGTATGGCAAAGAGAGAATCTGTCACTGGCATTAGCAGTCTTAAAACTGTTAGAAGAATCCGATTATTCCATAACGAAAGAAGCGGTGCAAAGTGGGATTGCAAAGACGATCTGGCATGGCAGATATGAAGTTTTGCAGACAGAGCCGTTATTTATCATAGACGGAGCGCACAATCCGATTGCCGCGAAACGTTTAAAACAGACGATCGAAAAGGATTTTACAAACAGGGAAATTATATATATAATAGGGGTACTTGCAGATAAGGAGCATGAAAAAATGCTGCGTCTTTTATTGCCGGGGGCAAAAGCCGTATTTACGGTCACACCCGATAGCCCAAGGGCTTTAGACGGTGAGAGTTTGGCAAAAGAAGCCCAAAAGTATGCAGACAATATTTGGTATATGCCGGATATTGGTAAAGCAGTGAAGATGGCAAAGGAAACAGCAAAAGAGTCCGATGTCATACTTGCAGTCGGCTCTTTATCCTATTTAAAAGAAGTAAAAAAAGCCTTAGGACAGGGTTAAGATAAATTGGAAAGCACAGGTGAAGTCATGGACGAAAAGAAAATACAAGAGGGTGTCCGCCTGATTTTAGAAGGTATCGGCGAGGACTGTACAAGAGAGGGGCTGTTAGAAACACCGGATCGTATTGCCCGTATGTATCAGGAGATTTTTGGCGGTATGGGCAAGGATGCAAAGGAACATCTGTCAAAAACCTTTCATGTAAAAAATAATGAGATGGTTGTGGAGAAAGACATTGTCTTTTACTCTACCTGTGAACATCATCTGCTTCCGTTTTATGGAAAGGCACATGTTGCCTATATTCCGGATGGAAAAGTGGTCGGTTTAAGCAAGTTAGCAAGAACCGTAGAAGTCTATGCGAAAAGACCACAGATGCAGGAACAGCTTACCGCACAGATAGCGGATGCGCTGATGGAGCATTTAAAACCACAGGGGGCAATGGTCATGATCGAAGCAGAGCATATGTGTATGACGATGCGTGGTATTAAAAAACCGGGAAGCAGGACCGTTACCTATGTAACGCGTGGCATTTTTGAAAAAGATACAGAGTTACAAAACCGCTTTTTTCAGATGGTGCGTTAAGGATGGAGTATGTAGAAAAGCTGTCAGGAGACAGGGAATACAGACAGTTGTTAGAGCGTTTAAAAGAATTAGAAAAAGATCGGATCTACTGTCATCATGAGATCGGGCATCTTTTGGATGTGGCGCGGATTGCCTATATAGAGAATTTAGAAGCACAGCTTGGTTTAGAAAAAGAAGATATTTACATAGCGGCGCTGCTACATGATCTTGGAAGAGTTGATGAGTATGAGAGCGGCATTGGACATCACATTGCAGGCAGAGAACGTGCGAGATATTTTTTACAGAAAATAGAATATCCATGGGAACGACAGGCGGTGATCTTAGATGCCATTGCAGAGCATCGCAATAAGGAAAATATTGAGGGAAACGAAGCACCGATGTTTCATAGGATTTTGGCAAAGGCGGACAGGGGATCAAGAAACTGCCGGTTCTGTGATGCATATGAGAGCTGTAAGTGGAGTGTTGAGGAGAAGGAGCACCGCATAGAGCGGTAATTGGAGGATAAGATGAAAAAAAAGATTGAAACGATCGAAATCGGAAACAGGGAATTTGATGTAAAGAATCATACTTATGTGATGGGAATTTTAAATGTGACACCGGATTCTTTTTCCGATGGGGGAAAGTATGACCAGTTAGACCGGGCACTCTTTCATGCACAGGAAATGATTGACGACGGAGCCGATATCATTGATGTCGGTGGAGAATCCACCAGACCGGGATATACGATGATTTCCGATGAAGAGGAGATCGAGCGCACCGTTCCGGTTGTGGAGGCATTAAAAGAGCGTTTTGATATTCCAATCTCCATTGATACTTATAAGAGTAAAGTGGCAAAAGCAAATATCAAAGCCGGAGTGGATTTAGTCAATGATATCTGGGGTATGAAGTACGATAAGGATATGGCAAAGCTGGTCGCAGATACGAAAGTGGCATGCTGTCTGATGCACAATCGGGACGAGGCTTCCTACAAACATTTTATGAAAGAAATGATCGAGGATATCAAAGAGAGTGTGAAGATCGCCAAAGAAGCCGGTGTAAAAAATAAGCGTATTATTTTAGATCCTGGTGTGGGATTTGGTAAGACCTATGACAATAATTTAGAGGCGATCCGATGCCTGAAGGATTTAGAGGAGTTAGGTTATCCGGTGCTGCTTGGAACGAGCAGAAAATCGGTGATCGGTCTCAGTCTGGATCTGCCAAGTGACCAGAGAATGGAAGGCACGCTGGCGACAACGGTTATGGGTGTCATGCAGGGAGTGGCATTTGTGCGTGTGCATGATGTAAAGGAAAATAAACGTGCCATTATGATGACAGAAGCAGTTCTTGGAAGGAAAGATTTATAAAAAGAAATGGATAAGATTAAGATTCAAAATCTCGAAGTATTTGCGAACCATGGTGTATTTTTAGAGGAGACAAAATTAGGACAGAAATTTTTAGTCAGTGCAGTGCTCTATACGGATACGAAGGCTGCCGGGATGACAGATGATCTGACAAAGTCGATACATTATGGAGAGGTCAGTCATTTTATTACGGATTTTATGAAAAAAAATACCTATCAGCTGATCGAGTCAGCAGCCGAGCAGTTAGCACAGGCAATGCTTTTAACAATCCCGAATCTGAAAAAGGTCTTATTGGAGATCAAAAAGCCATGGGCACCGATCGGACTGCCATTAGAATCGGTATCGGTGGAGATTGAGAGGGGCTGGCATGAGGTCTATCTGTCCTTTGGCTCTAACATGGGAGATCGGGAAGCCTATATTAAAATAGCGTTAGATGCATTGGAACATATCCGGGGATGCCGCTTGCGGCAGGTGTCAGAGTTACTTGTCACAAAACCTTACGGTGGCGTGGAGCAGGAGGATTTTTTAAATGGATGCTTAGAATTAGAGACGCTTCTGACTCCACAGGAGCTTTTAGAGGAGCTGCACCGGATCGAACAGGAGGCAGGACGGGAACGAAAGATCCACTGGGGACCGCGGACACTGGATCTGGATATTTTATTCTATGATAAGGAACTGATCGAGACAGAGGATCTGATCATACCGCATGTGGATTTGGAAAACCGCTATTTTGTCTTGAAACCACTAGCGGAAATCGCACCGAATTTCAGACATCCGATCTTGAAAAAAACAGTGACACAGATGTTAGAAGCAGTGAAGGAGGAAGCCTGATGACAACCATTTTGTTTGATTTAGATGGTACGATCATTAATTCCTTTTTAGGGATTACAAGATGTGTACAGTATGCCTTGAGATCTAAAGGGATTGACGTGGAAAATTTAGAGGATCTAGAGGAATATATCGGGCCGCCGCTCAAGCAGACCTTTCAGAAGAACTATGACTTTAGTGATGAAGAGACGATCAATCTGATCCGGAAGTACAGAGAACGATTTGATGTGACGGGGATTTTTGAAAATGAACTCTATCCGGGTGTGGAGCAGACCCTGCTTCATTTAAAAGAACGTGGATATCCTTTGGTATTAGCATCTTCAAAACCGGAGACCGCCTGTGAGCGGATTTTAGAAAAACACGGGTTGTTGTCCTGTTTTGACGAGGTAGTCGGTGCAACGTTAGACGGCAGGATTTCTACGAAGGAACAGGTGCTGAAAGAAGTGTTTCGGCGGATCGGAAGTAATGATCAAAAGGATGTCTTAATCGGTGATACAATTTATGACGTAGAAGGTGCAAATAAGGTCGGCATGGATTGTATCGGGGTCAGCTACGGCTTTGGAAAAGCAGAAGATTTAGAACGTGCAGGTGCAGTGAGTGTTTGCAGGGATTTAGAAGAAGTGGAGAGAGTGGTCATTGAAAGATATTAAATGGTACAGGGCGTGGGATATCGTTTATCCGGTTGGAATCTATTATGTATTGATGAATGTTGCAACATTTGTTGTATGCCTCATTGTTCCGTTGACAGATGAAAGTTACGGATTTATCAAAGTATTGACAACGTTGTTTGTGCTGCCGGTCGTCTATGTCATGTATCGGAATGACCAGTTGAGGCGTGGCGTACAAAAGGCAAAAGCGAAGGATTTATTTCTCGATATGAGATCAGAAATCGTTCCACTGCTTGGCATTCTTGTAATGGCAGCCTGTGCAGCAGTCGTTTTGAATAATCTGATCGCATGGACTCCGTTAATGAAGGTCTCTGCAACATATCAGAGTGTAACAAGGAAGTTCTTTGGCGGAGCAGTCATCTTTGAAATCTTAGGGCCTTGCATTTTTGTCCCGATTTTAGAAGAGTATGTATTCCGCGGACTGGTCTACAAGAGATTGCGGGAATGGCTTGGGATGACCTGGGCAGTTGTGATATCCACAATTATTTTTGGCATGATGCATATGAATATCGTGCAGTTTGTCTATGCCGGATTTTTGGGTGTCTTTTTAGCCCTATGCGTGGAACAGACAAAGCATCTCTATGGAGCCATTCTGGCTCATATGGCAGCAAACACGATTTCCGTGATCCGCACCGAGACAAACTGGCTGTCATGGATGGATGAATCTTTGCAGGCGCAGGCACTTACTACCGTGGGAATGGGACTGGTATTTATAGGATTGTATCTGCTGGTGTTCTGGAAAGGAAAAGGGGACGGAAAGAAAATAATATGAAAATATATGAAGTAGAAGAGAGGACGCCCTTGTTGGCGCCTCTTTTGAATATTTGGGAAGAAATATGGTATTCAAAATTATGGAATCC
>OOCM01002586.1_pt1 | contig 11651 bp, 8 predicted proteins | sample 1671111 | NCBI WGS metagenome assembly OOCM01 (sample SAMN06348123, study PRJEB24527) | human gut metagenome | biome: human gut; feature: ankylosing spondylitis patient; material: feces | host: Homo sapiens | place: China | collected 2015-10 | reverse complement strand
TCGTCACGCAGGATATCTTCCGGAGCGTCCGTTTTCGATACGAATCCTTCCGCGCCCGCTTCGATGGCGCGTTCCACCGTGTTGTTTGGACTCAGCGACGTCAGAATAAGCACATGCGGAGGATCGGGAAGCATGCGGAGCTGACGAGTGGCTTCAATGCCATCCATGCCGGGCATGGCGATATCAGCCAGCACGACATCAGGAGGATTGTGCGACGCATGTTCGATGGCGTCTGCTGCGTTGGTGCAGGCGAAGGCAACGCTGATGCGTCCGGAGGAATAATCCTCCAAAATCAGACGCATCATCTGGCAGATCATCGGATCATCATCAATCACGCCGACGGTGATCGGCTGCTCGTCATGGTTGCGTTCGGTGCTCACCCAACCCATGGTAGTCGTACATCAAGGTGGAAGACGTTATGTTGGTCAAAACCGTATTGGCATGTTCCGCCAGCCTGCTGTATGCGTTTGGCCAAACCAGGAAGACCGGCCCCCTTCCTGGTGTCTGCCATATGCGAGGGGGATTGCGGCATCGTCGGATTGCTGACGTGCACATGCACCCCTTGCGGGGGGTTCGCATCGACCTGCAACGACACCGGAGCGCCAGGCGCATGCCTGCGCACATTGGTCAATCCCTCCTGTACCACGTGATACGCAATCACGCCGATGGACTCATCTAACTGCCCTAGCTGTTGAACGTCGATCCACGTATCAATCCGCATATTCGCGGCACGGGCGTCGCCAATCAACTGCAGCAATGAGTCACGGGTCAACGACGCTTCGGCATCATTCGCAGCCAACTGCAGGCGAGCATCCTCCGGATGACGAAGCATGTCAATCACACTATGCGCCTCATCCAACGCGCCGGAGGCCTGCCTGCGAATATCCTCGGTAGTGCCGGCGATCTTTCCAGCCATACCAGCCACATTGGCATTGCCCAACTGCTCGGCCTCAGCCTTCAATTTCCTAGACTCGGCCTGCAAAGCGCTCGCATTCAATGCAAGCAACGACAGCGAATGAGCCAACGTATCATGCGCTTCCGCGGCTATCGCATCGGCAAGCTGCTGATTGTCAAGCGTGGTCCGCAACCTGCTCACCTGCTCGTTGGCCGACTGAGCCTTCGCTTCGGCCACGCGCGCAAGGGCGCGCGAGCGAATATGCAATCCGGCCAATGTGGCGATCGCCACCGCAATCAGGGCAACCACAACGGCGCTCGCGATGATCGTTCTTTCGTCGACAAGCATCACCATGGTATTGCCATACCGAACTCCGGTATATGGTTTGGAGAAGATCGCATGCCAGATCGAAGCCTCGGCAGGATGCAAAGCGTCTCGCACCTGGGACCAGATCGTCGTTGTCGCCGCGGCAAGCACTGATCGAAGCGTCACTTTGGTTCCCTGTCTCCGCGCAAGCAGAGAAGTCAACGCCATAAGCGCGATCAGCGAATCGTAGGGGAGCGCCACCACCAGTAGGCATGCGGTCCAGAACACGGCTTGCGGGTAACTGTTGCGAGCCAGAAGAATCAAACCCGAAGGGATCGCAACGAGCACGCACGCGATCATCCACAAGTAGGGGGCACTATCCTGCGCATACTGTTGGGATGCGAAAGACACCTGCGCCAGACAGGCGAAACTCGCGCACACCACCATCGGCACCGTGCACCAGATTCTGGTGCGCACTGGCACTTCGGCGGTGGAAGGGTTTGTGATCACGCTCATGACTCCCATTATCGGCATACTCATGGAAACATGCCATTGAGCTATCGGGCATGATGGCGCAAGCCGCGCGCCCCAAAGTGCAGGCAGGAATGGACTTTCGTCCAATACCGGGAACGAAGCCGATCCCGTAGGCTCGAAAGTGTTCCGACCACTTCGAGAAGAAAGAAAAAGATCATGAGTGAGTTCAACAATGCTCCGATTCCCAACGGCGGCCCGGCAGCGCCGAACGGTATGAGACCCGCGCCGATCATGCCGTCCCCGGCTCCGCAAGGCACGACGGTATGTGGCATCGTGGGAGTGGTGTTCGGCGCGCTCGGCTTGGTGCTGAGCTTCATTCCAATCATCAACAACATCGCGGCGATCTTCGGACTCGTCGGCGCGGTATTGGCGATCGTGGCCATCGTGGGCACGTTCCGAGGCAAAAAGCGTGGCAAAGCCCTGTCCATAGTCGCGGCGGTGCTGTCGGTGTTGGCCATCGTCATCACCTTGGCCATGCAATCGGCCGCCAGCAAGGCGCTTGACGACATCACGGGCACAAGCACGTCGCAATCCTCGTCGGCGGACGCCGATAAGGACGCCAAAACCGATGATTCCACCAAAACCGACACCAAGGCGAAAGGCGAGCAAGACATGGAAGGCGATCTCACCGATATGCACGTCAAAATCGTATCCGCAGTGCGTTCCGGCAACGACTACAACAATCAGCCGACCGTGCTCGTCACCTACGAGTGGACCAACAATACCGATAAGAACAACTCCTTCGCCGTGCTGGCTAATCCGAAAGTGTTCCAAAACGGTCAGGAACTCGACACCGCCATGTACTTGGACAATCCGGAAGGCTACGATTCCGGCTCCTATCTGTCTGAACTGCAGCCAGGAGCAACCGGCACGGTAACCCTCGGATATGTGCTTAAAGACGATTCCGAAATCACCGTCGACGTGACGAACCTTCTCGATTTCAGCGACACCGCCAAAGTGACGTACAAGTTCGCCATCTGACATGGCATGTCCCAGTCTTTCGCGTCCGGCACACTCCCCGTGTCGAACGCGAAACCTATGCGGGCTTTGAAGAAATCATGAGATTAAGCCAATATTCATGAAATCGTCAGGAAAATGCCGTATCGTGATGCGCAATCGAGCAAAAAGGAGCGATTATGGCATTCGGTCAGCAGCCCCAGGGTAACAACGCCCAGAATAACGGCTTCAACAATCAATACCAGTACAACCAACAGTACAACCAGTACAATGCGCAGCCACAGTACGCCTATGCGCCCAACGGTACCGCCGCAGTCAACGTGCAGGCCACCTATTCCTACGAGCAGGCCGAACGCAGTTCCGTCAACAGCGCATACACGCACATGACCCTTGGTTTGATCGTCACTGCCGTGGTCGCCATCATCACCCAAATGAGCGGCGCGTACCTGGCACTCATCCAAACCACGGGCATCATCGGCATCTTCGCCCCCGCCGTCATTGAAATCGTGCTTGCCATCTACCTTGGCGCGCGCATCCATACAATGAAGGTCTCCACCGCATACGTCATGTTCTACGTGTATGCGGCGCTCATGGGCTTCACCCTCAGCACCATCTTCATGGCCTACGATCTTGGCACCATCGGCATTTCCCTCGCATTGTGCGCCGGCTTCTTCTTCGCGCTCACCATGTTCGGACGCACCACCAAGATCAACATGCTCAAGGCCGGCCCCATCCTTTTCGTCGGCCTCATCGTGCTTATCATCGCCGAAGTGATTCTCATGATCTTCGCCCCCGGCAACACCACCCTCATGATCGTCTCTGCCATCGGACTTCTGCTCTTCGCCGGCATGACCGTCTACGACGCCCAAGCCACCCGCGCCATGCTTGAACAGTATTCCGCCCAAGGCCCCGAAATGGTCAAGAAGGTTTCCATCCTTTGCGCACTGAATCTGTATTTGGATTTCGTGAACATGTTCATGTATATTCTCCAACTCCTCGGCAATCGCGACTGAAATCCAAATGACGGAGCGTCCCCGGCATTGCTCCTCAGTCGGCGTACCTTCGTGCGCCTTCCTTCGGTGCGTTTTGGGGACGCACGCGTCATTTGGCTTTCAGCCTTTGATGGGACATTATTGGCATTGCTCCTCGGTCAACGTAACGGATAAAGCCTGACCAGAATGTGGCCAGGCTTTATCCGTTGGTCAAAGACATGCTTTACGGTGGGTGCTCATGCAGAGAAAAGAGATTGGCGGCATGGCATGCCTCGTACTGGCGGCCCTCATTTGGGGATTCGCATTCGTGTCGCAAGTGCAAGGCATGGACTCCACAACACCGCTGTTCTTCGGAGCCACCCGATTCACCCTCGGATCCATTTCTCTGATACCGTTGCTTTGGTTTCGCCGCAGCACCATAGCGGAACAAGAGCGTAAACGCCGTGAAACCCAGGGAAAACCGTCCATCACCCTCGGTAACGGCGCAATCGTCGCCATGCCGAAATGGGCCGGCAATCCCATCGTGGTCAGCATCATCTGCGGAATCGTGCTTTTCACCGCAAGCACCGTCCAACAATACGGCATCCTTTACTCCGGATCGGCGGGACGGTCCGGCTTCATCACCGCTCTATACATCGTCATGACGCCACTGCTGGCCTTCATCATATTGCGTCGACGAGTGCACCTCAGCGTCATCATCAGCGTCGCCATCTCCGTTATCGGCTTCTACCTGCTGTGCGTCACCGACGGATTCGGATCCATCACCCTGGCGGACATGGTGCTGCTGTTCACCGCAGTCCTCTTCGCCGGGCACATCCTCGTCATAGACACCTTTGGACGAGACATGGACCCCATCCTGCTTTCATTCGGGCAGATCACCACCACCGCGATCATCAGCTGGATTGGCTCTATCATCGAAGGATCCATCGACTGGGCCGGTGCCGCGCAAAGCTGGATCGCCATCGTCTACGCGGGCGTCTGCTCCGCTGGCGTAGCCTATACGCTTCAGGTCATAGGCCAACAACTTGTGCCCCCGACCAGAGCGTCCGTGATCATGTCGCTCGAATCGTTCTTCTCCGCAGTCGGAGGGGCGCTTCTGCTGGGCGAAATCATGACCACTCGAGCCTACCTCGGCTGCGCGCTCATTTTCGCGGGCACCATACTCGCCCAGCTGCCCATCGACCAGCTCCTGCATGCGGCCAAACGCAAACCGGCAGACGTCAGCCGGCCTTAGGGGCCTCGCCAACCTGCGGCGCGCCATTGATATCGCGATGAATGTTCTGCATCTGCGCTTCGACATTCTGCAGACTTCTCGCGCAATCAAGCAACGTCTGCGAATGCTCCGACAGCTTCGCGTCAGGCAAATCCGTCTTATAACGCAGCGCATGCTCCAAACTCGCCCAATAATCCATGGCGATGGTGCGGAACTGCACCTCCACAGGCGTGTAATGCGGTCCGGAAGATAGAAAAACGGGAACCGCATAAATCACATGCAGCGAACGATATCCATTCTGCTTCGGATTCTTAATATAATCCTTCACACGCAACACCTGAATATCGTTCTGCGCGGACAGATAATTCGACACCGAATACACGTCATCGCGATAATTGCAGATCACGCGAATGCCTGCCACGTCAAACAGATTGTCCTTGACCGACTCCACCGTCAACGGCAGATCCTTGCGCCTCAACTTGCCGAGAATGGAATTGATGGACTTCAACCTGCGTTCCATGTGATGGATGGGATTATGGGAGAAACGCACCTGGAACTCGGAATCGAGAATCTCCAGTTTGGTGCTGATCTCATACATCGCGCCCTCATACACCTGCATTTGATCAATGAACTCGGTAATCTGATCGGAAGGCAACGGACCATCGTCGAAAGTCACCGACTTCAGCCGTGCTTGCAGTTCACTGGTATTGATGCGGCTCTGTCTATCAAGTATCACGGTTCCATAGTGTACCCAAAAGGAGCGCGGAAAAACTGAAAAAGCGCTGAAAGCGCCGTCATCCCTCCAATTCCACCGCATGCCACGCTGCATTAAGGTGCATACGGCGCGTGATGGGAATCCCTGCCGATAGCATGGAATGCTATGAACGAAGACATGATGACCGAGGCGGAGCGCGCCTCGAAACTTGCGGAACCTGCCACAGAAGACACCGCCACGCGAGGCAAGGGCGTGTTCTACGTACACACCCTCGGATGCCAGATGAACGTGCACGATTCCGAACGCATCGCGGGTGTGCTCGAAGCGGATGGCTATGTGCCCGCCACCGAAGAACAATACCTCGATCATGACGTGGACCTCATCGTCATGAACACATGCGCGGTGCGGGAAAACGCGGCGGAACGCATGTACGGCACCATCGGCCTGTGGGCCGAACTGAAGCGCCAGCGTCCGAACCTGCAGATCGCAGTCGGCGGATGCATGGCACAGCTCGACCGTGAGAAGATCGCAAAAAAGGCCCCTTGGGTCGATGCCGTGTTCGGTACCAAGAACATTGGTTCCCTGCCTCAGCTGCTTGACCAGGCGCGCATCGAAGGCCATGCGCAGGTCAAGGTCAAAGAGGAACTCAACTACTTTCCAAGCCAGCTGCCCACCGACCGCGCGTCGAAGGTGTCAAGCTGGGTGGCCATCTCCGTGGGATGCAACAACACCTGCACGTTCTGCATCGTGCCTACCACCCGAGGCAAGGAACATGATCGTCGCCCGGGAGACATTCTTGCCGAAATCCGCCAGTGCGTGGACGAAGGCGCCAAGGAAGTCACGCTACTCGGCCAGAACGTGAACTCGTTCGGTTACGGCATCGGCGACCGTTTCGCCTTCTCCAAGCTACTGCGCGCATGCGGTGAGATCGAAGGATTGGAGCGCGTGCGGTTCACTTCGCCGCATCCCGCCGCCTTCACCGACGACGTGATCGCAGCCATGGCCGAAACGCCCAATGTCATGCACCAGCTGCACTTCCCGCTGCAGTCCGGATCCGACCGAATCCTGCGCGCCATGCGCCGTTCGTATCGTTCCGCGAAGTTCCTTGACATTCTGCGTAAAATCCGTGAGGCCATGCCGGATGCGCAGATCTCCACCGACATCATCGTCGGTTTCCCGGGTGAAACCGAAGAGGACTTCCAGAAAACCTTGCGTGTGGTGGAAGAGGCGAGATTCGCGTCCGCATTCACCTTCATCTATTCGCCGCGCCCAGGCACTCCGGCAGCCGAAATGGAGCAGGTGCCGCACGACGTGGTCCAAGACCGGTTCGAACGACTCGTGGCATTGCAGGAACGCATCACCGAAGAAAATCTCAAAACCTTCGAAGGCCGTGACGTCGAAGTGATGGTCACCGGCGCATCTGGCAAGAAGGACGCCGCGACCCATCGTGTCACCGGGCGCGAGAAAACCGGCGTGCTCGTGCATGTCGGTGTGCCCGAAGGCGAGCCGATGCCGCAGGTAGGCGATTTCGTGACCGCCACCATCACCCACGCTGGGCGTCACAACCTCATCGCCGATCCCGATCCGAAGGCGGGGCAGACCTATGCCGTTCGACACTGAACAGACCTTTGAGAAAACAGACAAAACAGGAGACGCCGATCCTGCGATGCAGCGCAAGGTCGTATCCATTGTCGGACCAACCGCATCCGGCAAAACCGGGTTGGGCATTGCCGTCGCCAAAGCGTTGGCGCGCAAAGGCGAACAGGCGGAAATCATCAACGCCGACGCATACCAGATGTATCGGGGCATGGATATCGGCACGGCCAAGGCAAGCCTTGAGGAGCAGGCGCAGGTCAGGCATCATCTCATCGATATCATCGAACCGGACGACGCCATGTCCGTGGCGAGGTTCCAAGAGCTCGCCCGCGAGAAAATAGCCGAACTACAGGCCAGGGGAGTGCGTCCGATCCTCGTCGGAGGCTCTGGCCTGTACGCACGGGCCGCCATCGACGACATCTCCTTCCCCGGCACCGATCCGCAAATACGTATGGCGCTTGAGGAACGGGAAAAAACCGAAGGTGCGGGCGCGCTGTTCGACGAGCTGAAAGCCAAGGATCCCGAAGCGGCGGCGCGCATGGACCCGCACAATCCAAGGCGTACCATCCGTGCGCTGGAAGTCATCGAAGTGACGGGACGACCCTATTCGGCAAGCCTTCCGCACTACCGGTACGTCATCCCCACCGTGCAAATCGGTCTCGATCTGCCGCGTGAGGAACTGGACCGTCGTATCGATATTCGCACCAAGCAGATGCTCGAAGGCGGATTCATCGAAGAAGTGGAACGTATCCGTCCCAAGCTGGGCATCACCGCAGCCAAAGCGCTCGGTTACCAGCAGGTCGTCGACTATTTGGACGGGTTGCGTGACCTGAACGACACGTTCATGGACATTGCGCAGAAAACGAAGCGTCTGGCACGCAAGCAGATGGGATGGTTCGGTCGTGACCCGCGCATCCACTGGCTCCAAGCGCTCAATCCGGCGCTGCTAGACAATGCGATGGCCATCATCGAACATGCCGATGCAGGTGCCTATGACGCCATAGACGCGCAGGCGGACGCCTACACCCAGCATCATCTCGGAGACCTCGCCTGAAATGAAACTCCCGCTGCCGTATTCGTCGAAGCTTTCCACCTTATCCACGGTCTTCTCCGGCTTGGCACCCAACTTGACGGTGACGATCTTGGCGGAATCCAATCAGTGAAATTGCGTGTTCACTTAAGTTAGAAAATGTGTGCGATTCGAGGAAGTGCCATGTCATGGCGCATCCCATGGGTAAAATCATGACCGTTATGGCACGAACAGCATCTTCCAATACGAAATCCGGCGGCAAAGGGTCCACGGGCAAGGCACGTTCCGGCGAGACCAAGGTCATGGACGCGGTCGAGCCGTCGCCTGTGATGGGTGTCTTGACCAAGTACGGACGTGATATCGCATGTTTTATTCTGGTGATTCTCGCGGTAATGTTCTGCGCTTCGGAATGGTTCCGGGTGCAGGGCGTGTTCGGCCGGATGCTCCACGCCTTGGCTTCCGGCCTGTTTGGTCTGATGAGCGTCATCCTGCCGGTCTTTTTGGCGCTGGTGGCATTCAGCCTCATATATGAGACCAAGCGCAAAAGCGGCAATGTGCGTATGGTGGCGGGGTGGTCCATGATTCTGTGGTCCGTCTGCTCCATACTCGACGCGGCGCTCGCGTCCGACGCCCAAGGTTTCGACATGGCGTTGCTGCAGAATGCGGGAGGTCTGCTCGGCTATGTGCTTGGCTGCCCGCTGGCATGGGGGCTTTCCAAGGCGTTCGCCATCGTTATTTTCGTGGTCGTCATTTTGTTCTCGTTGTTGCTGATTACCAATACAGGGGTTCAAGAGATTCCCGACAAAGTACGTGCATTGAAGGTCCGTTTTGGATTCGGTGCAAATAAAAAGGTTGATGACGAGACCGAGCAATTCCCGAACGAAGTGCGTATAGGAGATACCACGCTGTCGTTCGCAGAAGGCGTGCCGGCGCATAATGGAGCCGACGATGTGGCGGCTGAAAAGAAGAAGCCGATGCCGTTCTCCCTCATAAAGCAATGGATATCATCGAAATCCAAGAAGCAGGGCGCTCAGGACGGACTCGATCATTACGACGGTGATGAGGCGTTTCGTAATGCTGCCGAACGGCATGGCGAAACGGCGGAAACCATGCTTGACGAACCATACCAGAGCGTCTCGCGGCCGCGCAGCATTTCATCCGATGAACATTCCGCTCAGGATTTCGGTGGAACCGTCGCCATGCCGCAGACGCCTGTGGTGCGTTCCCTTTCCTCTGACCCAATCGGTTTGGCGAGCGGCACCATGCCGCAGATCCCGGAAACCATTCCGACGGTTGCCGGCCAGGCGGCGTCCGACGAGATCAAATCCGTTGGCGTGGCTGTAGGGGACCCGTGGGCCGTCATCGACGAGGACGGCACGTCCAACGGGTCGCAGGTCATGGTCGATGCGGCGACCAATGAGGTCGTGAACGATCTGGATGCCGGATCGAACGGAGAGGGCGTTTCCGACGAGTCCGGTGAGATTCCGGAGGGCCCCTATCATCTGCCTGATCTCGGCATGCTGAAGCAAGGCGCGCCGCATGCCGTGCACACTCCGGAGAACGATCGTGTGATCCGCGCTCTTACGGTCACATTCCAGCAGTTCAATGTCGACGCTAAAGTCATCGGCTTTCTGCGAGGCCCATCCGTGACCATGTATGAGGTGGAGCTTGGTCCGGGTGTGAAAGTGGAGAAGGTCACCAATCTGCAGAAGAACATCGCCTACGCGGTGGCCAGTTCCGACGTGCGCATCCTGTCGGTGATCGAAGGCAAGTCCGCCATCGGCATCGAAATACCGAACACCGACCGTGAAACCGTGGTGCTTGGCGATGTGCTTCGTTCGGACAAGGCGAGAAACGATCCGAATCCGATGCTCACAGGCGTGGGCAAGGATGTGGAAGGCCATTTTGTAACGGCGGACCTCACCAAGATGCCGCATCTTCTGGTGGCAGGCGCCACCGGTTCCGGTAAGTCCAGCTTCATCAACTCCATGCTGACATCCGTGATCATGAGGGCGACGCCGGATCAGGTGCGCATGATCATGGTCGATCCGAAGCGAGTGGAACTATCGGCATACGCGGGTATTCCACATCTGCTCACGCCGATCATCACCGATCCGAAGAAGGCTGCGCAGGCGCTCGAATGGGTGGTCAAGGAGATGGATGCTCGTTACAGCGATCTTGAATTCTTCGGATTCCGCCATATCAAGGACTTCAATGCTGCCGTGCGCGCCGGCAAGGTGCATGCCGGCATACAGCGCCGTGCGCTTGGCACGGCCCGGCGCAAGGAACAGCGCGTTGCCCCACAGGAACGTCCGGATCGCCTGCTCCGTCTGCCGGGGCGTCAGCTCATCCGGCAGCAGCTCCGCCATCACGGCCGCGCTGCGCGCCGAGGCATGCAGGTGGCCAGTCAGGCTCGTGCGGATCGGGTCCAGTCCAGCCTGTACCAACAAGCTGCGGTCAAATTCGACCTCGATCTCCGTGTGGGCCACGCCGCTGCGCGCGATCTGCCCGGCGATATAGCCGTGGCAGGCGCGGTCCAGCGCAAAGTGGCACAAAAACCCATAGAGATACGCCGTTTCCGGTGCCGGAAACTCCAGTGCGGCCAGCTTCTCCCCTGCGGGGCGGAAGAAGGCCGCGCCGCTTTGCTTGTGCATCCGGTGGCCGAGGCGGCTGACGCGCCCGAGCAGCGGATGATCAAAAAACAGAATATCGGGGCCGTGCAGCCCGATGGAAAACAGCGCCTGCTCCGGCCGGAGCAGCTGCTGCATTTCCTGCGGCAGTGCCGCAAGCACCTGCCCGCCGAAGCAGCGGTGCGCATAAGTTGATGGCATGAAGCCCACCTCATGATCTGGAATCTGTGCATAGCATACCACATTCCGGCAGTTTTGAAAAGCGTTTTTCGTGCAGGACGGTCATTTGTTTTCAAATCCTTCACAGTTCCGACATTTGATTTTCACGCCGCTTTATGATATACTTATTGTTTAGAAAAACACATGTGAGGGTACCCGTTATGAAACACTGCTATCGGGCGGGCATCGACATCGGCTCAACCACCGCAAAGCTCGTTATTCTGGACGAATGCGGCGTCCTGTGCTATGGCGATTATCGCCGCCACTGTGCACACACGCAGGAAACACTTGCAGAGCTGCTGGAGGACGCATGCGCAAAGCTCGGCCCCTGCGACCTGCGCCTGAAGATCACCGGCTCCGGCGCCATCAACCTCGGCAAAGCCCTGAACATCGGCTTTGTGCAGGAGGTCGTTGCCGTGGCCTCCAGCCTGCAGGCTGTCGCCCCGCAGACGGACGTCGCCATTGAGCTGGGCGGCGAGGATGCCAAGATCATCTACTTCCGCGGCGGGCTGGAGGAGCGCATGAACGGCGTCTGCGCAGGCGGCACCGGCTCGTTCATCGACC
>OOCM01002580.1_pt1 | contig 11668 bp, 9 predicted proteins | sample 1671111 | NCBI WGS metagenome assembly OOCM01 (sample SAMN06348123, study PRJEB24527) | human gut metagenome | biome: human gut; feature: ankylosing spondylitis patient; material: feces | host: Homo sapiens | place: China | collected 2015-10 | reverse complement strand
TATCGATGCCGTCAAAGCTCTCCATGATCTCGGTGTGGTACGGGATGGGGAAATCGGGCACCACAGGCTCACCAAAGCGCTGAGCCTCCACGTTGTAGGTGTCATCGGGGCCGATGGGCACGCTGGGGTCGATCATCTGGGGGATGGTGTACATGATCTCCTGGATGCGGTCAGCCAGCTTGGCTTCCTCGGCCTCCAGCTCTGCCATCTTGTCTGCGTCGGCCTTGACGGCGGCGTTGTTGGCATCGATCTGTGCCTGCAGCTGGGCCTTCTGGGCCTCGTCGGTGCACTTCTTCAGCTGACCGAACAGGGGGCCGTTGGCCTTGCTCAGCTTGTTGCGGGCAGCCTTCAGGCTCTCAACTTCCTTCAGGCACTCGCGGTACTTTGCGTCCTTCTCGATGACTTCATCCACCAGAGGGAGCTTGGCATCCTGGAACTTCTTCTTGATGTTTTCCTTGACAGCATCCGGGTTGTCACGGACAAATTTGATATCAAGCATGATTTACTCTCCTTACTCTATTTCGGTTCGCACGGGCAGGTAAGCCCTTTCCCATGCCGTTCAAAGGCGGCATGCCGCCTTGGATCGCTATGTTTTTCTTCTCGGTCAGGCTTGCCTTCGTACAACCTCTCAGTCGGGCTGGCGGCGTATACGAAAAGCTTCCATCGGCTGCCAGGGCCTCTCCTACCAGGCAACAACAATGACGGAGAGGTTTAATCCTCAACCTGATATTGCCCTAATAAGTTTGCAAAAGCCTTCAGCTGTTCATCCGAGTAGAAGTGGACGGTCAGCTTGCCCTTGCCGTCGTGGTAGGCCACATTGACCTCACTGCCCAGCGCCTGCTTCAGGCTCTCCTCCACCTCCACAGGCAGGGTGCCGCGCGGGGCGGGCTCCACAGGCTCTTTGGGGGGCTTGGCCAGCTTCTTGCACAGGGTCTCTGCCTGCCGGACATTCAGCTCATGGTCAGCAATGATCTGTGCCGCCTGCTCCTGCAGCTCCGGGGTGGGCAGACCCAGCACCACCTTTGCGTGGCCGGTGGTGAGAAAACCACTTTTCAGCAGCTCCAGCACCGTTTCGGGCAGGTTGAGCAGACGCAGGCTGTTGGCCAGCGCACTGCGGCTCTTGCCCAGTTTGCGGGCGGCCTGCTCCTGGGTCAGGTCACAGCGGGTCATCAGTTCCCGGATGCCCAGTGCTTCTTCCACCGGGTCCAGATCCTCGCGCTGAAGGTTTTCCACCAGCGCCAGCTCCATGGCCTGCTCATCCGTGACATCCTTCACGACGACGGGTGCCTCGGTCAGGCCCGCCATCCGGCAGGCACGCCAACGGCGCTCACCGGCCACGATGAGATAGCGGTCCACCCCGTGGGGCCGCACCGCGATGGGCTGCAGCAAACCGTGCTCTGAGATGCTGGCCGCCAGCTCTGCCAGCGTTTCCTCATCAAAGGTCTTGCGGGGCTGGGCCGGGTCCGGCTCGATCTCCCGCAGGGGCAGCGTCTCGATCCGGTTATCGGACTCAAAGCTGGGGGCTGTGTCCTCAAACAGACTTTCCAGGCCCCGGCCCAGTCCTCCTCTTTTTTTTGCCATAGGTTACGCTTCCCCCTGCTTCACTTGTTCCAGTGCGCTTTTCTGTTCGGCGGGGGCACTGTTCCCTTTTGTGCGGCGGCGTGCCGGCTCATGCGGGCGGTTGTTCTTTACGAATTCAATGGCGAGATCCATATAGGCCTCGCTGCCCTTGCCCTTGGGCTCATAGAAATTGATGGGCTGGCCGTAGCTGGGCGCTTCCGAGATCCGGATGGTGCGCGGGATGGTGGTCTTGTAGACCTTGGTGCCAAAATACTTTTTGACCTGATCCACCACCTGCAGCGTCAGGTTGAACCGCCCGGAGAACATGGTGAACACCACACCCTCGATGTCCAGATAGGGGTTGTACTTCTTGCGGATGGTCTTGAGGGTGCTGATGAGCTCCGACAGGCCCTCCAGTGCGTAATACTCACACTGGATGGGGATAAGCACGCTGTCGCAGGCGCACAGACCGTTCAAGGTGAGCAGATCCAGGCTGGGCGGGCAGTCCACAAAGATGAAGTCGTAGTCCTTCTGCACCGAAGCCAGCGCCTTGCGCAGGCGGCTTTCGCGGCCCGGCAGATCGATCATTTCCAGACCCGCACCCGCAAGCCGGGTGTTGGAACCGATGACATCGGTGCGGAACTCGGTCTTGCGGATGGCATCCTTTGCCTCCGCCTCACCGATCAGCAGCTCATAAGTACCCACATCGACACTCCGCTTGGGAATGCCGTAACCGGTGGTGGTATTGCCCTGCGGGTCCAGATCGACGATGAGCGTCTTTTTGCCCAGAGCCGCAACGCAGGACGAAAGGTTCACGGCCGTGGTGGTCTTGCCCACGCCGCCTTTTTGGTTTGCAATTGCAACGATTTTAGCCACGCTCTTTGTTTCCTCCCGGGAAAATTATTTGTTCCACGTGGAACATTCGAGGCCGGGCCCCGCTGTTTTCCCACCAGCAAAGCCCCTTTAAAGACTAGTATAGCACATCAGCGCGGCTTTTTGAACCTGTTTCCTGATTATTTTGCGTAAAAACCCTGTGGAATTGCATTTTTTGTGAAAATTGCGATGCGTTTTATCTTTGCGCGGCTGCGGTTGGAATGCGCACCGTGTATTCGATATAGCCGTCCCGCTCTTCCCTGTGGGCCGTGGCAGGCACACCGTTGTCCGTCATCAGCCGGATGGCATGGTCGATGGTGTTGACAAAGATGCGCACATCCTTGACCATGGAGATGCGGTGTCTGCCCGGGGCGGCGGCATTGAGCACCTGCTCAATGTACAGGTCTGTCTGCCGGGCATTCATCCGCCGCTTGGCAATGGTGATAAGGGCTTCGCTCCGCCGGTTCTCGGGCAGGCGCAGGACAGCCCGGGCGTGGCGCTCGGTCAGGCCATTGTCCAGCACGAACTTTCTTTGGTCCGCCGTCAGCTGCAGCAGCCGCAGCTTGTTGGCAAGGGTGGGCTGTGCCATACCCAGCCGTTTGGCCGCCTCGGCCTGGGTGCAGTCCCAAAGGGCGATCACATCCCGCAGCCCCTGTGCCTGCTCAAAGGGGTTCAGGTCTTCCCGCTGGATGTTTTCCAGCAGACCCAGCGCCGCAGTCCGCTGGTCGCCGCAGTCACAGAGGATGGCCGGAATGGTCTCCATCCTGGCCAGCTTGCAGGCACGGAGCCGCCGCTCCCCTGCCACCAGCTCGTAACCACCCTCGACCTTCCGCACCGAGATTGGCTGCAGCAGGCCGTTTTCCCGGATGCTCTGGGCCAGCCCCGCCAGCTCCTTTTCATCAAAAACAGTCCGAGCCTGAAACGGTGAGGGATGGATGCTTTCCACAGGCAGGGTGTAGATCTTTCCGGCAGATTTCTTCCATTCAAACATGATTCTTTCCCCTTTCGCTGAAATGTGACACAGTTTTCCACCGTTTCCCGGGAAACAGTGGAAAACTCACTCATTGCAGTTCCAGTGTACCAGAAATCAAAAAGCCCTGCCAGAAGAATCGTTCGGCAGGGCTTGGCATTTATCTTGCGGTTTTGCGTTATTTCAGCGGAGACTTTGCGATCTTTCCACCGTTTCTGGGGTAGGCTGTCGGAGTTTGCGAAATCTTTTTGCACAGGATGAGGGTGCGGGTATCGCCGCCCGGCAGATGCAGGGTGCGGGTCTCCTTGTACTCGCCGCCCAGCTTCCGGATGGCACCGCGGGCTGCAGCCAGCTCCTCCTCGCCGGAAGCGCCCTTCATGGCAAGGAAGCTGCCGCCCACCTTAACCAGCGGCAGGCAGTACTCGGCCAGCATGGGCAGCGCCGCAACCGCACGGGCAGAGGCCAGATCAAACTGCTCCCGCCATGCCTTGCGGGCGGCTTCCTCGGCGCGCTCCTTGACAAACTCCACCCCGGTCAGGCCCAGCTGAGCGCAGGCATATTTCAAGAACTCCACCCGCTTTCCGGTGGGCTCCATCAGGGTCAGCTCCAGCTCGGGCTTGTAGATCTTTGTCACGATGCCCGGGAATCCGGCACCGGCACCCACGTCCACCATCTTCCCTGCCACCTCGGGCTGGCTGGCAAACAGCAGGCTGTCGAGGAAGTGCTTATCCTCAATGCCCTCCGGGTCGGTGATGGCGGTCAGATTGACCTTCTGGTTGTAGTCCACCAGGATCTGCGCAAAGGCATCCAGCTGATCCAGCTGGTTCCCGGTCAGCGCAATGTTCCACATGGAACATTTTTGCTCTAATCTGTTCTTGTCGATCATTTATCTGTCCCTTTTCGTTTGAGGCAATTCTTTGTCTTTTTTATCAATGGCTCCCCTATCAGGGGAGCTGTCGCTACAGGCGGCTGAGAGGTTGTGCAGAGGTTCGCTTTCCTTCGTCTAACCTCTCCGTCAGTGCTACGCACTGCCACCTCTCCTAGTAGGGGAGGCCTTGGCATTGCATCAGGTTTTCTCTCTCACTGTTAAAGCAATGCTCAGCTGCGCCACATCGGAGGGCGACACACCGGGGATGCGGCCTGCCTGCCCCAGATTCTTCGGGCGGATGCGGGTCAGCTTCTCACGGGCCTCCAGCGTCAGGCCGGTCAGGTCAGCATACTCAAAATCTGCGGGGATCAGGGTCTTTTCGTGGCGGGCCACGTCACGGATCATCCGATCCTGCCGGGCAATGTAGCCTGCGTACTTGATCTCGGTCTCCAGCCGCTCGGCCAGCATGGGGGTGATACCCTCGCCCCAGCCGATCACACCCGCCAACAGCGGGTAGCTGATCTCGGGGCGGCGGAGCAGTTCCTCGGCAATGCCGCCCTCAGCGGCAGGGGTCAGCCCGGCTGCTTCCATGGCAGCACGCAGGTCAGCGGTGCGCAGATGGGTCTCGTGCAGACGGCGGCGCTCCGCTTCCAGAATGCTCTGGGTGTGCTGGTATTTTGCCCAGCGGTCATCCTGCACCAGACCATACTCCCGGCCAATGGGGGTCAGCCGCTGATCGGCGTTGTCCTGCCGCAGGGTCAGGCGGTATTCGCTCCGGCTGGTCATCATGCGGTAAGGGTCCATGACCCCCTTGGTGACAAGGTCATCCACCAGCGTGCCCAGATAGCTGGTCTGCCGCTCCAGGATCAGCTGGCTCTCCCCTTTTGCACTGCGGGCGGCGTTCAGACCGGCCAGCAGACCCTGCGCGGCAGCTTCCTCGTAGCCGGAGGTGCCGTTGAACTGGCCTGCACCATACAGGCCCCGCACCACCTTGCTCTCCAGTGTGGCTTCCAGGCTGGTCGGGTCTACGCAGTCATACTCGATGGCGTAGGCCGGGCGCATGATCTCAATGTGTTCAAAGCCCTGAATGCTCCGGTAAAAGGCGTTCTGCACATCCTCAGGCAGGCTGCTGGACGCACCCTGCAGATACATCTCCTCTGTGTTCTCGCCGCAGGGCTCCACAAAGATGGGGTGCCGGTCCTTGCCCGCAAAGCGCACCACCTTATCCTCAATGGAGGGGCAGTACCGGGGGCCAACCCCCTCGATCATGCCGCCATAGAGCGGGCTGCGCTGGATGTTGTCCAGAATGATCCTGTGGGTCTCGGGGTTGGTGTAGGCGATCCAGCACTCGACTTTATTGTGCATGGGTGCATCCGTCAGAAAGCTGAAGGGCTGCAGCTCACCGTCCGGGTCGCCGGGCTGGCATTCCAGCTTGGAGAAGTCGATGCTTCTCCGGTGGACACGGGCAGGGGTACCGGTCTTGAACCGCCGCAGGGGCAGACCGGCGGCTTTCAGGCTCTCGGTCAGGGCATTGGCGGCGTGCATCCCGTCAGGGCCGGAAGCATACCACGCATCACCGACAAAAATTTTGCCGCCCAGATTGGTACCCGTGGCAATGACCACACACTTTGCGCTGTACTCCCCATTCAGCTGGGTCACAACGCCCTTGACATGGCCGTTCTCCACCTCAATGCCCACCACCTCGGCCTGATGGATGGCAAGGCCGGGCGTAAGCTCAAGGGCATGCTTCATATATTCGTGGTAGCGCTTGCGGTCGGTCTGAACGCGCAGGGCATGAACGGCAGGGCCTTTGCCCTTGTTCAGCATCCTGCTCTGCAGGTAGGTGGCATCCGCCGCAAGGCCCATCACACCGCCCAACGCATCCAATTCTCGTACCAGCGTTCCTTTTGCAGTCCCGCCGATGCTGGGGTTGCAGGGCATGTTGCCAATGGCATCCAGGCTCATGGTAAACACCGCCGTTTTGGCACCCAGCGTGGCAGCAGCGTGGGCCGCTTCAATGCCAGCGTGGCCCGCGCCTATTACGATCACATCGTAATCTCCAAGATGATTCATACTTTTCCTATACTTTCCTCTATGGTTCAATCTGCTGTTACCCGGCAGAACGGCTGGAAGTTTCTCCGAGGACCGTCCGCTGGGGTGGGACCCTGTTGCCGCAGGCAATAGGGCGGGCGATGGAATGGCCTGCAACGACAGCGACCGCCGCCAGTGGCGGATGCAGGAAGCTGTTGTTGGGGCCGCGGCCAGCAAGACGCAAGCAATGCGCGGCGGATGCTGGGAGCCGCAATCCGAACTCGTGTCCGAGGAGAAAGCTGCCAGACGGGCTGCCCTCCGTTACTTTCCCACGCAGAACCGCTCAAACACTTCATTGATGACATTCTCCGACGCATTTTCGCCGGTGAGGTCACAGAGGGCATCCAGCGCATCGTCCACACAGACCGATACGGCATCCAGCCCGAACCCACCGCTGACCGCATCCAGCGCACCGGCCACTGCATCCCGCGCGCGGGTGGCGGCGGCAAGCTGGCGCTGGCCCGAAAGGCTGGCAGCGTGGGGGTCGATGTTGTTGGTGCCCAGCAGGCGGGCAACGGCAGCAGCGATCACCCTGCGGCTCCCCTCTTCCTGACAGCAGACCGGGATCACCATGGCAAAATCGCCTGCAATGATCTCTGCGTCAAACTGAGTGGGCTTGTCCTCTTTGTTGATCAGTGCAATGGCCGGACGACCGGCGCACCGCTGCGCCAACGCAAGATCCTCCCGGGTCAGGGGCTCAGAGCCATCGAACACCGCCAGGATCAGCCCCGCCTCTTCCAGCTTTTTCCAGCTGCGGCGGATGCCTTCGGCCTCGATCGCATCCTCGGTCTCCCGCAGACCGGCCGTGTCGAACAGGTTCAGCCGGATGTCCCCCAGCCGGACAGCCTGCTCCACCACATCCCGGGTGGTGCCCGCCACGGGGGTGACGATGGCCCGGTCGAACCCGGCCAGCAGGTTGAGCAGGGTGGACTTGCCCGCATTGGGCCGCCCCACGATAGCGCAGTCCACACCCTCCCGCAGGACCGCACCGGCATCGTAATTCCGGATGAGGGTGTCCAGCTCTCCCTTCACGGCAGTCAGGGTGGATATCAGCTGGGCATCCTCCAGCGCGGGAACGTCCTCCTCGGGGAAATCCACCCAGGCAGTCAGATGGGCCTGCAGGGCGGTCAGGGCATCCTTTTCAGCCCCGATCTTCTTCGCCAGCGCGCCGTTCAGGGAGGCATTGGCCAGCGCCGCCCCCTGTCGGCCATCGGCAGAGATCAGGTCCATAACGGCCTCGGCCTGGGTCAGCCCCAGCTTGCCGTTGAGGAAGGCGCGGCGGGTGTACTCGCCGGGGGCGGCGGGGGCGGCCCCGGCTGCGATGCAGCTTTCCACCAGCCGCCGGGCCACCGCACTGCCGCCGTGGCAAGAAAGCTCCACCACATCCTCGCCGGTGTAGCTGTGGGGTGCCCGGAAGAAGAGGGCCACGCCCTCGTCAAAGGACTCCTCTCCTTCCATAAAATGCCCAAACAGGGCGGTGTAACCCTTGGCATCTTCTACCCGCTTTGCCGGGTTGGCCGGTTGGAACACCTTTGCCGCCACGGCATAGCTCTCCGGGCCGGAAAGACGCACCACGGCAATGCCGCCTGCGCCGGGCGCGGTTGCAATGGCCGCGATCGTTGAATGTTCCATGTTGGTGCTCTCCCTCCGCTCTCAAATCAGAATTATTGTATCACGAAGCGACGAAAAAGGAAAGAGACAAAAAGCCCCCTTCCAGTTTTCCACCGGAAGGGGGTAGCATTGTGCAAAACTCAGCGGAGTTTACAGCTCGATCTTACCAAAGCTGAAATCGGCAAAATCATCCACGCGCTCGGTGCGCTTGGGTGCTACCGGTGCTGCATTCTCTGCATCACGGGGTGCATAGGTGCGCTCCGGCACGCCGGAAGGCCGCGGGCCGCGGGGTGCACCATTGCGGCTGCCACGGTAGCCGCCGCGGTTTCCATTGTGGTCGCCATGCTCAGAACGGTTCCCGCCGCGATAGCCGCCATTGCGGCTGCCGCCGGGACGACGGCCATTGCCGCGTCCGCCGCGGGGACGGCGCTCGCCATAGGTGTTCTCGGTCTGTGCATCGGGTGCGGTGGAGTAGATGACCACGCGGCGGTCACGGCCCTCGCCCTTGCTCTCGCTGCGCACACCCTCCATCTTGCTGATGGCAGAGTGGATGATGCGGCGCTCGTAGGGGTTCATGGGCTCCATGGCAAAGCTGCGGCCGGTCTTGCGCACCTTGTTGCCAATGCGCTGTGCCAGCACGGTCAGGTCATTCTCACGCTTGTCGCGGTAGCCGGCCACATCCAGGCCCAGCTTGATGTAATCGCCTTCCAGACGGTTGGCCACCAGGCTTGCCAGATAGGACAGGCTCTCCATGGTCTCGCCGCGGCGGCCGATCAGGGCACCCAGCTTCTCGCCATCCAGACGGATGATGGTAGCCTCGCCCTTCTGCACGGCGCTGAAGGTGACATTCTCCACGCCCATCAGGGCAATGACTTCCTTCAGGTAGTCCACAGCGGCCTTGACCTTGGCGTTCTCTTCGATGTTGATGGGAACTTCCGGCTCCTCACCCTCTGCGGCGGGGTCAGCAGTCTCCTCAGCAGGAGCGGCCTCCTCTGCCACAGGGGCAGCGGCAGGCTCCTCGGCCTTGGGTTCCTCAGCGGGAGTTTCCTCCGCAACAGGCTTCACCTCAGGCTCCACCTTCTCCTCCACCACGGGAGCGGCCGGGGCATCGGGCTCTTCCACGCTCACACGCACCTTGGCGGGGGTGGTCTTCAGGCCCAGAAAACCGGTTTTCTGGGGCATTTCGAGCACTTCATAGCTCACATTCAGGTCGTCGGCCTGCACGCCCAGCAGGGCGCAGGCTTTTGCGCGGGCTTCATCGACCGTCTTGCCGGTCGCTTCCTGAGTACGGATCATAACCGTCAATCCTCCTTCTTGTTTTCCAGCTCGCTCAGCGGAACGGTGCGCTCGTCCTTATAGCGCTCCTCATCCAGCTTGCGGGCATACTCCAGGCGGCGCTTGTTCATTTCGCTGGCGGAGATATTTTTTTCCACGACCTCGCCGGTCTTTTCATCCGTGACCTTGATGGTGGTGCTCTTTACACCGCGCTTCTGCTCCTTCTTGCGGGCAGCCATCTCGGCGGCGACCTCTGCCTTCATCTTCTCAGGGTCGTAGATTTTCTTCATCACCAGGCTCTGCACGGTCATCAGGATGTTGGAAACAACGTAGTACAGAGAGAAAGCGCTGGGCACGGTGAAGCAGAAGAAGACGTACATCAGCGGCATCATATACATGGTCAGCTTCATGCTGCCCTGCATCTCCTGGCCGCTGGCCTTCATGCTGATGTGGGTGGACAGGAACATGGTCACGATCGCCAGGACGGGGAGGATCAGCAGGGGCAGGTTCTCTGCAGCCAGGCTGTACTGGGGCACACGGGTCAGGTCGATGCCAAAGAAATCCATGTGCTGGCCGAACTCGGTGATGGTAGCCACCTGATCCGGGGTGAAGCAGGAGGAGACGGTGCTCTCGCCTGCAATGACCTGTGCAATGATGTTGGTGTCGCGGGTCACGGTGGTAAAGCTGATGCCCATGGCAGTCAGGGCCTCACCTGCGGCGGTCAGGGCATCGGCACCAATGTGGAAGATGCGCTGCAGCGGGCGGTACACCACCTCGATAACGCCGAACATGACCAGGAAGTTGACCAGCATGGGCATACAGCCTGCGGTGGGCTTGTAACCCTGCTCCTGCAGCTTCATCAGCTCTTCCTGCTGCTTTTCGGGCTTATCGCGGTACTTTTTCTGGATCTCGGCCACCATGGGCTGGAAAGCGCTCATGCGGGCCATACTCTTCTGCTGGTTGAGCTGGAGGGGGATCTTGATCACGGTGATGAGCAGGGTGAACAGGATGATGTCCCAGCCGTAGTTGGGGATCAGCTTGTAGATCCACTCCATTACATAGCCCAAGGGCCAGCCCAGGATGTACAAAGGATTCATAGTTTCGTCCATTCTGCCCCGCCTGTGGTGCGGGACGTTTAGATTTTTATGAGAAGGACACCCCGCCCACAGTGCGGAGCGTCACAAGAAGCATAAGAACGGATGAAACCTCTCAGTCAACGCCTGCGGCGTTGCCAGCTCCCCTAATAGGGGAGCCCTTGGCAAAACCGTCAACTGGATCGGGCTGCCAAAGCCTCCCCTACCAGGGGAGGTGGCATTGCGAAGCAATGACGGAGAGGTTGTACAAAGGAGCCGTGTATCATAAGCACGCTGCTTAACCGTGCCGCTCCCGGAACAGCTTTGCCGGGGACAGTCTCCGCTCCGGGTTCACCCAGCGGCCTTGGGGCGGCACCGGGTCAAAGCCCCACCGGCCAAGCGGATTGCACCGGGCGATGCGCCAGGCGGTGAGCAGCAGACCCTTGATGCAGCCATGGGTCTGGATGGCTTCTATGCCATACTGGCTGCAGGTGGGGGTAAAGCGGCAGTTGCGGCCCAGCCCCGGGCTGATAAAGCGCTGGTAGAACCGGATGGGCGCACAGAGCGCGTTCCGGCAGACGCGGGAGACGGGATTCACTGTTTTGCGGCCCGGTCTGCAGGCGGGACCGTGGCAGGGGGCTTTGCGCCCGGCTGCTTTGCCTTGTCGGGCAGGCCAGCCTGGGCAAAGAGCCTGGCCACCACTTCGCTGAGCTGCCAGCTCTTCAGGCGGGGGGTCATGCCCCGGGCCACGAACACCAGATCATAGCCGCCGATGTTCTGATCCAGATGCTCATCAATGGCAGCCTTCATCACGCGGCGGGCGCGGTTGCGTTGGACGGCATGGCCGATCTTTTTGGTGGCTGTCAGGCCCACGCGGGTCTTTCTGCCGCGGGTCTTGAGCACATACAGCACCAGCGCCGGGTTCACATAGGACTTGCCGCGGGCATACACGCGGCCAAACTCGCTGTTGCGGCGGATGGGACGATAGCGCACTGCTCCGTCGCCTCCTTTTCGGTTAAAAAATCGCAGAACTTCCCTAAAGGCAAAGTTCAAAATTCAGTATAGCAAAAAAACGCCGACATGAAAAGGCTGTCCGGGCGTTTTTTGTGCCAAATCTTTTGCCAAATTTTTAGTCATTCCGCGCGCAGAACGTCCAAAATAAGAAAAAGACCGCCAATTCTGGATCAGCAGTCTTTTGTGCGCATGTTCAATTCTGCGCCGGATCCCTGGCAAAGCGGGATCAGACGGTCAGGCTCTTGCGGCCCTTAGCACGGCGAGCATTGATGACCTTGCGGCCGTTCTTGGTGCTCATGCGGGTCAGAAAGCCATGAACTTCCTTGCGCTGAC
>OOCM01002578.1_pt1 | contig 11675 bp, 7 predicted proteins | sample 1671111 | NCBI WGS metagenome assembly OOCM01 (sample SAMN06348123, study PRJEB24527) | human gut metagenome | biome: human gut; feature: ankylosing spondylitis patient; material: feces | host: Homo sapiens | place: China | collected 2015-10 | reverse complement strand
GATCTGGGCGGTTCCGGGGGATGATTACTCGGCGGTCAGACCGGAGCGCTCGATGCCCTGCACCAGGAAGTTCTGGCAGAAGGCATACAGGATGACCAGCGGCAGGATGATACACAGGCCGCAGGTATTCCGGATTGCGGCGTAGTACATATTCTGTCCGGCGTAGTCGGTCTTCAGCGAGGACGGGATATCCACGATATCCGGCATCAGGACGATCTTACTGGAGGTGAAGAACATCTCCGTATAGAAGTCATCCGTCCACTGCCAGCAGAAGGCGAACAGGAACACCGTGACCATCATGGGAATGGAAAGCGGCAGAATGATGGTGAGGAATGTCCGGAAGGTGCCGGAACCGTCGATGTATGCCGACTCCTCCAGAGCATCCGGCACGCCGTTGAAGAACTGACGAAGCATGAAGATATACAGTCCGTTCTTGAACGCCAGTCCGGTCATGGACAGGATCACCAGCGGCCAGTAGGTGTTGGTCAGGGTAATGCCCGCATCCTTCATCGGGAGCACGTGGATATTCGCCAGCGCCGCGTCCAGTGACGCGATACCGGTCGATGCGTGCCCGCTCAGCAACGACAGGATGCCCCAGATGTCAAAGTACCGGAACTGCATGAACATGGAGAGCTGCAGTGTCTGGTGAGGCACGATCATGGTCAGGATGACCAGCAGCATGATCAGCTTGTTGCCGCGGAAGCGGAACTTGGCAAGACCGTAGGCGATGAGGCAGCAGACAAAGGTCTGCAGCACGCCGCACAGCATCGAGATGATGAACGTGTTGCGGAACGCCTCGGCATACTTCAGCTCGGTCAGGACTGCTTTGTAGATATCCAGCGTGAAGTGCTTAGGGATCAGGCGCACGGTCACGTCCACGAAGTCCTCCGGGGACATGAAGGAGCCTGCGATTTTGGTAAAGAAGGGGTACAGCACGATGTACGAAATACCGATCAGCAGAACCAACCGGAAGATATACCATGCCACCTGCTGGAAGAAGTACAGATTCAGGAACTTCGCCTTCATACGCTCCTTCAGGGGCGTGCGGTCGAATTCAACCTTGATCTTGTTCTTGGACTCCTTCATTACCTTTGGGGTAGACTGAATGTTATCCATTACGGTGCTTCCTCCTTTCCTTACGCGTCACGCTTCTGGTAGAACACGAAGGCGGAGAAGATACCGCCCAGGAGCGCCAGAATCAGCATGACCAGCAGGAAGTACATCCACGCCATAGCAGAGGATCGCACCATACCGCCGGAAGACGTGTACACGGTCTGAATGTACTTCATGACCGAGTTGGAATCTGTTGTGAACGAGTCGATGATGGTATACACGGCATTGACAAGAATCATGGGGCTGATCATCGGGAAGGTGATCTTCCAGAAGGTTTCCCATGCCGTGGCACCGTCGATCCGGCACGCCTCGTAGATAGCGGGGGAGATGGACTGCAGTCCCGCCAGGAAGATCAGCATCTGGACGCCGGAACGGTTCACGATGTCGTAGATGTTGTTGATCATGTCCTTGACGAAATCCACAAGCCCCTGTCCGACCTTCATGGAGGAGAACAATCGTTCTATATCCATGGTGGACACAATCTCGTTCGCCGTGCTGGAGCCGGAGCCGTCATTCACGCCGCTGGCGTCCTCCATGTAGGAGCCGAGGATGTTCTGACCCTCGACCGACTCCATGATACCGGTGGACAGGATGACGGGGATGAAGAAGATGGCACGGAACAGGGCACGTCCAGCCATTTTCTGGTTCAGCAGGACTGCCATGAACAGCGAGAACAGCAGGATTGCCGGCACGTCGAACGCCAGCTCCTTCATACCTTTGACCAGCGTCTCGGTGAAGGAGGAATCCTTGAAGAGGGCGTACTGGTAGTTCTCCAGTCCGACCCACTCCAGCGAGAATCCGCCTCCGTTGAGAATGGTCAGCTCATAGAAGCTCATTTTCAGGGAATTCCAGATGATAGGCAGGTACACGATGGCAAAGCCTATCACGAAGGGGAGAACGAAGACCCAGCCGGCGCGCGCCTTCCGCTTATCCAGCGAAGCGACTTTACGTCGCTTCGCCTTCGGGGCGCTGACCGTTGACTGCAGCTTGACTTCATTGGTCATTCTATGTTACCTCTCTTTCTCTTTGCGTCCCGGCGCCGTCAGTGCATGACGACCACATACCCATACGCGGGAATGGTATAGGTGACGTCGTCATACCGGACGCTGACCGCGAAGTTGTTGTAGTTCAGGAGGAACGTCTTGTAGTTTTCGTAGCTGCCGTCACTCTTCTTGCTGCCGTAGGTCACGGATACGATCCGTCCGTCCGCAGACAGATACTTGGAAGGATCCTCGATCTCCTCCTCTTCCGTCTTGGTTCCGGTCTTGATCATCTCCTCAATGTCCTTCTCGGTGATCTCGGACAGGTTGGTCACGAAGTACCGCAGCAGCGCCTTGATCTGCTCGCTGGACGTGTACAGGTCATCGCCGTACACCTCCGAGACATTGAACTTAGGCGTCGTGTTGGCATTGACCTTGGTCAGCGCCTCCTCGCAGTACTGGTAGCGGATGTATGCCTCAATGTCGGCACGCAGCTGCGCCTTTGTCTCATCGGTCAGGAACTTGCCGTCCACCAGGCGGGCATAGATACGATCGACCCATGCGGTCATTTCCTCGGCAGTCAGCACGCTGTCCAGCGCGTAGTTGACAATCTCGCCGCGGGGCGACGCCTTGCGCGCCTTATCCTGCAGGTCGGTGATCCGCGCATCCAGGTAGTCCTTCTTGAAATACTTGATGGCGTTCTTGTACGTACCGTCAGACGGCTTGGCGGGCTTGCCCGACACGTAGATGGTCAGCACAGGCTCCTCGTTGCCGGAAAGCTGCTCAGAAAAGCTCTGGAACAGCAGGTAGACGTAGTACTTCTGCACATCGGAGGAAATGGAATACTTGCTCTCGATGTAGTAGGTGATGCCGGTGGAGATCTCCTTGGTCAGCTGCGCCACGGAATCCTCCGCGTTACCCAGCGTCGCCAGCAGCATATTGTACAGCTGGTTGGGCGTGGTGTCTGCCGTGATCTTGGCGGCGATCTCGTCATGCTTGCGCTGGACGGCATCCCGGACCTTTCTGTCCATGGTTGCCATCTGCACATCGTAGTAGTAGTCCATCACCGTGGTTTCGGACAGGCTCACCGCATATGCGTAGTAGATGAAGTCGGAAGCCAGCGCGTTCTTGTCTGCCTCCTCGTCCTTCAGCACGTAGCCCTCGGTGCCCAGTCGGGCAGCAAGCTCCTCGATGAGAGCCGGCAGTCCCGCCTCGCCCGCCGCGGCGATCTTCTCGGTATACTCGGTCAGCAGTGCCGCATTGATGTTCTTGCTGTTGGTCTTGAAGGTGATGCTCACCTCGCCGAGAGACTTGACGGCTGCCGCGGCATACGCCTTCAGCATCGCCTTCTCCAGCTCGGAGGAAACATCGCCGTACACGCCCTGAATCTCGCTCAGGATAACTGCCAGCTTGGCGGCGGTGACTGCATCGCCCTTGAAGTTGGCAAGCGTCTGCTTGTAAGAGCCAGCCTGCTCCAGCGCCGTCAGGCGGGATGCCGCCAGGGTAGCCAGCGAGGAGGCGGTCTTGTAGGTCACGGTACGGATAGCCAGCGACTCGACCATGCCGTCGGGAGCGACCAGCTTGAGTGCCGCGCGGTAGTAGTAGGACTCGATGTAGGCACGCAGGTCAGCCTGCAGTGTATCGGGCGTTGCGTACTCCACGCGCTTGGTGGTGTCGGAGTCGTTGATGGCACTCTCAACCACCTTGACGGCAGCCTCGACCGCCTTGTCCAGCATCTCCTTGTCGGCGGCGGTCAGCTTGTAGTTCCCGTCGGTGACGCCCTTGAGACGCGGGTTGAGGATCGTATCGATGGCGGTGCCGATCTTCTTGGTCGTGTTGGACACGTTGGTCTGGTTGGAGCCTTCCTTGCCGTTGTCCAGCTTACGGGTCATGATGAAGTTGAGTTTCGGCAGAACATTGTCGTCTGCCAGACCGGTCACGGCGGTGTACAGCATGCTGGTGAAGTAGCCCAGAATGTGCTTATCCACCTCGCTCAGACCGTCCGCGCCCTTCTCATCGGACAGCGTGGGGTCAAAGCGGAACTGCGTACCGAACAGCTCCCGCGCGTACAGGACAAGTCCTGCCACGGAGGTCTTGCCGTCGGACAGACCGTACTTGGCTTCCAGCTCGGCGTCGGTCAGGTTGCGGTTGGCATCCAGGTAGCGGAGGATTGTCTTCTCCACATCGGTGTTCAGCAGTCCGAACGAGCCGGAGACAACCATCTCATACAGGTTCTCCGCCTTGCCGACGATACCGGGCTGACTGCGCAGGTTCTCGCCGTAAGCAGAGCACATCAGCAGTGCGATATGCGCGCGGAAGAAGGTATCCATCTCCGCCTTGTCCACCGAATCCTTGAACTGAATACCCAGCTGCTGTTTCATCAGGGCTTCGGTCGTGGCAAGCCGCTCATTGATCTCCTGCTTGATGCTCTCATGCACGCCGCTGGTGCTCTCGATGAGCAGCTTACCGGCCTCGGCATCGGCGAGCAGCTTCTGCAGTGTCTCATGCTCGGTCTCCAGCGACTTGATGGCGCGGGAGATGTTGCGCACGTAGGTACGGAGCTGTGCCAGCGTGGACTTGCGGGTAGATTCCGCGGCTGCCAGCGTCGTGGCAATCGTCTTCAGCTCCTCGTCGGACTTGCCGGCGGCAACGGCGGCATCATACTGCGCCTTCACTGCCTTGTGGGCGTTGTCCGCCTCGACGAAATTCATCAGTCGCATCTCCAGCGAACGGTCACCGGTCACGTACATATACGCGGAGCCGCTGATACCGGAGTAGCTGGAAATACAGGTCTTGACAAATGCGACCGCCATATCCTCAACCGTGGAAATGGTCTTACGTGCATCGGAGATAGCCTGGTTCTGCTGCTTTCTGTCGTATTCCGCCTGGTTGTTCTGGTAATCCAGAACCTTGTTGAACTCCTCGTTCATGTCGCTCTCCAGCTCGTCGGCGTAGCCCTTCAGCTCCTTGGCCACAGCGGTGTTCAGGATGGTATCGCAGTCGCTGAGGTTCTGAGAAGAACCGGGCATCCGGAACTCGAACTTGTTGCCGGTAAAGGCCATGGGGGAGGTGCGGTTCCGATCCGTGTTGTCCTGGCGGATGGCAGGCAGGGCGTCCACGCCGATCTCCAGCGTCCGCTTGCCGGTGCTCTGGAAATCCGTGTCGTTGATGATGGAGTCCACCACAGCGGAGAGCTCGTCTCCCAGGAAGATGGAGAGCACGGCGGGCGGTGCCTCCTGGGCGCCCAGCCGGTGGTCGTTGCCGGGGAAGGCCACCGTGGCCCGGAGAAAGTCCTGGTAGTCGTCCACACCTTTGACGAAGGCCGCCAAAAACAGCAGGAACTGGGCATTCTGCCGGGGGGTGGAGCCGGGCTTGAACAGGTTCTTGCCCGTGTCGGTGGAGAGGGACCAGTTGTCGTGCTTGCCGGAGCCGTTGACGCCCGCGAAGGGCTTCTCATGGAGCAGGCACACCAGTCCGTGGCGGTCGGCCACCTTCTTCATCATTTCCATGGCCAGCTGGTTCTGGTCGCAGGCGGAGTTGGCATCGGAGAACACCGGCGCCATCTCATGCTGAGCAGGGGCTACCTCGTTGTGCTTGGTCTTAGACAGGACGCCGAGAGCCCAGAGCGTCTCATCCAGATCCTTCATATACGCGGCCACTCTGGGGCGGATGGCACCGAAGTAATGGTCCTCCAGCTCCTGCCCCCTGGGGGGCTTTGCGCCGAACAGGGTCCGGCCGCACATCCGCAGGTCCTCCCGCTGGGCGTACTGGGCCTTGTCCACCAGGAAGTACTCCTGCTCCGGCCCCACCTGAACCACCACCCGTTTGGTCGTCGTGTCCCCGAACAGGCGCAGGATCCGCACCGCCTGGCGGCTGATCTCGTCCATGGACCGCAGAAGAGGCGTCTTCTTGTCCAGGGCCTCGCCGGAGTAGGAGCAGAAGATGGTGGGGATGCAGAGGCTGCCCTCCTTGATGAAGGCAAAGGAGGTGGGATCCCAGGCGGTGTAGCCCCGGGCCTCAAAGGTGGCCCGCAGACCGCCGGAGGGGAAGGAGGAGGCATCCGGTTCACCCCGGATCAGCTCCTTGCCGGAGAATTCCATCATGATCTTTCCGCCGCCCACAGGGGCGATGAAGCTGTCGTGCTTCTCCGCCGTGACGCCGGTCATGGGCTGGAACCAGTGGGTGTAGTGGGTGGCGCCCTTTTCCACGGCCCACTGCTTCATGGCCTGGGCGATCTCATTGGCGGTGGAGATATCCAAAGACGTTCCGTCTGTAACGCACTTCTTCCACGCCTCATAGGACGCAGAGGACAGGCGCTCCTTCATGGTGTCCTCATTGAAGACCATGCTGCCGAACAGATCGGAGAGTTTCGTGGTGGTACTCATGCGTTTCATCCTCCTGTATTTATAAAATGTATCGTATCACATCAGATATGGAAAACTCAACAGGAAATGCGGATTTTCCGCCTCATTTGCCGCTCTCGCCGTCATCGGAGGGGCCCCGGACGCAGGGATCGTCCCCGTCACATCCCCTAGGACCGGTTGGGCATCTAGAAGTCCCGGATCATCCGGGCCTGACCGGGATAATACTGCTCGAAGATCTCCCGGTCCAGCAGGCTCACCTTGATGGAGGGCGGGCAGTGGCCGCACTTCCTCCGCAGCATCTCAAGCCCCAAACATGACCAGCCTACGGGACCAGATCCGATCAAAGATGGGCAGCAGTTCCTTCTTGGTCCAGGTCTTTTTTCAAAAACTATGACCGCGCCATGGCCAGAAGCACCGCCCAAATAAATTTGCGTGTCAGCCACCGGCTGTCCAAAAGGCAGGATACTGGTGCAGAAATCTTTTTATTATGGGGCCTATAACAAAGAACGCAGCTTTCTCCTAAAATCTTAGGATGAATAGCTGCGATCCGCGGTACCACCTAATTTGCTCCCATGATGGGATCCCTTTCAAAGCTCCAACAAGCCCGTGTGAGATAACGATCACAACTCGTCGCACTTACTAGCGGAGATCCGCGTTCGGAATGCAGCTGCAGAGTCTTCTTCCCGCGGACTCTTTGTACGGGCTTCCCACTGCCCCTCGCTCACTGAACCGGAATTTCCACGATCCTTTTCTCCATCAATGCCTTCTGATGGTTGGATTTGGCCTCGATCTCGAAAGCGATGGTAGCAGTGTATCACCGCCAGCAGCGCACTGTCAACGTCAAAACCCACAAAATCGGCATTCCATTTCCGGCAGCCTTCCCGGCTCCTCCGCTCCGGGACAGCCGAAGGGGTTCCGCCTGAAAAGCGTTCCGGCGCCCCTCCCGCCGCAGGCACGGCGGGCAGGGCGCCCGGACGGTATGAAACGGTCAGAGACTGATCTCCGGGACTTCCCGGCTGGCGCCGGAGAGCAGGGGCCTCACCTGGGCCAGGAAGGCGTCCACCTGCTCCGGACAGCGGCCGATGTACAGCTTCGGGTCCAGCACGGCCTCCATCTCCGCCTCGGTCATGCCGAAGGCAGGCTCCGCCGCCAGGCGGGAGAGCAGGTCGCAGGGCTCCCCCTCCTTCATCCGGGCGGTGGCGGCCATGGAGCAGGTGCGGATGATCTCGTGGAGCGCCTGCCGGTCGCCGCCCCGCTTGACGCCCTCCATCATCAGGTTCTCCGTAGCGATGAAGGGCAGGTACTCCCGGCAGGTCCGGTCCACGATCTTCTCGTTGACGTGGAGCCCGTCGGTGACGTTCTGACTGAGACGCAGGATGGCGTCGGCGCAGAGGAAGCCCTCCGGCATGGAGATGCGGCGGTTGGCGGAGTCGTCCAGGGTCCGCTCCAGCCACTGGACGGAGGCGGTCATGGGGGCGTTCATAGCGTCCGCCATCAGGTAGCGGCTGAGAGAGCAGATCCGCTCGGACCGCATGGGATTGCGCTTGTAGGCCATGGCGGAGGAGCCGATCTGGTTCTTCTCAAAGGGCTCCTCCACCTGCCGGTCGTGCTGGAGAAGGCGGATGTCGTTGGCCATGCGGTAGCAGCTCTGGGCAATGGCGGAGAGGCAGTTCAGGATGCGGCTGTCCGCCTTTCTGGGATAGGTCTGGCCACAGACGGCATAACACTGCTCAAAGCCGAATTCTGCGGCGATCTGCCGGTTCATCTCGTCAATCTTGGCGCCGTCTCCATCGAACAGGTCCATAAAGCTGGCCTCTGTGCCGGTGGTGCCCCGGCAGCCCAGGAACTTCATGTGGTCCAGGACGAAGTCCAGCTCCTCCAGGTCGGAGAGCAGGTCCTGCATCCAGAGGGTGGCCCGCTTGCCCACCGTCACCAGCTGGGCGGGCTGATAGTGGGTATAGCCCAGGGTGGGGGTGGCCTTGTATTGCTCTGCAAATTTACTGAGGTTCGCCACCACAGCCAGCAGCTCTCCCCGGAGATACCGCAGGCCCTCCCGGTAGATGATGAGATCCGCGTTGTCGGTGACATAGCAGCTGGTGGCCCCCAGGTGGATGATCCCCGCGGCGGAGGGGGCCGCCTTGCCGTAGGTGTAGACGTGGGCCATCACGTCGTGGCGGACCTCCTTCTCCCGCGCCGAAGCCGTCTCATAGTCGATGTCGGTGATGTGGGCCTCCAGCTCCGCCACCTGCTCCGCCGTGATGGGGAGGCCCAGGTTGTGCTCCGCCCGGGCCAGGGCCACCCACAGCCGCCTCCAGGTCTCAAAGCGCATGTCGGGGGAGAACAGGTGCAGCATGAACGCCGAGGCGTACCGGGACGCCAGGGGGGATTCGTAACGTTCTTTGGACATAAGAGGTCCACCTTTCTTTCGCTCAAAAGTTTAGGAGGCACCGGCATGGGTGCCTCCAGAGGGTACGATCTGTTTCGCCGGAGGCGAAGCATTTATGAAGCAGGGAGTGCGGTAAAAACTGTAAACAGCCAGAGACAAAAATCCAGGCTGAGCAGTGCCAACAGGAAACACTCGACACCCGCGGAACGATCCTTCGATGCTTTTGAAATGATCCGGTAAAGGAGAAACGGCCAGCAGAGGGCACCTGCCAACGCGATCCACCCGAATACGGCAAACAGCATCGGATTTCCTCCTCACCGAATGATGATGGAATCTCTTTCCGGTCCCACAGACACATAGGTGATATGGCAGCCGATCTCCCGCTCCACGTATTCCACATAGTTCCGGGCCGCCTCCGGCAGGTTCTCCCACTTCCGGACGCCGGAGATGTCGCACTTCCAGCCGGGCATGGCAGTCATGACGGGCTTGGCGTCCGGCAGCACGGCGGGGAAGGGGAACGCGTCGGTCTCCTGCCCGTTCAGCTCATATCGGGCGCAGATGGGGATCTCATCCATGTAGCTGAGCACATCCAGCTTGGTCAGGGCGATGTCCGTGGCTCCCTGGCACTGGATGCCATAGCGGGTGGCCACGATGTCGATGGGACCCACCCGGCGGGGCCGGCCGGTCTTGGCGCCGTACTCACCGCCGGCCTCCCGCAGCTTCTCCGCCTCTTCACCGAACCACTCGCAGGTGAAGGGGCCCTCTCCCACGCAGGAGGAGTATGCCTTCACCACACCGATGATCTTGTCCAGCTTGGCGGTGGGCAGGCCGGAGCCCACAGGGGCATACGCCGCAATGGGGTTGGAGGAGGTGGTGTAGGGGTAGATGCCGTAGTCCAGATCCCGCAGGGAGCCCAGCTGGGCCTCAAACAGGATGTGCTTGCCCTCGGCCTGGGCCTGGCGCAGGAAGGCGCCGGTGTCGCAGATGAAGGGCTTGATCTTCTCGCCGAACTCCGCTACCCATGCCTTCAGGTCATCCATGGTGTAGGGCTTGGCGCCGTAGACCCGCTCCAGCGTCAGGTTCTTCCACTCCAGAATGCCCGCCAGATGGTCCCAGAGCTTTTCCGGGTACAGCAGCTCGCCGGCCATGATGGTCTTCTTCTGGTACTTGTCCGAATAGAACGGGGCGATGCCCTGCTTGGTGGAGCCGTACTTCTTGTCCGCCAGGCGGGCCTCCTCCAGGGAGTCCAGGTCCCGGTGCCAGGGCAGCAGCAGGGACGCCCGGTCGCTGATTTTCAGGTTCTCCGGCGTGATGGCCACGCCCTGGTCCATGACGTCGGACATCTCAGTCCACAGGCTCTCGCAATCCAGAGCCACGCCGTTGCCCAGGATGTTCACCACACCCTTGCGGAAGATGCCGGAGGGCAGCAGGTGCAGGGCAAACTTGCCGAACTCGTTCACCACGGTATGGCCGGCGTTGCCGCCGCCCTGATAGCGGACCACCACGTCGTAGTCCGCGGTCACCAGGTCTACCATGCGGCCCTTGCCCTCGTCTCCCCAGTTGATTCCCACGATGGCACAATTTGACATATCCAAAAACCTCCCGGTTTTGATTTACAGACACTCCGGTCAGGTCGACCTTTTCTCCAAAGATGCCCAACCTTAGTTATTATATCGGCTGATTTTCCATAAGTAAAGCCTGAACTTGTAATAATAAGCATTATTTTTTCTGATAAGGTCGATCTTTCAATTCTGGAAATGCCTCATCCCCGGGGAGCGGCGGGGATCCCCACATAGGCCACAGTCTCGTTGGGCTGAATCAGTTGCCCGCCGGAGGCGAAAGTGTCGAACAGCGCCTCCAGCGCCGCCCGAAAGGCTTCGTAATCCGCGTCTCCCTCCCGCAGGGCATAGGAGCTGGAAAAGCACCGCCGGAGGAATTGGTCCCGGTCCAGCGTCAGGGGATTGGGGAACCGCCGCTTTTCATACGCCCCGCCGAAAAAATCCCGGATGCGGGGGTCGTCCTCCCCCATCCCGCCGGTGAATCCGTGAAAGCTCGGGCAGTGCTCCCGAAAGACCTGGGCCAAGGCCTGGTTCATCGGTGCAGACCCACGGACGTTCCAGACGAGAACGGCCCGCCCGCCGGGACGCAGGATCCGGCGGCACTCCCGCGCAAAGGCAGGACCGTCGAACCAGTGGAAGGCCTGGGCCGCTGCGACCATGTCCACGGACCGGTCCGGCAGCCCGGTATCATGGTCCGTTCCATTTGAGGAGGAGAACCGGGGATCGCCGCCCAGAAGCGCCTCCGCCGCCCCCCGCATATCCGGATTCGGCTCCACGCCGCAGACGCGGAAGCCCGCTGCCAGCAGCTGGGCGGAGAGCTTGCCGGTGCCGGATCCGATGTCCGCCGCTGTATAGCGCTCCGGCGGCGCGTACAGCTCTCCCAGCCAGTCCAGGAATTCCTGGGCATAAGAAGGTCTGGCGGCCTGATAGTCCTGGTGCCGGCCATTGAAGCGGTCAAAGGTGTTGCGCATCTGGATCCCCTCCCTGCAAATTCTCCGCTGATTGTACCATGGGAGCTGGACGCCTGCAAGATGCAGGGCGCGGCGGAAAAGCCTTGGTTCTCCACTTCCAAAACGGGACAGGGTGTGGTATACTATCACCGAATTTTGAACAACCAGAGAGAAAAGGGGAAGATCGTATGCCGGCCATCGGTTTTGACAATCAGAAGTACCTCACCACCCAGTCCGAGCAGATCAAAAAGCGCATTCATCAGTTCGGCGGTAAGCTGTATCTGGAATTCGGCGGCAAGCTGTTTGACGATTACCACGCCTCC
>OOCM01002562.1_pt1 | contig 11741 bp, 12 predicted proteins | sample 1671111 | NCBI WGS metagenome assembly OOCM01 (sample SAMN06348123, study PRJEB24527) | human gut metagenome | biome: human gut; feature: ankylosing spondylitis patient; material: feces | host: Homo sapiens | place: China | collected 2015-10 | reverse complement strand
AGATGATTCCCAAGACCTGCGCGTATATGTGGATCATCGCTATGGGCCTCCAACTTTTGTGTTCCTGGAACGGCTAATTGAATGAAGGTCAAAAAATTTCCGGGTGCAGTGCACCCGGAATTTTTTATCCTAATTCTTTTGTTCGGCGATAGGCCGCTTCCACAGCTGCGATCGCCGCCCCACGGAATCCCCGATCTTCCAGCGCCGCCACACCGGCGATGGTACTGCCGCCGGGACTGCACACGGCGTCCTTCAAAGCGCCGGGGTGCTCTCCCGTTTCCAGCAGCAGGGACGCGCTGCCCAGAAGCATCTGGGCGGCGTACCGCATAGCCTTGGCACGGGGCACACCGCACTTCACCGCCCCGTCTGCCAATGCCTCCACAAACATGTAGGCATAGGCGGGGCCGCAGCCGGACACGGCGCTGGCCGCGTCGATCAGATGCTCCGGAAGGTCATCCAGCAAGCCGGATTCTGCCATCAGAGCTTTGAAGGCCGCCAGTTCCTCCGCCGTTACACGGTCATTTGCCGACACCAGCATCAGCCCCTGTCCCACGGCGCTGGGGGTGTTTGGCATGATGCGGATGACGGGATAGTCCCCGCCCGCAAGCTCCTGAATGCGCGCGATGTCCGGTCCCGTGACCATGCTGATGAGCACCGGCGCGCTCTTGCGCTCCTTGAGCGCCGGGGCGATACCCTTGAGCACGTCCACGATCATCTGCGGCTTCACGCCGAGGAAGATGTGGTCCGCCTCGCGCGCGATGATCTCGTTACTGCTCACAACGGCCCCGATGCGCTCTGCGAGCGTCTCCGCCTTTGCCTTCGTGCGGTTGGCGAGCAGCACCTCCACCTCGCCGCTTCTGGCCGCCGCGCTCGCCAGCGCGCCGCCCATATTTCCTGTGCCGATAAAGCCGATCTTCATCATCTGCCGTGTCCTTTCTACACCCATCAGGAGCCCAAGCGCAGCCCTGTACCGCGCCCCGCCCCTGTTTTTATTATCAGTAAAGGATATATCAACCCTCGCCGCCTTGTCAAGCACCGCGCCCGTCAATCACCCGTTCCGCGAAAATTTTATGTAATATCCATTGCACTGAGTACCGTTCTTCGGTATATTAAATACTCCGTGCGTATCCATTTGCAGGCACCTAAAGCATCCAGTTTTTAGGTTTTGAATGATCCTGCGTGTCCGCTTTTAAAGGATGTGCCGACAAGAAATGAAAAGCCCGCAAATCCAGGCTATTTTGCCCAAAAGCAGACTTGAAAAGTGATCAATTCTTTCATAACAATTAGACAGGCTAAGTCTGTTCTTTTTTTCTGTTCTGCCTCGCCATGGCGGTGGAGTTGCTCCCGAACGCGGCCTTTGCTGCCGCTGCGACACGCAGCGGCACGAAGGATGACCCTTATATGCAAAGACCCGTTCCAATCCCTACCGCATTTCCTATGAGGATGTATGTAAAGAGGTAATGGGTGCAAAGCAGAAAGCGCAGCTGCGGCGAATGGTGGACTTCAAGTTCACCCGTCATCCGTCCCTCAATTTGCGGAGCAGCGGTTGACAGCCATTGAAAAACAGCTTGGAGAGCGTACAAGAGAGCTGCTCTCCATTCCGGTTCAGAGAAGTACAAAGCGCAAAAATGAGCCGGAAGGATGATCCGTCTGCGGTATGGGAGCATCCCCATACCGCAGATACTTATCAGCCGCCCATACAGACCGGTATGAGATTCCCGTAAAAATTACCACCTATGTTCCTAAAACAACCACCTATCGAGAATCGGTAGAAATCGGTTCTTGATTTTCCTATACTGTAACCGTAGCGAGGAGGTGGACCGATGCAAATTGAAATCAAGATAGACGAAAAATGCAAAGAGCCAAAAATCATCGTGATGACGGACAAAATGACCGATGAAGTCAATGCAATCATAAAAAGACTGTCAGACGAGCAACCGCAGGTCATTGCCGGATTCAGGGAGGATGTGGTCGAGGCTCTGGAACCGTCTGAGATCTACCGTGTTTTTGCCGAATCAGGTAAGGTGTTTGCCGAGACAAATCACGGCGAGTATGCGCTCCGCCTGAGGCTATACGAGGCGGAACAACGGCTTGACAGCAAGACTTTTGTCCGAATATCAAACTCGGATATTATCAATCTGAGAAAGGTCAAGAGCTTTGATTTGAGCTTTGTCGGGACAATTTGCATCACGCTTTCAAACGGTACGGTTACTTATGTTTCACGGCGATCCGTCGCCAAAATCAAACAACTGTTAGGAATGTGAGGTGGCAGAAATGAAGAAAAAACTGATTGGACGAGGACTACTTGGTTTCCCTGTTGGCATTGCAATCGGATATGTCATTACGGTGATTATCTCAATCTGCATTGGGGATGGTTTCTTCCACCCGGTCAATCCAGAGCTTGTGAATAAAATGGGGAGCGAATTAAATGCGATTCTCATTCAAACCGGCCTGAGCGGAATAATGGGCACAGGCTTTGCAATGGCTTCGGTTATTTGGGAGATTGATTCGTGGAGCCTTGCAAAGCAAAGCGGGATTTACTTCGCGATTGCTTGCGTGATTATGTTCCCCATCTCTTATTTTGCCAACTGGATGCCCCATTCGACCGCTGGAATTCTGTCTTATGTAGGCATATTCGTAGCGATCTTCCTCGCTGCTTGGGTAACTCAGTATTCTGTGTGGAAAAGGAAGATTAAGAAAATGAACGAAGGCATTAAGGATAATAACGATATGGATTGATCCCGCCGCTCTGCATCCTGCACCTTGTTTTAACAACAGAATAAACCACATACATAGCCGCTTGGTTTTCAAAAGAAATCAGGCGGCTATTTCTATTTTGACGGCTATTTCTATTTTGAAGGAGATGTTCGTTATGAACGAAACAGATTACAACGCTCGCCTTTATGAGAAAATGAAAGCCGAACAGGGCAAATACCGCCATCTCCACCATGACGGGTCTGGGCATCGTGCAGGGTCATAGCGGTACTACCTTTGATCCCGAGGCCCCCATCACGCGGGCTCAGTTTGCCGCCATTTGCGCCCGGTTTGATACCGGTGCCGGCGGCACCACCCAGACCTTCTCCGACATCAGCGGACACTGGGCCGAGGAGTATATCCGGCGAGTTGCCGGGTTGGGCTGGATCAAGGGCTTCGAGGACGGCACCTTCCGCCCAGATGCCTACATCACCCGTGCCCAGGCTATGACCATGATCAACCGGGTGCTGAACCGCATCCCCGAGGAGAGCAGCGACCTGCCGGCAGGCATGAACACCTGGCCGGACTGCAACCCCGGCGACTGGTTCTACCTGGCGGTCCAGGAGGCCACCAACTCCCACGCGTTCCAGCACAAGACAGGAAACTACGAGACCTGGACCGGCATGAACAAAAACCCCGACTGGACCCGGTATGAGCACTGATATTGGGCAAAATTTCAGAAATACACATATCGGTTGCTGCTCCTAAATAAAAGCACAAGCGGCGCACCAGATCTGGTGCGCCGCTTGTGCTTTTGCCTTGCTCTAAACGATTCTTTTAAATGTTGCCCTTATGAGAGGCTGGCCTATAGGCCAGCCTCTCTTTTTTGAAGTCATAATATCATCGTGACCCCATTATCTTCGATCCCGATCTCCACGACCGGCGCGCCGGGGTCGTACTCGCCGTCGAGCGTCCAGGGAATGTCCTCGGCCGTCTCCGCCGTCACGTGCTTGACGTGGCGGAAGATGAGCCCCTCGGAGTCGTAATAGTCCTTGTTGATGAGCGCTAAAATGAGCGCCTGCATCGCAGCCGGCGTGCGCGGCACGGGCACGAGCAGCAGCTCGAACTTGCCGTCGTCGAACGACACCTCGTCGGGCGAGAGCTTCATCAGTCCCGCGATCGACGTCGAATTACTGATCGCACCGAAGAGGTATTCCCCATCGAAGACCTCGCCGTCCGCCGTGATCTTCATGCGGTACGGGCAGAGCGTGTCGAGATTCTTGACGCCCTCGAGTAAGTAGGCAAAGTGCCCGAACATATTCTTGATATCCTGCTGGACGGTGTAGGTCGTTTTTGTGAACGCGCCGAACGACGCGACATAGACGAAGTTCCGCTCGCCGAATTTGCCCACATCCAGCGATCTCGGCTTCATGCGCATGGCGGAGGCCGCCGCCTCGGCGGGGTTCGACGAGATGTTCAGGCTCGCGGCAAAGTCGTTCGTGCTGCCGCCGGGCAGGTAGCTCACGAGCGGGCGGTATTCTCGCGGAATGCGCATCACGCCGTTCACCGTTTCGTTGAGCGTGCCGTCGCCGCCGTGGCAGACGACGACGTCGAATTCCGGCCCGAGCGATTCGGCGAGCTCCGTCGCTTCTCCGCGATGCGTGGTCTTGCGCACGGAGACGAGATAGCCCGCCTCGGAGTAGATCGCGGCGGCGTCAAACAGCGGTGCGAGGGATTTGGTCTTTCCCGCGCGGGGATTGACGATAAAGAGCAGCTTTTTGTCGTCCATGGGTTCCTCCTCGTTTGCTCTTCACAGCATCAGACCGGCAAAGCACCCTGCGCCCTGTCGGTCAAAATCACCCTCTGCCAAAAAAGTCAAGTTCTGTTCATCTTCATTAACAGAGAGTAAAGATTATCATAACACACGAAATGAGCGGTTGCAATTCCCAGCAAAAAATAGTAAGCTGTTTTTGGTATCTTTTTAGCAGTCATTTAACGCCTTTTGCCCAAAAAAAGGGGGAGCCCATGAAGCAGAACAAAACCTATCTTCACCTCGGCGTAACGCTGATCATCTCGGCCTGCGCGGTGCTGATGTTTTACGACACGTTTTTCCAGTCCCGCGTGCTGCTGGACTTTTTCGACAAGCTGATGAGCGTGCTCTCGCCGGTCATCTACGGCCTTGCGTTCGCGTACCTTCTCGCCCCCATCGTCGACTTTTTCGACCGGTATATCCAAAAGGGGCTGCCGAAGGTCAAGTCCTCGCTCGTCCGGGGGCTGAGCATCCTCGTCACGTGGATCTGCGTCATCGCCCTTATCTACCTGATGTTCAGCATCCTCATCCCCGAGCTGGTCGACAGCACGAAGACACTGGCCGACAACTTTGAAAGCTATTATAAAACCGTCTACAACTGGGTCAACAGCCTTGTGGAGAATCAGGCGATCTTCTCCGACGACATCTACTCCGACCAGCTGCTCTCCGCACTCAACGGCTACTACGATAAGCTCGTCAAGTGGGTCACCGACACGGTCATCCCGCAGGCGCAGGTCGCGATCGTCGCCGTGACCGGCGGCATCTGGAGCGTCGTCATCTTCCTCAAGAACATTCTCATCGGCATGATGATCTCGGTCTATCTGCTCGCGCGCAAGGAGAGCTTTGCCAAGCAGTCGAAGAAGATCCTCTACGCCATTCTGCCCGAAACGCCGTACCGCCGCACGCTGCGCGCCGTGGCCGAGGCTGACCGTATCTTCAGCGGCTTCGTGCGCGGAAAGCTGCTCGACTCGCTCATCATCGGCATCCTCTGCTTCATCTGCTGCTCGATCTTCAAGTTCCCGTATACGCCAATTATTTCGGTGTTCGTGGGCGTGACGAACATCATTCCGATCTTCGGCCCGTTTCTCGGCGCCATTCCGAGCGCATTCCTCATCCTGCTCGTCAGCCCCAAGCAGTGCCTTTATTTCATTCTCTTCATCATCGCATTGCAGCAGTTTGACGGCAATATTCTGGGGCCGAAGATCCTCGGCAAATCCACCGGCATTTCGAGCTTCTGGGTCATCGTGGCCATCGTGGTCGGCGGCGGCTTCGGCGAGGTGCTCGGCATGTTCCTCGGCGTGCCGATCTTCGCGTGCATCAGCTCGCTTGTGAACTGGTTCACGAACCGCAGCCTCACGAAAAAGGGCGTGACGGACGACGCGATGTTCGCCCCCGCGCCGCTCGCCTCTCCGGATGAAAAAAAGGACTGATCTCCCCATGAAAACCCTGTACCGTGACAACAAAGGACTGCACCGCTGGCTTTTCGCCTGCGGCGCAGTCCTTGTGCTTTTCTATCTTTTCCGCGGAAACCGCGCGGCCGTCAATTTCTGGGTCTATTCGGTCACGCTGCCCTTCGAGCAATTCTTAGGCCGCGCGTGCGCGGCGCTGCCGTTTTCGGTCGCGGAGCTTCTGTACGTGCTCGCGGCGGTCACGGCGGTCGTGCTGCTCGTGCTGATGGTACGCTATCTTATAAAGTCGCGCCAAAAAGGGCGCGCCGCGTACCGCTGCGCGCTCTTCGTGCTCGACTTGTTTCTCACGGTCTGCGCCGCGTTCTCGCTTCTCTGGGGCGCGAACTATTACGCGGACGACTTCTGCGACAGAAGCGGCCTTTCGCCCGAGCCCGTCGCGTATGAAGACTTAGTGCGCGTCACGCAGTATTTCGCGGACCATCTCGCCGAGGCGTCGACGCACATCGCGCGCGACGAAAACGGCCTCTTCACCGCCGACCGGCAGGAGATTCTTAACTACGCCGACACGGTGTACGACTGCCTGTACGACGAATTTCCGTTCCTCGACATGCCGGACCAGAAGCCCAAGGGCATTTTCTTTTCGAAGATCATGAGCGCGATGAACTTCACGGGCTTCTACTTTCCGTTCACGGGCGAGTCAAACGTGAACATGGACTCGCCCGCGATGCTGCTGGCCTCGACCTGCGCGCACGAACTCTCGCACCAGCGCGGCATCACGTCCGAGCAGCAGAGCAACTTTCTTGCGGTCCTCGCCTGCACGCGCTGCGACGACGCAAACTACAACTATGCGGGCTGGATGCTCGGCTACATTCACCTCGGCAACGCGCTGTACCGCGTCGACCCCGACGCATGGCAGCAGATTCGCGACAGCTTACCCGACGAGATCGTACTCGATCTGCGCTGCAACAGCGCCTACTGGGCGCAGTACAAGGGCCTCACGGCCACCGTCACCCAGTCGCTCAACGATAAGATGATCAAATCCTACGGCGATGAACTCGGCACACAGAGCTACGGCGCGGTCGTCGACCTGCTCGTGAATTACTACGCCTGAGCGCTGCTCGTCTCGCGGTAAGACTGCAAGAATTCCTTGGTCCGCTCCTGCTGCGGATTTTCGAAGACCTGCTCGGGGCTGCCCTGCTCCACGATGACGCCGCCGTCTAAAAACACGACGCGGTCGCTCACGGCGCGGGCAAAGGGCATCTCGTGCGTCACGATGACCATCGTCATGTGCTCGTCGGCAAGAGAGCGGATGACGCGCAGCACCTCGCCGGTCAAAAGCGGATCGAGCGCGGAGGTCGGCTCGTCGAAAAAGAGAATTTCCGGCTTCATCGCGAGCGCGCGGGCGATGGCCACGCGCTGCTGCTGCCCGCCCGAGAGCTGATAGGGGTAAGCGTTTTCCTTGCCTTTTAGTCCCATTTTGTCGAGCAGCGCCATGGCCTCGGCCTCGACCTCGGCTCTATCACGCTTCTGCACCGAGATCGGCGCGTCGCAGACGTTTTTCAGCACTGTGTAGTGCGGGAAGAGGTCAAACTGCTGGAACACCAGCCCGAACTGCCGCCGCACCTGCGCGAGCGCGGCTTTTCCGGCGTAGACGCTTTTGCCGTTTTCCTCGCGCGCGGCGACGTTTTCGCCATACGCGAGCGTGCCGGAGTCCATCGTTTCAAGCAGCGTCGCGCAGCGCAGCATCGTCGACTTGCCGCCGCCCGAGGGACCGATGATCGACACGACCTCGCCCTTTTCCACCTTGAGCGACACGCCCTTTAAGACTTCGAGCAAGCCGAACGCCTTTCTGGCGTTCCGCATTTCAAAAACTGCCATTGCTCTCCCCTCCCTTTAGCGGTAATAGCGCAGCGCCTGCTCCCATTTTTCCATGGCGAAGGCGACCACATAGTTGAAGACATAGTAGAAGACACCCGCCGCCACCAGCGCCAGCATGCCCGGCGTATTCGGCGAGGCAACGATCTGCTTGGCGCGCGTGAACATCTCCACCGTGCCGATGACGGACGCGAGCGACGTGTCCTTGACGAGCGTGATGACCTCGTTCGTCACCGCAGGGATGACGCGCTTGACCATCTGCGGCAGGATGATCTTGAAAAACGTCTGCGCCTTGGTGTAGCCGAGCACCTGCGCGGCCTCATACTGCCCGCGCGGGATGGACTCGATGCCGCCGCGGTAGATCTCGGCAAAATACGCCGCATAGTTGATGACGAACGCGACGATGACCGCCGTGAAGCGCCAGTTGCCCGGCACCGTGACGCCAAGCAGGAGCTTCGGCCCGTAGAAGACGACCATCAGCTGCAGCATCAGCGGCGTTCCGCGCATGATGGAGATATACGCCTTGATGAAGCCGCGCAGCGGCGTCAATCTGCTGCGGCGGCCAAACATCACCGCAAGGCCCAGCGGCATCGAGAATAGCAGCGTCAGTACGAAGATCAAAAGCGATGTGACAAAGCCCTCGGATAATAGCGAAAGCATCGTGGATACAGTCATGGAATGATTCTCCCTTATTCGGTCATAAGCGGGAAAAAGCGGGGGCTTTCGCCCCCGCTCCCCCCTGAGAAGAGGATGGGCACCTATGAGTTATAATTGGTTTTTACAGTCGCCCGAGGTAAACGTTTTTACTTGTTGATAAGGCACAGGCTGTCGAGCACGAGACCCTGATCGACGTACTTCTGCGCGATCTCCAGCATGGTGCCGTCCTCGGCCATCTTGAGAAGCTCGGCGTTCACCGCGTCGCGCAGCTCGGTGTTGCCCTTGAGGAAGCCGATGGCGTACTGCTCGGTGGAGAGGGGCTCGTCAAGGATGACGTAGTCGCCGTCGTTGTTCGCGATCTGATACTGCGCAACGCCGAGGTCAGCGGCCACGGCGTCCACCGTGCCCTGGGCGAGGTCCATAAAGCCCATGTTGTAGTCGCCCAGCTCCACGACCTCCTTGAGGGACGCCTTGAAGTCCTCGTTTTCGTTGATCGCGTCGACCGCGGAGGACGCGGCCTGCGCCATCACGCTCTTACCGGCGAGGTCCGCGAGCGAGGTGATGCCGCTGTCAGCCTTCACGACCATCACGATGGAGTTATCCACATAGGGGTCGGAGAACGTGTAGTCATTTTCGCGGCCGGTGTAGGTAAAGCCGTTCCAGATGCAGTTGATCGTGCCGCTCGAAAGCTCGGCGTCCTTGCTGTTCCAGTCGATGGCCACGGCCTCGTACTCCCAGCCGAGGCGCGCGCACAGCTCCTTGGCCATTGCGAGGTCAAAGCCGTCGTACGTGCCGTCGGCGGCGATGAAGCCGAACGGCGGGAACTCGGCATCAAAGCCGACGATCAGCTTTTGCGTCTCGCCGCCCTGCGTGTCCTGCGCATCACCGGTATCGTCGGCGGTGTCGTTCTTGCTGCCGCAGGCGGCAAGGGCCAGTACCATCACGGCGGCAAGCGCCATGGCTAAGAATTTTTTCATCGTTTCTTCCTCCTGTAAGTTCCGGCGCTCGGCCGTTTGATTTAGTGTGGTTACACGATAACACAATAACGTGTGACAGTAAATACACGCACTTTACAAAGATGGAGCGGTAAAGCGAACCGTTTTTTGCCGCTTTCCACAGTTTTCACGGTTTCTGGACGGCAGCGCGGTGTTTGCCTCCCGTTTTTCCCCGCTTTGCGCTTGTTTCTTTTTTTGCCGTGTGCTACAATGCAAGCAAGAATTTTTGATCGCAGGAGGCCATTTTTATGCTGTCTATCGACGTATCCCATGCCGTATCGTTTCTCTCGTTGCCGTATGAAGCGGCGCTGCGCCCGCGTCTCGAGCGCGCGGCGGGCTGGCTGCAAAACGGCGGCGGAAAGGGCTCTGATTTCATCGGCTGGGTCACGCTCCCGCGCGACTATGACAGAGGCGAGTACGCCCGCATCCTCGCCGCGGCGAAGAAGATTCAGGGCGATTCCAAGGCGCTCGTCGTCATCGGCATCGGCGGCAGCTATCTCGGCGCGCGCGGCGTCATCGAATGCCTCTGCTCCCCGAACTATAACTTAAAGAAGAAGTCCACGCCGAACATCTACTTTATCGGCAACGGCCTCTCCTCCGACGCGCTGCGCGAGGTGACTGAGCTCATCGGCGACGACGATTTCTCCGTCAACGTCATCTCGAAGTCCGGCACGACGACCGAGCCCGCCGTCGCGTTCCGCTTCTTCCGCGAAAAGCTCGAAAAGAAATACGGCAAGGCCGAAGCCGCGAAGCGCATCTACGCCACGACCGACGCGCACAAAGGCGCGCTCAAGTCCCTCGCCGATCAGGAGGGATACGAGGAATTCGTCGTGCCCGACAACATCGGCGGACGCTACAGCGTGCTCACCGCCGTGGGCCTTCTCCCCATCGCCGTCGCCGGCGTTGATCTAAATGAGCTGATGGGCGGCGCGCAGGAGATGATGACGCTCTGCGCGAAAAACGATTACAGCAATCCCGCGTGGCAGTACGCCGCCATGCGCCACGAGCTCTACCGTCAGGGCAAGAAGGTGGAGCTTCTCGCGTGCTTCGAGCCCGCGTTCCGCTTCATGGCCGAGTGGTGGAAGCAGCTCTACGGCGAGAGCGAGGGCAAGGAGGAAAAGGGCCTCTTCCCCGCGAGCGTCGACTTCACCGCCGACCTCCACTCGATGGGCCAGTACATCCAGCAGGGCGAGCGTATGCTGATGGAGACCGTTGTGCGCTTTGCGCCCGCGGAGCAGCAGATGGTCGTCCCCTTTGACGAAGCGAATGGCGACGGACTCAACTTCCTTGCGGGAAAGACGATGGACTTCATCAACCGTCAGGCCATGGACGGGACGCTGCTCGCCCATGTCGAGGGCGGCGTGCCGAACATCATTTTGAACCTCGATGAGAACAACGCCCGCACGATGGGCCAGCTCATTTACTTCTTTGAATACGCCTGCGGGCTGAGCGGATACCTCCTCGGCGTGAATCCCTTCGACCAGCCGGGCGTGGAGGCCTATAAAAAGAACATGTTCGCGCTGCTCGGCAAGCCCGGATACGAGGAAATGGGCGAAAAGCTGCGTAAGCGCCTGCGCTGAATTTTTTGAATAAACCTGAAACTTTCCATTCAGCATTGCAAATTTGTTTCATTTATGCTATGCTGATGCCATCAGAAAGACCATCCCCCGCAAAAGAGGCGGGGATCTATTGAAAGGAGTGATTTCTATGGTCAGACTCATCATGGGTGAAAAGGGCACCGGTAAGACCAAGAAGCTGATCGAAATGATCAATACCACTGCGCAGGAGGATAACGGCAGCGTCGTCTGCGTCGAGGCAAAGTCTACCATGACCTTTGACCTGCACTATCACGTTCGTCTGATCTCTGCCTACGAGTACGACCTGTCCAACTACGAGGCCCTGCGCGGCTTCCTGTTCGGCCTGTACGCGGGCAATTATGATATTTCCCACATCTTCATCGACAACCTGTTCAAGATCACCGGCGGCGAGTGCAACCAGGCGGCCGACGATTTCCTGAACGAGCTCGAGCGCTTCAGCAACGCCACCGGCGTCAAGTTCACCATCTCCGTCTCCGGCGACCCCGCCCTCGCCACCGACGGCATGCAGAAGTATCTGTAAATTTTACTTTCGCAAAAATAAGAAGAACGCCTCGGAAGAGGCGTTCTTTTTTCTTTGCTGAAAGGCGGGATTTTTGGCAGCGCGGTGCTCTGCACTTTGTTCCCTGCGTGCCGCAGGGTGCGCAGTAAGGGGGATACTCTCTTTCTCGAAAGAGAGTATCCCCCTTGAACCCCCGAGAGAAAG
>OOCM01002560.1_pt1 | contig 11748 bp, 9 predicted proteins | sample 1671111 | NCBI WGS metagenome assembly OOCM01 (sample SAMN06348123, study PRJEB24527) | human gut metagenome | biome: human gut; feature: ankylosing spondylitis patient; material: feces | host: Homo sapiens | place: China | collected 2015-10 | reverse complement strand
TATAAGGAATACACCTACGATCGGGAAACTGATAGTTATATTGTAATGTATGATAAAGCGGAGGCAGGTGGAGCTAAACGTAGTCGTATCAGAGATAATTATTATGATATTAACGGGCAATTTTTGTTGAATTATGATAATACATTTGGGAAACATTATATTACGGGTACAGCCGGTTTTGAGTTTTATCAAAGGCAACAGAATTATTTGAAGGTGGAACAATCTCCCGTTGATAATCCTTTTGTGGATTTGATTGGTTCCAGTGAAAACAATAAGGTGGAAGAAAAGAGGTTCCAGAATTCCACAGCGAGTTTTGTATTTAGAGCTGGTTATAATTATGACCAAAGGTATATTGTTGATTTTGCAGGTCGTTATGATGGTTCTTGGAAGTTTCCTTCTGGTAAACGTTGGGCCTTTTTCCCTTCTGTTTCTGCAGCATGGCGTTTGTCGGAAGAGGGTTTCTTTAAAGAATTGGGTATTTCAGAGTGGTTGACTAATGTGAAGTTGAGAATCTCTTATGGTGAGATGGGTGATGATGGCCTTGGCAGTATATATCCGGACTTTGCATTTTTGTCTGGTTATAACTATAATCAGGGTGCTGCTTATATCCCTTCAGATCCTTTTTCTTCAAGCGACAATAAAAATATTATAGGAACTAAAGTAAAAGGTGTGCCTATCACTACTTTGAGTTGGATGACAGCTTCTATCTTCGATGTTGGTATTGAATTGGGTTTTCTTAATAATCGTTTGGGGATTGAATTTGACTTGTTCAAGCGTAAGAGGGAAGGAATTGCTGCTACTCCGGATGATATTTATTTTCCTGAAGAAAGTGGTTTAAGTGTATTACCTCAGAATTTGAATACAGATATGACAGTGGGGCTTGATGTCGCCTTGAAGTGGAATGACAAGGTGAATGATTTTAATTATTTTGCTGGTGTGAACTTGACTTTAGCACGTGCCAAAAATGGTAAGATTTACGGAGAAAAGTTCTATAATGCCATGGATCGTTATTTCTGGGGAAAGACAGATCGTTGGGCTAGTGTGATAAATGGTGGTGAAGCTGGGCTTTGGATGTATGAGACGATTGGCATATTCCAGAATCAAGAGCAGATTGACAACTATCCGGTAAATATTGATGGAAAGAATAATACGACATTATTGCCGGGTGATCCGATTTACAAGGATGTTAACAATGATGGTATTATCAATGATCATGACAGACGTCCGTTAGGTTATGCCGGTATGGACTTTCCTTATGACGAAAGTCAAGGGAATAAACAACCGTTGATGTCTATGGGAATTTCTTTGGGTGGTGACTGGAAAGGTGTTGACTTTGCTGTTGATTTTGCCGGTGGTTTCATGAATACTTGGTGTCCTAACTGGTTTAGTCGTTGGGGAAGTGGTGTAAATTATGTGGCTAATGGATTTAAATATAATACGTTGGATGTGTGGCATCATGAAGATATCCTTGATCCGACTTCTCCTTGGGTACCTGGTACATTTCCTGCATTTAGAGGTGATGAGACTTTTGCTGCTACCAATTCGAATACATTCTACAATAAAAACGTGAAATACTTGCGTTTGCGTAATTTGGTTGTGGGGTATACTTTACCTGTCAATTGGACAAGAAAAGCCCTGATTCAGAAATGCCGCTTCTATTTTGAAGGAAGCAATTTGTTCTCATTCGATAATATGAAGACTTACGGTATAGATCCGGAAGTTTCGGGGGTGCAAGGTGCTGACTATCCAGTAAACAGAGTATATACAATTGGTGTGAATTTAACTTTCTAAATAGAATTCTGATATGAAAAAGAAATTATATATAGTTTTGACGGTATGTGCACTTTTTTGTTCTTCGTGTGAAGATTGGCTGACACAAGAAGATTCTACCGCAATGAATACAAATGATGTATATTCTTCAGTTGAGAATATAAGTAGTGTGATTGCCAATTTATATTCCAGATTGAATTTTCCTCAGGAATTTGGAGGAACTGGAGATGGTTCTGGATTGATGGATATTGCTCGTTGGGATGAATGTACACAGGGAAGTTCCTATTGGAACCAAGCGGATAATGTGAACCAGGGGTACCGTGCATATTATGATTATAACTTGATTCGGGAAATTAACATCCATATACGTGAGTTGACAAACAGTGTATCTAATATAAGTACAGAACAACAGAACTATTTTTTAGCAGAAGCACGTTTTCTCCGTGCTATGGTATATTTCCGTATGCTGACTAGTATGGGGGGTGTACCTATTATTGAAGAGGTCTTCGATTATACAGAGAATACGATAGAATTGGCTCGTCCTCGTAATACGGAAGCTGAGGTTTATGACTATATTGCCGCTGAAGTTGATGCCATAGTTGATGATTTGAGTGTAGCGAATGCCGATTTGAAATCACGTGCTACTCGGGGGGCTGCTTTGGCTTTGAAATGTCGTGCGATGCTTTATGCTGGTAGTTTAGCATATAATTATGATAAGAGTGTGACAAAAGGGTTGAATCTACCGAGTGGTGCGACTGGAATTCCTAAGGTACGTGCTAATGACTATTTCCAAAAATGTATTGACGCTTATAATGCTTTGAAAGAGTTGGGGTATTCTTTGTATAAAGTAGACAGTGATTTAGCCACTAACTATGCAAATCTGTTTCAGACGAGTAAAGGTAATCCGGAAGTAATCTTTTGTCGTGATTATGATGGAGTAAATTTCAAAAATACCTATACGACTAAAACAATATGTGCAGAAATGGCTCCAGCCTTGAAAACTGGTTGTGAATTGAACCCGACACTGAATCAAGTGGATGCTTATGAACGACTTTCTACCAAAAATATTGAACCGATTAACCCTTATGAAGGTGAAGCTCCAACTGAACCGGAAAGAATGGAGGTTTTGACCTCGAATTACCATTATAAAGTTTATGATAATCCAGAAGATATTTTTGCAGATCGTGATCCTCGCTTGGCAGGTTCTATCTTAACTCCCGGTTCTTCTTTCCGTGATACGGAACTCGACTTTCAGGCAGGTTTAGCTATCAAGAATGCTAATGGTACCTATAGTTTCAGGCATGTTGATGGAATGGAGAATCTGTTGACTGATGCTAATTATTATGAGGGGCAGCGTATCACCGGTGCAGAAGGACCTCATTTTACAACAGGTTATTATTCACATACTGGATTTTTGATGCGTAAGTTTGTGGATATTACTGCTGGTTCTGAGGCAGAAGGTAATAGTAAGGTTCCTTATATCATATTCCGTTTTGGTGAAGCAGTATTGAATGCAGCAGAAGCAGCTTATTGTTTGTCTCAGAATGGAGAGGTCTCTTATGAGGGTAAAGATACGCGTAACCTGGCATTGGAACTGATTAATGAAATCCGTGAACGTGCTGGTGGTACATCTTTCAGACTATCAGTAGATGAGTTGGATATGAATCGTATTATGAATGAGCGTCGGGTGGAATTAGCTTATGAAGATCATCGTTATTATGACTTGAAACGTTGGAGAATAGCTGATGAAGTATGGCGTTATGATAATACTAATGAAACTTCTGTATTGAAAGCCTTATGGCCATATAAAATTTATGCACCGGGTGATGCTGATAACGGAAAATGGATTTATCGTAAGGTATTTGTAGACCGTCGTGGGGCTTTTGACTTTCATAGAAAACCTTTGAACTTCGATAATACGATGTTTTATGCTACCTATCCTCTAACACCAGGTAATCCTTATATTGAAAAGAATCCTAACCATTAATTGAACTGACAATGAAAAAGATAATATTTTTAAGTATAACACTTTTATCAATTATTTTTGCCTCTTGCGAATATGATAATTATGATGCCCCTTCCCTTACATTCAGTGGCAATGTCGTTTACAACGGTAAGAATCTGCAATGGGATGGAAGTGCAGCCCGTACTATCCTCCGGGTTTTTCAAACTGGTTATGGAAAAGTAGACACTGGAACTTTTATTCAGGTAAAAGATGACGGTTCATTTAATCAGTTGCTTTTTCATGATGAATATTGGCTAACGCCTTATAACAACCAATTTCCATTTGAGTTTTCTCAGTTTAATTATGAAAGCGGAGTAGGCTATGACAGTATCTATATTGACATGAAGAATGATTTGCAGATGGATATTGAGGTCACTCCTTATTATGAACTTAGCGAACTTTCTGTAGGTTTGGAAGGAGATAATATTGTGATGAGATGTAATGTTTCTAAAGTAACGGGGACTAAAAATCCTACTCCTGTAATTAAAAATGTGAGAGGCTATATCAGTACTACTAAGATTGTGAACAGTACTACGACTTGTGCTATAACGAAAGCTGTAGAAGTAGATGGAAGTGCCGATTTGGAAGTCTCTATTCCTGTGGCAACTTACCAAAATGGTTATGTGAATAATTTTCGGGACTATGCTTTCTGCCGTGTAGCGATTGAATTGGAAAATATTCCTAATTACTATTTGTTTACGGAGGTTAAGAAGATAGAAGGACTTCCGGTAAAACAATGGGTCGGTAGTTCTCAAGAGTAGAAAATATCACGTTGTTTCGGAATATATGTATTTAATTGATATATATTCTGTTAAAGTGTGATAGATATTTATGATAGGTGATATATACATATAGTTAAGTGATTAGAAGAATATATTGATATGACAAAGCGTGAAGTGATAAAAATGGTACTTGATGGCAAAAAGCCGCCTTATGTACCTTGGTCGTTCAAATTTACAAAAGAACCGAAAGAACAGTTGGAGGAATATTACGGTGTGAAAGATTTGGATGTGGTTTTGGGTAATCATATACTGCAATTAGGTAGTGACATCGGCTTTTTCGAACATCTTGGTGGTGATTTGTACCAGGATGTCTTCAAAGTAGTTTGGGACAGAAGTATTGATAAAGATATCGGTGATGTGAAGAGTATTGTTTTACCCGAACCTACATTGGAGGGATATACTTTCCCGAACCCGTTGGATCCTCGTTTTTTTGCAAATATAGAGTCGGAAATAGAGGCTAAGCCTGATATGTTCCGTTGTTTCCAGATAGGTTTTTCTCTTTATGAACGTGCATGGACTATGCGTGGTATGGAAAATTTGTTGATGGATTTTATCATTAATCCGGATTTTGTTCATCAGCTTCTGGATGCTATTTGTGATTATAATTTGGCACAAGTGGACAAGGCTCTTGAATATGATATTGATGCTGTTTACTTTGGAGATGACTGGGGGCAGCAGAAAGGTCTTATCATGGGATATGATATTTGGAAAGAATTTATCTACCCTCGTTTGAAACGTATGTATGGTCATGTGCGTGCAGCCGGAAAATATGTAATGATACATAGCTGTGGAGATGTGGATGAATTGTTCGACGACTTGATTGATATCGGTTTGAATTCATTCAATCCATTCCAGCCGGAGGTAATGGATGTATATGATATTTTGCCTCGTTATAGAGGACGTTTGGCTTTCCATGGTGGATTGTCCATGCAGAAAATCCTTCCTTTCGGAACCCGTGAGGAAGTGGTGACTGAATCAGAGCGTTTATTGGAATTGGGTAAAGAAGGAGGTTATATTTTCTCACCTTCGCACTCGGTGGAAAGTGATACGCCGTTTGAAAACATATTGGCATTTATAGAAGTTGCTCAGAAACAATTAAAATAATATAATGAAACTATGGCAGAGTTAGTGAATTTAAAAGAATGTATTGTTTCCGGTAAACTGGAAGATGCAAAGACAATTGTCAACGAAGCAATTGCTGCAGGGGTAGAAGCACAATTATTTGATAAAAGGAATGGAGGAGATAGGCCAACGTTTTGAAGAAGGGAAAGCGTTTGTACCGAATCTGTTATTGGCGGCACGTGCCATGAAAGGGTGTCTTGAAATCCTGAAACCTTTACTGAAAGATGCATCTGGGACTTCATTAGGTACCCTTGTTATCGGAACTGTCAAAGGAGATTTGCATGATATTGGAAAAAATCTGGTGGCTTCCATGCTGGAGGGATGCGGATTTGAAGTAATAAATTTAGGTGTGGATATTTCTGACCGGCAATTTGTTGAGGCTGTGAAGAAATATAATCCTCAGATAGTTTGTCTATCTGCATTGCTCACCACAACCATGAATTATATGCAGAATGTGATTGATACACTGGCTGCTGAAGGTTTACGAGATAAAGTGAAAGTATTGGTTGGCGGGGCTCCTGTCAATGAGGAATTTGCCATGCGGATTGGGGCCGATGGGTACAGTTCCAATGCAAATGGTGCGGTACTTTTGGCTAAAAGAGTTTTACAGGCATGTTAGAAGAAAGACAGATAAGGTTGCAACCGTCTGAATTTTCTGAAGAGGAGGTGTACATGGCAATGGGTTACCGGGGAACTACTCCGGAACCTGATATCTGTGCGCTTGTGAATGAAGTCCGGGCAGAGATACAGTCTCTATGTACACCTCGTTACATGTTTCAGATTTTAGAAGCCCGACAACCATCCAAGTCACACATATTGGCTGGAGATATGGAGTTTTCTCCCGGAGGAATTATCGGTTCTTATTTGTCCGGAATGACCCATGTCTGTCTGTTTGTGGCTACGGCAGGAAAAGAGTATGACGATTATCTGCATCGTCTTAAAAAACAAGACAATATTGTGAAGGAATATGTAGCCGATTCTGTCGGAAGTGTTATTGCCGAAAGGTGTGTCACATTGCTTGGTAAAGAACTGGACAAGGAATGTGAGTTTCGTCACAGTCTGCCATATAGTCCCGGATATTGTGGTTGGGATATACGTGAACAACAAAAGCTGTTCTCTTTGTTTCCACCGCAACCTTGTGGTATTACCTTGTCGGATTCTTTCCTGATGTCACCTGTGAAGTCTGTCAGCGGTTTTTTCGGATTAGGGAAAGAGCTGCTTCTTCAGCCTTACCGTTGTGAGATTTGTAATAACAGACATTGTTATAAAAGAAAGGAAAAAGTTGTATGATAAATATGAAAGAATGGGCCCATAACGTCATGGGTAACCCCGGGAGAATAGCTATCCCGATAATGACGCATCCCGGTATTGAGTTGTGTGGATATACGGTGAAGCAGGCCGTTACTGACGGACAAAAACATGCTGAAGCCATTCAGAAACTGAATGAAATATATCCGGCTGCAGCTTGTACGGTGATTATGGATTTGACAGTAGAAGCTGAAGCTTTTGGAGCCAAAGTGGCGTTCGAGGAGAACGAGGTACCGAATGTGATAGGAAGATTGGTTTCCGACCGAACTTCGATAGAAGCTCTTGAAATTCCTTCATTGGAAACGGCTCGTGTCCCCCAGTATTTGGGAGCCAATACGCTGGCAGCAAAATGTATTACGGATAAACCTGTTTTCGGCGGATGTATTGGTCCATTTTCTTTGGCAGGTCGCTTGTTTGACATGTCGGAGATGATGATGGCACTCTATATGGAACCTGAGACCATTCGTTTGCTGTTAGAGAAATGCAATGAGTTTATTCTTCGCTATTTGCGAGCCATGAAAGAAACGGGAGTTAGCGGGGTTATTATAGCTGAGCCTGCTGCAGGTTTGGTTTCTAATGAAGATTGTTCGGCCTTTTCATCCGTATATGTTTCTAAAATTGTGGAAGAATTACAAGATGACCATTTTATGATTGTATTGCACAATTGCGGCAATGCCGGGCACTGTACGGCAGCTATGGTCGAGACGAAAGCGGCGGCTGTACATTTTGGCAATAAGATAGATATGGTGAATGCTTTGGCTGAATGTCCCGGCGATGTTCTTGCGATGGGGAATATCGATCCGGTAGGTATCATGAAACAAGCTTCTCCTGAGAAAGTGAAGGAAGAAACAATGGCATTGTTACAAAATACGGCTAAATGGAAAAACTTTGTATTATCTACCGGTTGCGATGTTCCGCCAGAGATTCCTATAAAAAATATAGAAGCTTTCTATGAAGCGCTGGATGAATATAATAATCGTCTGTAGTCTGTATAGACTATAGTAAACTGCATTACCATGAAAAATACATTACTACTGTTTCTGTTGTCTTTGGCAACATATTCTTTGGCCGGTAATTCCTGGCCGGAAGTGACAGTCAAAGATAAAGTCAAGGTGGAAGCCAGGCCTTTCCCTCTTTCTGACTTGAGACTGCTGGAAGGGAGTCTGTTCAAACATGCAATGGATAAGGATGCACGGTGGCTTCTTGACCTTGAGCCAGACCGTTTGTTACACCGTTTCCGTCTGAATGCCGGATTACAGCCTAAAGGAGAGATTTATGGTGGCTGGGAAACGTTGGGAGTTTCAGGGCATACACTCGGGCATTATCTTTCGGCATGTTCCATGATGTATGCAGCCAGTGGTGATGTACGTTTCAAGGAACGGGTTGATTATATTGTAAGAGAACTGGCAGAATGCCAGTATGCCCGTAAGACCGGTTATGTAGGTGGCATCCCCGATGAAGATAAGATCTGGGCCGAGGTTTCTGCCGGTGATATCCGTACTGAAGGATTTGATTTGAATGGAGGGTGGGTGCCTTGGTATACTTTGCATAAACTATGGGCAGGCTTGATTGATGCGTATCGGTATACAGATAATGAAGAGGCTAGGAGAGTAGTAACCAGGCTTTCTGATTGGGCTGTTAACAGTTTTGGACATCTATCGGAAGAACAGTTCCAGAAGATGCTACGCAGTGAGTTTGGTGGGATGAATGAGGTTTTGGCAGAGATGTATGCCATTACCGGAAATAAGGACTATTTACGGTTGGCACACCAGTTCTATCATCAGGCTATTCTTGACCCTCTGAGTGAGAAACGCGATGAATTGGCTGGAAAACATTCGAATACACAAGTTCCTAAAATCATCGGCGAAGCCCGTCTTTATGAATTGACCGGTGATAAAAAGGCTCATACGATAGCCACTTTCTATTGGGAACGTATCGTTGGCCATCATACGTATGTGAACGGTGGAAATAGTAATTATGAACATTTGGGTCCTCCTGACTGCCTGAATGACCGCTTGAGTGCTTTCACTTCGGAAACTTGCAATACCTATAATATGCTGAAACTTACCAGGCATTTGTTTTCCTGGGATGCGCAGTCCGTTTATATGGATTATTATGAACGTGCGTTATACAATCATATTTTAGCTTCGCAGAATCCGGATAACGGTATGGTGTGCTATTGTGTACCTTTAGAATCGGGTACGGAAAAAGAATTCAGTACCCGCTATGGCGACTTTTGGTGTTGTGTGGGTAGCGGCCTGGAGAATCATGTGAAATATGCCGAGAGTGTATTCTTTGAATCGGCTGAGGACAAAGGATTGTTTGTAAACCTATTTATACCTACAGTCCTGATTTGGAAAGAGAGGAAAATGGAAGTAAAATTGGAAACACACTTCCCATCGGACACGAAAGTCCGGATAAGCTTTAAAGGGAAAGGACAGGTGTTTCCATTGCACATCCGTTATCCGAAATGGGCTGTAAACGGCCTGAAAGTAACTTTGAATGGAGAGGAAAGAATGATACAAGGTACCCCTGGGTCTTATTTCACCTTAAAAGAAAGATGGAGTGACAACACAACACTGACTATAGACATTCCAATGAGTTTGTATACTGTTTCCATGCCTGATAATCCAAAACGGATGGGTATATTCTATGGACCTATACTCTTGGCTGCTCCGTTAGGCAAGGGGGACGTGAAAATATATGATATTTCTCATTTTATTTCAGATTCAGGTATGATTACCGATGCAATTCGTCCGGTTGCGGGTGAAGAGTTGTCGTTTGTTGCATCGACAACGGCCAATCCCGAACTTCCATTACTTCCTTTTTATGCAGTGTATGATCAGAAATATACTGTTTATTTCGATGTCTTTTCAGAGAAAGAATGGGCTTTGAAGGAAATGGAGTACCAGAAAATGATGGAAGAACAGAGACTTTTGGAGGCGCATACGACCGATTTATTCAGGATTGGGGAGATGCAACCTGAAAGAGAGCATGGTTTGGAATCGGAAAATTCTAATTCAGGCTACGCCAACGGTTATGCTTTTCGCGATGCTTTTAACGGTTGGTTTTCTTTCGATGTAAAGGTGGATTCCACACAGAAGATGCAGATGATCTGTTCATATTGGGGGGCAGACAAAGACAAACGCAATTTTGATATTCTGATAGATGGAGTTTTGTTTAAAACGGTGAAGCTGGATGGGACACATGGAAATAAGGTTTTTGAGGAAGTTTATGAAATACCTCTTTCTTTCACTCAAGGGAAAGAGAACATAAATGTACGTTTCCAGTCACATGCCGACTGTTATGCCGGAGGATTATTTGGCTTCCGTATGCTAAAAGCTGTTTTACAGTAGAATTTGTAATTCCACAATTGATTGTTATGAATGCGAATAATAATAAGAAAAGTTATCTCTTTCCGATGATTGTAATGTCCGTCCTGTTTTTCATGGTCGGTTTTATTACTACGATGAACAACTCTTTGATTGATTTTTTATCATCCAGCAAATGGATGCTTTCTTTTTCGGAGAAGCAGTTGGTGAATACATCCTTTTTTGGAGCTTACTTGTTCTCTATTCCTTTGTCTTATCTGTTGAATAAATTAGGCTATAAGGCTTCTGCGGTATTGTCTTTGCTGGTGGTAGGTATTGGGTTCATATTAACCTATCCGGCTGTCATGATGGGATATTCCGCATTTCTGTGCTCTATGTTTATTGTTGCTTTGGGTATCGCTCTGTTGCAAATAGTGTTGAATCCCTATGTACTTGCTTTGGGGCCGAAGAATGAGGCTGCCAGCCGTCTCAACTTGGTCGGTTTCTTCAATTCGGTAGCAACGGTAGCTGCTCCTATCTTTGTGGCATTGCTCATTTCATCGGAAACGGTTGGCAAAAATGTGGCGGTAGAAGACCGTCCGGATGCAACCAATGTGCAAATCCCTTTCCTGATAATTGCCGGTATTGCAATGATTCTGTGTTTATTGCTTTATTTTTTGCATTTGCCTGAAATAAGGGAGACATCTGCGGAAAAGGAGCGAAGCACGGTCAGTCCTTACCGGTATCCTCATTTGATGTTCGGTGCAGTTGCTATCTTCGTTTATATGGGAGTGGAAATTGGTATACCGAGTTTTTTACCTGACAGAATGCGGGCTTTGGGGATTGATTCTGTCAGTTTTTTAGGTACTGAATGGAAGGGGGCTGGTGTCTTGTCTATTTATTGGGGAGGTCTGATGGTGGGAAGATTGTTCGGTTCGATTCTTCTGAGAAAGATAAAAGTACGTACAGCTATGGTTTATTGCTGTACTGTGGCTATGACTCTTTTGGCCGTGTCGCTACTGATAGGGGGAGAGCTGTCTGTCATTTTGATGTTGCTTTGTGGCTTTTTTAATTCCATTATGTGGGGGAGTATCTTTAATTTGGCATCGGAAGATTTGGGTGAACATACCAAACGTGCTTCAGGAATCATCTGTTCTTTTGCTATAGGCGGCGCATTACTGCCTCCGTTGATGGGAACACTGCAGCAGAGTTTTGGAGAAAATGCATTGACAACCGGAACTTCGGTGGCTTTGTGCTGTCTGTTCGTGTACTATTTGTATATCATTTTGTTTTCGATCAGACTGTCAGTTATTCGCCCCGGGAAGAGTCTGGACAACATAGGGTCATAAACTGACAAGAATGTTTTTTACTGAATATATTAATATCGTTATCGACATGAAATTACGAACTTTTATAAGAACTTTATTTTTTGTAATACCTGTCGGAGCAT
>OOCM01002557.1_pt1 | contig 11757 bp, 10 predicted proteins | sample 1671111 | NCBI WGS metagenome assembly OOCM01 (sample SAMN06348123, study PRJEB24527) | human gut metagenome | biome: human gut; feature: ankylosing spondylitis patient; material: feces | host: Homo sapiens | place: China | collected 2015-10 | reverse complement strand
CGTCCTCCACCGGCACTTCGCCGATCAGGGCATCGTAGATTCCCTTGGAGACCGTCTTGTCCACGCCCATTCCAGAAGTGGAATTGGCCTGAGGATCAAAATCACACAGGAGGATGCGCTGCCCGGCCTCCGTCAAGGCCGCGGCGAGATTCACACAGGTGGTTGTTTTCCCCACGCCGCCTTTTTGATTCACAATCGCAATGGTTTTTGCCACGTGGGCACCTACTTTCTGAAAATACCCAATAAGGTAGAAATGCTTATGCTCATTTATTATAGCAAGCGTGGACGGCCGTTGCAAGGAGAAAAGCGGAAAAGCAGAGAAAAGGAAGAGAAAATGTTTCACGTGAAACAAACGGCAGAAAAAGAGCCGCGGATGTTTCACGTGAAACATCCGCAGCCGGTCACAGCAAAAGACGGCAGCCCCAGGGCGGCAGCTGCAAGTGCAGAACACCGCCGGAACAGGGAAGAGTATCTCCGGTGAGGAGATCGGTGGGGCCAGCGCCTTCCCACAGCAGTGTGACAGTTTGGGAGTCCGGTGAGGCGTTGACGGCTGTGGTCAGCCGCTGGTCACCGTTCTGCCGGGCAAAAATCAACAAAGGACCTGCGGTGTAGAGCCAGGAGATGGTGCCGGATTGCAGGGCTGGATACGCATTCCGCAGGGCACCCAGCCGGGTGAACCACGCCAGCAGGTCCCGGTCTTCCCGGCCCCAGGGGTAGGTTCCCCGATTCAGAGGGTCCTCAAAGCCCTCCATCCCGGCCTCATCCCCGTAATAGATCATGGGAGAGCCGGGGAAGGTGAACAGCACCAGCGCCGCCAGCCGCAGCTTGGCGATGCCCGCTGCCCGCTCCCGGGGCAAAAGCCGGTAGGAGGCCCGCTCCGCCTTGGTGTCCGGCGTTCGGTCCGCACCCAGCAGCGTCAGGATGCGGGGGGTATCGTGGGTGCCCAAAAAGTTCATGGCGGAGTAAAAGGCCGCCGGAGGATAGTTCTCCCGCAGGGTCTCCATGGCCTCCCGAAAGTCATCGGCATCCCCGCCGGAGACATAGGCCAGCAGCGCCGTGCGGAAGGGGTAGTTCATCAGCCCGTGGGTCTCACTGCCCAGCAGATACCGCCGCCGCTGGGAGTAGGCGATTTTATTGGAGCCGTCCTCCCACACCTCGCCGATCAGGACGCTGTCAGGGGCCGTCTCCTCCATGGCGGCGCGGATCTTCTCCAGAAACCAGTCCGGCAGCTCATCCGCCACATCCAGTCGCCAGCCGGAAGCTCCGGCACGCAGCCACCGGCGGATAATGGAGTCCTTGCCGTCAATGATGAAATCCACATAAGAGGGAGAGGACTCCTCCACCGCTGGCAGAGTGCGGATGCCCCACCAGGAGTCGTAGGAATCCGGCCAGTGGTGGAACCGGTACCAGCTGTACCAGGGAGAATCCTGGCTCTGGGCTGCGCCCAAAGTGGGGTAATAGCCATCGGCATTGAAGTACATGCTCTGGGATCCGGTGTGGTTGAACACGCCGTCCAAAATCACCCGCATCCCCCGCTGTCGGGCCTGGGCGCAGAGAGCGCGGAAATCGGCCTCCGTGCCCAGCATGGGGTCGATGCGGGTATAGTCCGCTGTGTTATAACGGTGGTTGGAGGCGGACTCGAAAATGGGGCAGAGGTACAGCGTGGTGACACCAAGGGCCTTCAAATCGTCCAGTTTCGACGTGATCCCCGCCAGAGTGCCACCAAAGAAGTCCCGGTTGCGGATCTCCCCATCCGGATCCGCCACTCCGGCGTGTCATCCCAGTCCTCGTGGACCCAGCGCCGTCCAACCAGACCCGCAGAGTCCACGAGTGCCAGACGGCAGAAACGATCTGGAAAAATTTGGTATGTCACACCTGCCCCAAACCAGCCGGGCGTACGGCTTTCCTGGTAGACCGTCAGCTGCCAGGACACGGCCTGTCCGTCACTGCGGTAGCCGGTCTTGTCCAGCAGACAGCCGGTGCCGTCCTCCCGCCAGAAGCGGAAGTGATACCAGAGAAGATCGGGCAGCTCCGGCGCGGTCAGTGTGCCGGAAAAGCAAAGCCGCTCGCCTGCGAAGCCCTCCAGGGGTAGTTCCTGCTCCCGCTGCGTCCCGGAAAACTCACAGGAGAGGACCAGTGCGCAGTGGGAAAAGCCCTCCGTGGCCAGGGGGCGGCAGTGAAAGGTGACCGCCGTTCCGCAGGGGACGGCGCCGAAGGGCTCCTTGCACAGGTCGCAGCGGGGATCAAAGACAAAGGGTTCGCTCATGGGGATGCGTCTCCTTACGGAAGCAGTTGGTTTTCGCCGGTGACGGCACTGCCGGTCTCGTCGGCGGTAAAGTAAGCGTTGAGAATATCCACGCCCGTGGTGGCCAGATTGGAGCCCCAGGTGGCGTGCTCAATGACGATGGCCACGGCGATCTCCGGATCGTCATAAGGGGCGAAGCAAACGAAGACGCCGTTTTCGGTCTGGTTGCCGCCCAGCTCGGAGGTGCCGGTCTTGGCGCCGGCAGTGACCACGCAGTTCCGGAAGGCATTGTAAACAGAGCCGCCGGGCTGGGTGTAGCCCAGCATGCCCTTTTTCACCGCCTCCAGCGTGGAATCCTGCATGGAGACCACGTTGGTGGGCGCCGTGTCGCCCACAGACAGGACCTCCGTATTGTCATAGGACTTCACGGCCTTCAGCAGGTGGGCCTTGCAGTGCTGTCCGCCGGAGGCCAGTGTGGCGATGTAGTTGGCAAGCTGGAGGGGTGAGTAGAGCTGGTTGGCCTGGCCGAAGGTGGCCCAGGGGGTCTGGTCGTGGCCCGCCTCATTGCTGGGCAAGGTACCGGCGTAATCACCAATCTCAATGCCGGTGTGCTCTCCCAGGCCGAAGGCCTGCAGATACTCCCGGAAGGTGTCCATGCCCATTCGGTATCCCATCTCCGCGAAGAAGTAGTTGCAGGACTTGGTGATGGCCTCCGTCACATTGATGAGACCGTGGTTGCCGCCGGCGCAGTTGGCGCCGCTGTGGGTGGGGTCGTTGGGATAGACCCACCGGCTGGGAGAGTAGATCTCCTGGGTGGGAGTAATGATCCCCTTCTCCAGCGCGGCCACGGCCGTCAGGGGCTTGATGGTGGAGCCGGGCACATACCTGCCGTTGGTGGCGCGGTTTGTGAAGGGGAGGGCAGGGTCATTGTAGAGAACCGCGTAGATGCTGCTCTGTCGGAATGTGGAGAGATCATAGGTGGGATAAGAGGCCAGGGCCAGAACTTCCCCCGTGCCCACCTGTACCACGGCCACGGCACCGCCCCGGGTCTCATCCCCATCCTGCGCATTCATGCGGGTGATGGTGGCGGCCAGGGCGTCCTCCGCCGCCTGCTGGAGGTCCAGGTCGATGGTCAGCTCCACAGTGTTGCCGGGCACCGGCTCCTTGGAGTAATACTCGCCGGTGATCTTGCCGTCCTCGTTCAGGGAGACCACCCGGGTGCCGTCGGTGCCCTTGAGATAGGACTCAAAGGCCGCCTCCACACCGCTGCGGCCGATCTTGTCGTTCATGGCATAGCCCAGGGGCGCCAGCGTGTTCCGGTAGTCATCCGCTGAGGTGATGTCGCCCAGATACCCCAGGATATGCGCCCCGTAGGTCGTCTCGTACTCCCGCACGGAGGAGGGGGTGATCTTGGCTCCGGCGTAGTCGCCGTCGTTCAGCAGGGAGATCAGCTCCGCGTCGATGTCCTCCGCCAGCACATAGGGGTCCGTCCTGGCGAGATTTCGGCTGCGGATCTCGTACTGGACGCCCAGCACCAGCCGGGCCTCCTCCACGGAAAAAGAGGCGGAGAGGCCGAAATCCTTCCGCATCAGGGCGATCAGCCGCGTGGCGGAGAGACCGGACCCTTCCAGCATGGCGCCGGTCAGCTGACTGGAGGTCAGCTCCTCCAGCAGGGCCTGGGCCTTGCCGGCCTGATCCAGCTCCTCATCCGCCAGGATGTCGTCGGCGGGGTTTTCCCTGTTGCCCTCCTCGTCCGTGGTCTCCAGCAGGGCAGGATGCTCCAGCAGATAGGCGGCCAGGGCGTTCGCGGCCTCGTCCAGATCCTTCAGATAGGTGAGAAAGCGGCTCCTGGCCGCGCTGTCCAGGGAGTCGATGGTGTAGGCGAAGGGGGCGGAGCGGGAGATGGGCAGAGAATCCACCCAGTTGATCCCCCGGCTCTGACACAGCTGCAGCAGCCGCAGGAGGGACTCGTTGGCATCTTCGTCCTTCTCCAGCAGGGAGGCGTCAAAGGTCAGGTTGTAGGAGGAGCGGCTGGACACCAGCACCTTGCCGTTTCGGTCGGTAATGTTGCCCCGGGCGGCCTCCACGGTCTCCGACCGGGCGATGCTGCGGACGGAGCTGGCGTAGTAATAGTCGTAATTGTTCACCTGCGTGTCGTACAGGACCCCGATGTAGACCGCAGCCACAATGAAAAACAGGGCTGCCAGAACATACAGGCGCAGATGATGGGCTTCCTTATGGTCCATAGACAGCCTCCTTCTCAGTCATCCAGGTGGGTGCGGCGGAACACGGCAGAGAACAGCAACACCACCGGGACCACCAGCAGGATGGAGACGCAGACCTCCCGCAGGAAGACCTGGGCCCCCGCAGCCCAGGCGGCTTTCCCCCCGGCCCACAGCACGACACAGTGAAAGGCGTCTGTGAGGAGGAAGGAGAGCACGGAGGTGACCACCCCACAGAGAAAGCCCGCCGGCAGCAGGCTCTGGGAGATCAGCGCCGCGCATAGCCCCGCCGCGGGAAAGATCAGGGTGTAAAAGCAGGGGATGGACGCCGGCAGCAGCAGGTCGCACAGCACTCCCACCGTCAGGGCGTAGACGGAGGCGGGGAGGGGACCCTCATACATACCCAGGACCGCCACCAGGATGGGGAACACAAAGGGAATGACGCCCCAGAGGGTGATCCGCTGGAGCACCGCCCCCTGGAGCAGGAAGAACACTGCCGTGGCCCCGGCATACAGGGCCCATTTGAAAATGGTCTCATTCCGCGCCAGCAATGCCGGAGCCTCCTTTCCGAACAGGTGGGGACATCCGTCCCATCAGGTCTGGATGTCAAAGGATTTGATGACGAAGACCTCCACCAGACTGTCAAAGTCGGCGGCGGGTTCCAGCACCGCGTAGGAGGCGGCGCCGGAGTCGCTGAGCTGCACCTCCTCCACTGTGCCGACAGAGAGGCCGGAGGGATAATACCCGCCCAGGCCGGAGGTGACCACTAGATCGCCGCCCAGCAGCTGACAGTCCGCGGGCAGATAGTCCAGCCGCAGGCGGTTCTCCCGCATCAGGGAGAAGTCGCCCACCGCCAGCCCCAGGTCCTTGGTGCGGAACACCTGGGCGCCCAGGGAGGTGTCCGTGTCCACGATGGTGAGGACCGTGCACCAGTTGAGTCCCACTTCGCTGACCACACCCACCAGGGCATACGTCTCGTCGATGACGCAGTCGTTCACTTCGACACCGTGATCCGTGCCGATGTTCAGTGTCAGGGAGGAGGTCCAGTTGGTGACCGTGCGCTCCGTGACGGAGGCCGTCTCCAGCTCCAGGTCATAGTTCTGGGGCCGCAGGTTCAGCAGATCCCGCAGGCGGGCGTTTTCCTCATTGTTGGTCTGAGCCAGGCGGTTCTGGGCCTTGAGGATGGCGTTTTCCCGCCGCAGGGCGGCGTTCTCCTCCTCCAGGGCGGTGACGTCCTGGTAGTAGTTCTGCTTGTCTGTGATCCAGCCTGTCACAGCGGTGTAGGCCGACCGGAAGGGGGAGGCGATGATCCCCGCCAGATTGGACAGGGGAGAGGAGGTGTTGGAGAAAAAGGACATGAGGGACAGGCTCACGGCGATCACCGCCGTGGCGAACAGGACCCAGATGCCGTGTTCCCGAAAAAATTTCTTCAAAGGAAACCCTCCTGATCGTTGGTCAGCAGAAGAAATGGACGCCGAACCGCTCCAGCATCCGGCTCAAGCGCAGGACCGGCAGGCCCATCACGTTGAAAAAGTCACCATCCAGCCGCTCCACCAGAAGGGCACCCAGCCCCTGGACGCCGTAGGCCCCGGCCTTGTCCATGGGCTCGCCGGTGCGGATGTAGCCCCAGAGCTCCGCCTCCGCGGCAGGGCGGAAATACACGTCGGTGGACGCGCTCTCCGTCAGGATCTCGCCGCCCCGGCGGACGGTGACGCCGGTGCATACCGTGTGGCGGCGGCCCTGAAGCTCTGTCAGCATCCGCAGGGCGTCGGCTTCGTCGCGGTTGGTGATGACCAGAATGACGTCGTCGCGTTGCAACTGCCTGTCCGACGTGGGAATCGAGACCTGTCCGTTGCGCCAGAGGCGCGAGATGACGAAGTGGTGGTGGCTGTGGACCGCGATTTCGTGCACGCTTTTGCCGAAGACGGCGGGATTGGTCAGGCGGTAGCTGGCGATGAAGACGTTCTTGCGGTGTTCGGCGTCGGGTCCCGGCATGTCGCAGGGACGCACGAAGAGCTTGCGCAGGAAGACCACGGCCAGAATTACGCCTACGACGCCCAGCGGGTAGGCCACGGCGCAGCTCAACGCCGCTCCGTTGGCGTCGATGCCCATTTGTTGCAGTGTCTGCTGCGCGGCGCCCAGCGCCGGGGTGTTGGTCGTCGCGCCGCACAGAATGCCCGACATGTCGGGCATCGAGACTCCGAAGGCGTAGCTCATCGCCATGGCCAGGGCCGTTCCGAGCAGCACGATGGCGATGGCGGGCGAGACGAGCCGCAGTCCGTCGGCGCGCATCGAACTGAAGAAGCCCGGCCCCACCTGAAGGCCGAGGGCGTAGACGAAGATCACCAGTCCGAAACTCTCGGCATAGGTCAGCATCGCCGGGTCGAGCGAAAGCCCGAAATGCCCGGCCAGAATGCCCACGAAGAAGATGAAGGCCGTTCCGAGCGAGATTCCGAAAAAGCGGATCTTTCCCAGTCCGATACCGATCGTCGAGATGAGCGAAACCACCACGACGGCCTGCAAAGCCGAGTGCTCGACGAACAATTCTTTAAGCCATTCCATTCCTTCAACTGTTGAAACCGTTGCAAAAGTAGGTCAAATTTTCCGGATTGCCGCTTTTTTGCAGAACGAAAAGTGGTCCGTATGCGTCCGGGCGTATTATTTTGCCTTTTCGGGGTATGACATTTTGGTCGAGCCTTATTACAAAAACGCTCTACCTATTGTGGGTTGGGATAATTTGTCTACTTTTGTATTGCTGGGATAAACACAGATCATCAGTGACGCACGAAGGACTTTTCTGCCGGAGAAGGTCCGGGATTCAATCCGGCAGCCGCCCGGATTATTCAGGAACTTGATGTTCCGGGTAGCAGCGAGGGTGACCGTTTTAGGTCACCCTTTTTGTTTGAATTCGTTTATCAGAATCTCCCGTTTTCAGAGTTGCAACGGCTTCCCGCGGTGGAAATCGGGAATCTTCGACGGAAAACGAACTCGTATTTGGCCTGCACGGTTTGGGTGACGGCGAGCTGCTGGCTGCGCACGGCGAGCTGCGCCTTGCTGATGTCGTTGCGCGCGGCACGGCGGTTGAAGATCGGGATGTCGAGCGAGACGCCGGCGTATTCGCGGCTGTTATGGCGCATCTGTGTCCCGGACGGCCACCGCGTGTTCCGAGCCTTCGGGCCGCAGCCGCTTCGCGGGGGCGGTTCCCGGTTCCCCGGGCGCATGACGGATCACGCCGGTCGTGCGGCGGCCGTCGGGGGCGAAAAAGAGGTGATTGCGGAATATCTGCCTATCGGTAAAAAGGCCCGCCCGGTCTTTTCGGGGACCGGGCGGGGGTTTATGCTTTGAGGCGCAGGAACGAATAGCCGAAGCGTTCGGCTGCGGCGCGTTCCAGCTCCTCGCGGACCGAGGGGTGCGCCACGGCTATCAGCGCCCGGGCGCGTTCTGCGAGGTTGCGGCCCCGCAGGTGCGCCACGCCGTATTCGGTGACGACGTGCTGGACCATGTGGCGCGTCGTGACGACGCCCGCGCCGGGCGACAGCAGCGCCCTGATCTTCGATTCGCCCTTGGGTGTGGTCGAGGGGATGGCGATGAAGGTCTTGCCGCCTTCGGACAGCGCCCCGCCGTACATGAAATCGTGCTGGCCGCCCACGCCCGAGATGATGCGCATTCCGACCGAGTCGGCGCACACCTGCCCCGTGAGGTCCACCTCCACGGCCGAATTGATGGCCATGACCTTCGGGTTTTGCCGGATGCGGAACGGGTCGTTGGTCCATGCCACGTCCTTCATCACGAGGTCTTTGCGGTAGTCCATGTAGTCGTACAGCCGGCGCGAGCCGAGGGCCAGCGAGGCCACCGTCACGCCGGGCATCACCGCTTTCTGCGAGTTGTCGATCACGCCGCTTTCCAGCAGCGGCAGCACGCCGTCGGTCATCGCCTCGGTGTGCAGTCCCAGATGCCGGTGGCCGCCGAGGGCCGCCAGTACGGCGTTCGGAATGCCGCCCACGCCGATCTGCAACGTCGCCCCGTCGGGAATCAGTTCGGCGATGTAGCTGCCGATTTTCCGTTCCGTTTCGCTCGGCACGGCCGTCGGGACCTCCACCAGCGGAGAATCGACCTCCACGGCCGCCGCCAGGCGCGAGGTGTGGATCACGGCGTCGCCGTAGGAGTAGGGCATCGCCCGGTTGACCTGCGCGATGATGGTCTTGGCGCACTCCACGGCGGAAACCGCCAGATCGGCCGAGACGCCGAACGAGCAGTAGCCTTCGGCGTCGGGCGGCGAGACGTTGATGAGTGCGACGTCGAGAGGCAGCGTGCCGTCGCGGAACAGCGCGGGGATTTCGCCCAGGAAGGCCGGAATGGTCTGTCCGTAGCCGTCGGCCAGCCACCTGCGGATGTTGTTGGCGACGAACAGGCTGTTGACGAGGAACGACTCCTTGTATTCGGGGCGGCAGTAGGGGGCGTCGAAGGCTCCCACGGCGAAGGCCGAATAGACCGTCACATGCTCCAGTTCGCCGCCCCGTTCGGCCATTGCGGCCACGAGCGCTTCGGGGATCGAGGTGCTGCCCTGAATGTAGACGCTGTCGTTGGATCGGATGAGTTTTACCGCCTCCGCGGCAGTCGTGTAGTGCATGTTGTCAGCGGTTATTTTCTGCAAAAGCGGTTAAACGTTCTTCGAGCATTTCGAACTGTTCGGGGCGGTTCATCTGCGAGACGCAGACGCGGATGCCGCTCTGGCGGCTGCCGGTCGAGGTGAGCGAGATGGCGCAGATGCCGTAGAGCAGCAGCTCGCTCAACAGTTCGGCGCTGGTCATCGCGCCGTAGCCGACCGTGTAGAAGAATCCGTCGCTGACCGGCTCGTCGCGGTCCTTGTCGTAGACGATGCGGAATCCGTGGCGGAGGAACGTCTCCTTGGTCAGCCGGGCGCGCCGGGCGTACTCCGAGGCTTCGCCCACGAAGTCCAGTTCGCCGTCGGCCGCCGCGCGGAACATTGCCGCTAGGGCGTGCTGCGCCGAATGGCTCGTGCCGGATGAGGCCGCATAGAGAAAGACCAGTACGTAGGCGTCGCCCAGCCGTCCGATGTTGTAACGCCGGCGCAGGGCGGGGTACTCGCGGCGGAAAAGCGCATCGGAGATCGCCGCCACGGCGATTCGCTGCCCGGCGTAGCTGAATATCTTCGACCCGGAGACCAGCAGGATGTAATTGTCCGTGTAGCGGGCCACCGAAGCCTGGTAGGGGGCTTCGAAAGGCCGTCCCAACGGTTTGCGGAAATCCATGCAGAGGTAGGCGAGGTCCTCGATGACGATGGCGTCGTACCGCGTGGCCAGCTCGCCGATCGTGCGCAGCTCGTCCTCCGTGAGGCAGATCCACGCCGGGTTGTTGGGGTTCGAGTAGACGATGGCCGCCACGTCGCCTGCGGCGAGGACGCTCTCGATCTTCGGCCCCAGCTTTTCGCCCCTGTAATCGTAGATGTCGAACGACTCCGAGGGAATGCCGAGAATGCGTACCTGACTGCGCTGCACGGGGAATCCGGGGTCGATGAAGAGGATTTTGCGCCGCTGCGGGTCGAGCTGCGAGCAGAGCAGGAATGTGGTGAAGCTGCCCTGCATCGACCCGACGGTGGGGATGCAGCCCCGGGGGGCCACCTCCACGTCGAGGAAGGCTTTCAGGAAGCGCGACGCCTGCGTCTTGAGTTCCGGAATGCCGAACATGTTGGGATACTGCGACGCGACGCCCGCCTGCAGGGCCGCGCATTCGGCCTCGACGCCCGCCCGTTCGGGCGGCAGCCCCGGCACGCCCATTTCGAGGTGGAGGAACTCCACGCCCGTGTCGCGCTCCATCGTGCGGGCGATGTCGCCCGACTGGCGGATCGTGGCCTGCGCGATGTCGGCTATGTCCATCCGCTCCAGCGCGGAGCGCAGACAGGACCTGTCGAACGGTATTTTCATGGCTTTGTCTGTTTTTGGGCCGCTTCGTAGCCGGCGCGGAACGCCGCGAGATTCGTTTCGACGACCTGCCCGCCCTTGCGGGCGAAGATGGCGCGGATGCCGGACTCCAGTTTCGCGGCGTCGATTCCGAGCAGCGGCGCGGCGGCTCCCAGCAGCGCCATGTTGGCCGAGCGGGGCGCCATGGCGGCTTTGGCGACGGCGTCGGCGTCGAGGACTACGGCGTGCGGGAGTTTTTCCAGTTCGCGCCGCAGGGTCTCGCCCTCCGGGTAGTTCGGGATGTTGATCAGCGGCGTGATGCCGGTGATTACCCATCCGTCGTCGGCGAGCCACGGCAGGTAGCGCAGCGCCTCCATCGGCTCCATCGAGACGATGAGATCGGCCGCGCCGCGCGGAATGAGATCCGAACGGATGGCCGACGACGAGATGCGCAGGTTCGACTGCACGTCGCCGCCGCGCTGGCTCATGCCGTGGACCTCGGCCTGCTTGATGTGAAGCCCGTCTTCGAGGGCGGCCCGTCCGATGACGGCGGCGATCGAGAGGATTCCCTGGCCTCCTACGCCCGAGAGTATGATGTCGCGTTTCATAAGCCTTTACTTTTTAGCAGCGTTGTGTCGCTTTGCGGTCTGGATACATTCTCTTCGCGGGATGATCACCGAGACGCCCCGGTGGGCGATCTCCTCGCGGATCACGGCCTTCATCTCCTCGCGGTTCTTGGGCAGGGGCACGACCGTGCGGATATGTGCGGGATCGACGCCGATGCCGGCGCAGATCTGTTCCAGACGGCCCGTTCCGGCCGAATCCTGTCCGCCGGTCATGCCCGTCGTGAGGTTGTCCGAGATGATGACCGTGATGTCCGCGCGCTCGTTCACGGCGTCCAGCAGGCCCGTCATGCCCGAATGGGTGAAGGTCGAGTCGCCGATCACGGCCACCGAAGGGTGCTGGCCCGCGTCGGCCGCGCCTTTGGCCATGGTGATCGAGGCCCCCATGTCGACGCATGTGTCGATGGCGTGCAGCGGCGCCAGCCACCCCAGCGTGTAGCAGCCGATGTCGCTGAAAACCCTGCCGGAGGGGTATTCCTCGCGGACCACCTCGGTCAGCGCGGCGTACATGTCGCGGAGGTCGGAGAGGCGACCCGCTGCGCGGGCGTGCTGCTGCGCGGCGGCATCGAGGAATTCCTCTACGACGAAAACGTCAACCAGATCACCGTCGCACACATTCACGAGGGGCAGATTTTCGGCGCGGAGCTGGCCTGCTCCGGCGGCGTGACCAGCCCCGTCTGCCTGCGGACGGCTTCGGTCTGCACGGTGATGCTGCTCAATTTCGGCGTGCTGCTTTCCGAAAGCTC
>OOCM01002554.1_pt1 | contig 11765 bp, 9 predicted proteins | sample 1671111 | NCBI WGS metagenome assembly OOCM01 (sample SAMN06348123, study PRJEB24527) | human gut metagenome | biome: human gut; feature: ankylosing spondylitis patient; material: feces | host: Homo sapiens | place: China | collected 2015-10 | reverse complement strand
ACTCGCCCGGCTCGGCGCAGAGCTCCGTCACCTTGCCCTGATCGACGATGATCATACACTGTCCGTCGGCGATTGCCACGACGGAGCCGTTGGAGATGATGTTCTCGCTGCCCTTGTAGTTGCTGCTGCGCCCGGAAACGCGGTGCAGGCCCTTGACCGCCATCACGTTCTCCGGAATGGATTCACAGTAAAAATACTCCTTCCACTGGTCGGCCATCACGCCGCCAGCCGCGCCCAATGCTGCTTTAATGAGTCCCATTGTCTGTTCTCCCTTTCTCTGTTTACTATGCCCACGGGTCTTCCGCCGCAGGAATACGGATGCCGCTGAGAATACTGGAATACTCCCAGAGGAACCACTCGCCGGTTGATGCCTTCTGCCGCAGCTTCATGGGCCGCGGCGAATCTGCGCCCGCCGTTTTCAGGAACACGCGCAGATACCCCGGCTCGATATCCTGCGGCCTGGGGTCTGCCAGCACGTTAAGCCGGTATGGCACCCGCGGCTGATAGCCGTTTTCCGGCGTCGCGCCTTCAAAATACGCAAGCGGCAGATAGGCTTTGCCGCGCAGCCGGTCGCGCAGGAACTGCGCATCGTAGGGCGTCATGGGCCGCGGGCCGCGCAGGAGATTCATTGCGGCAGTTCCGGCGTCCCTGTCCTTGTCAAACAGTGCCAGTGCGCACAGAAACAGGGCGCAGATGCGCTCCGGCTGTCTTCCGCCTGCCGCAAGCGTCTCGAATTCCTGCAGGTTTGCAGGGATGCTTTGTATTGTGACCTGCATATAAAACCCTCCTGTTTATGGATATGTCCGGAGCCATGTTTCCGTATTTCCGGATTTGGTATAGTCATGGCCGTTGGCAGCTTCCATCACATACCAGTATGCCCAGTGCTGCTCGTTCATGTCAGCAAAGACTCTTGGCAGCTCTTTCAGATGGGCACGGATATACTCTTTGTCAGCACTGCGTTCGAGCAGGCGGCAGGTGACAGCGGCGACCTCTGCTCTTGTAATGTTGTTGCCCGGCTTGAATGTTCCATCTGCATAGCCTGTGACCCAACCGCGAGTCGCCGCATAGGCGATGGACTTTGCCGCCCAATGAGAGGCAGGAACATCCGTGAAGGCCGCAGCTCCGTCCGTCAGCTGCTCAAACCGACAGCAGATCGCGGCAAATTCCGCACGCGTGATCGGCGCGTTTGGCCGGAACGTTCCGTTGCTGTAGCCGCGGACGATCCCGAACTGCTCCATGTAGCCGATGTAGTTGGCCGCCCAGTGCGCCGAGGTCACATCGGAGAAGGAGGTTGGATAGGATTTGCTTGCCTCCATCTGCTCGGTCAGCAGGCGGGCGAACATGGTGGTCACCTCTGCGCGGCTCATATTTTTGCCCGGGGCAAATCCGCCGCCCGGATAGCCCTTTAGGAACGCGAAATGGTCAGTCTTGTTGAGCGTCGCAGGCTTATATGTGGGTTCCGTCACCGGTGCGGTGTTCTCGGTGTAAAGATTGACAAAGCCAAGCCCGCCCTGCGCATTGTCCGGGTTGACATGCACGCTGCCTTCCATAGCTTCAAATTTGTTGTAGCAATCCCAGCCGCCCGTCCACTTGTATTCCCGTGCGGCATCGCTCCATTTATACTGCGGTTGGAGGAACCAGCGGGTCTCATCATACGTCCAACCGCTTTGCTCATCGTTGGTTTCCACAACAAAGATGCCCTGATTGTCGGTTAGAGCGAAGAAGTCGCTTCTGTCGATTTGAATGGTCATCACGCAGCCGAATGTTCCAGCTCCGTTCACGGTCACCGTGCAGTTCTGCACATCCCAGAGGCCGCTGCCGCCGGCTTCATAACGGCCATACGACGGATCGCTGGGAAATGCATAGAAGCTGAAAGTCGTTTGCTTCGGTGCAGTATTTCCCCCCAACTCAACGACCTTGGTGATCGGGATCTGAAGCGTCACGATCCGGTCCTCGTCGTCCGGCTCAGGCTGCTCGGGCCGATTCGGCGGAAGAAAGTTGCTTCCCGGCGGCAGGGTCACGGTGAAATCCTCTGCGGCCACCGCTGCGGCAAGGGACAGTGTAAGGATCAGGCAAAGGAAAATCGCAAGAATTCGTTTTCTCATCTGGAACCTCCTTCTGTTATTTCTTTGTCGAATACGTACATGATGCGGCTTTCCGCGCAGGCAGTGAAAACCAAAGAGCTAAAGTGTGTCGATCACGCCCGCGAGGTAGGTCGGCGATACCGACGCATAGATAAAATTGTCGACCAACTGATCCTTCACCGCCTGCCGCACCTCAGAGGCAAGCAGTTCGTCCGCGTTCTCATCCACCAGAAGCAGAACCTTGCAGACCCAGCCGAGCTGCTTTACAGCATTGCAAAGCTTGAGCCGCTCGCTCAGCTTCCAGATGCCCTGCCGGATGACCTCCATCACCAACACATTGGCACGGCAGGACCGGCACAGGGCAAGCGTTTCCTCCGGTTTTGAAGAACGGTAGACAAGAAAATCCGGGTCGCATCCCGAAAGTGATTGCATGACCGCTTCCGCCAGAAGTCCGCCTTTCATATCCAGTACGATCCTTCGCATCTGCGCTTTTCCACCGCCTTTCTCTTCTTTTGCATGTTCCATTTGTATTTTAGCTGTTATCGCTCCCTTCTGCCCCCGCCGATTGGATAGGGTTTGCAATTATTTTTTGTTCAAAGGCCATAGTCTGGCTCGATTCTCTCGGCAAAGTGGGCAAAACTGTGTTGCCTTTTTCCGTCCGCATGATATACTATCCATACAAATGTGCAGAGATGGGAGGCATACGGCATGAGCAAAGCGACAAAAAAGAGCATCTTGTTTGCGCTGGGCGTGTTGGCGCTCATTGCGTTTGCCATGTGGCTCCGATATGCAAGCCGGCATATTTTTCATTCTCCGGCTGTCAGCCACCTGCGAAGCGGGATCTATGTGTTTTTGTTCAGCGTGTGGTGCTACTCCCTATGGATCCGCATCGTGCAGACGCAGGTACGGCGCTATCTGCTGGCGATCTCGGCGCTGATGGTGCTTTGGATTCTTCTGCGCTCAATCAAATTTTCCATTGAAAACACGGATGCAGAGCGCTGGCTGTGGTATTTCTACTATTTTCCGATGCTGTTCATCCCCATGCTGTCGGTCTTTGTTTCCCGGTCGCTGGGCAAGGGAGAGGATTTTCGGCTGCCGCGATGGACAAAGCTTCTGTATGTTCCAACGCTGCTTCTGCTCCTGCTCGTTCTGACCAATGATCTGCACCAGCAGGTGTTTTCCTTCCCGTCCGGCGTTTTATCGGACCGGGCGTATCGGTATGAGAGCGGCTATTTCTTCGTGCTGGCTTGGGAGGCCCTGTGCGCGGGATTTGCGCTTCTTTCGATGGTGAAAAACTGCCGCATCCCGCGCAGCAGGAGAATTCGCTGGCTGCCGCTGGTTCCGCTTGCGCTTTCGCTGGCCTATGCTTATGCGTATGTCGAAAAGGTCCCTTGGGTCTGGGTGCTTGCGGGCGATATGACGGTGTCGCAGTGCCTGATCTTTGCGAGCATCCTTGAATGCTGCATTCAATGCGGGCTGATTCAGTCCAACCTCGGATACGACGAACTTTTTGAGGCAACGAGCCTGCCCGTCCAGATTACGGATCCTGCATTTTGCCCCCAATATGTGTCTGCCGCCATGCAGGAGGCTTTGCCGCAAAGCGAGCTGCGGCAGATGCAGCAGGATGCCGTCCATCTGAGCGACGATACGCTTTTGAAGCGGCACAGGCTGCGCCGCGGCTGGGTGTTCTGGAAGGAGGACATTTCCGCGCTGAATCAGATTCGAAAAGAGCTGGAACTGACAAGGGATGAGCTGCGTGATACCGGCGACGTTCTGACAGCGGAGAAAGCACAGCACGCAAGATGGCTGAAGCTGACAGAAGAAAACCGCCTGTATGACATGATGGAGGCGCAGACTGCCCGACAGATCGCAATGCTGCGGGATCTGTTGGCTGAATTACAGAAGACGGAGGATTCAAACAGAGCCAGACACCTGCTTGGGCAGGTCATCATCATCGGGACCTATATCAAGCGGAGAAGCAACCTGATTTTTGTCGGCGAGCAGCGCGGCGCAATCAGTGTGCAGGAGCTTCGGCTGTGTCTCAATGAATCTTCCGAGAATATCATTGTCTATGGCGCCGACTGTAAGACGATCGTCAAGGGGGAAGGCCAGCTTACCGTCGAGCAGGCAACGCAGGTCTACGACCTGTTTGAAGCGGTCGTGGAGACGGAACTGGAATCGCTGCGTGCGCTGCTGATCTCCGTAGAGGTCGGCGCACAGGTGGAAGCGACTCTCTGCGTTTCAGCGGCGGAGCCGCTCTGCGCTCTGCGTGCGCGGTTTCCAGATCTGGAATGGGAGCAGGATGAGGACGGACTGCAATATGTGACGCGGAAGCTGGAAAGATCGAGGGGGTAAAGGCGTATGGACAGGATTAAGGAAAGCTTCGACAGTCTGCCCATCGCGGCCTGCTTCTTCGATAAAAACGGCGTGGTGCGGCTCATCAACCGCCGGATGCTTGCCATTGCAAACTGGCTGCGAAAAGGCGGCATACAGTCGCTTGCAGAGATGCAGAGCGCCCTGCACTCGCCGCCCGCAAACGTGCGCTGTTTGGATCTGCACCTTCGGATCTACCGCTTTCCGGACGGGAAGGCGCTGCGCTTTGCGCAGGAGCAGATCACAACAAAAGCGGGCGTCCGCTATACGCAGATCACTGCCGCAGACGTTACGGAGCTGATCCGGAAGCAGAACCAGCTGAAAGCGGAAAACGCGAAGCTGGCGGAGGCAAATGAGCGGCTTCGGCGGCTGCTTGTGCAGATGCCGGAGATCATCCGGGAGGAAGAGACGCTGGCGATGAAGCTGCGTGTGCACGATGACATCGGGCACAGTATTCTTGCGGCACGCCGTGTGCTGCTCCAGCAAACGGACCTGAAGGAACTTCGTGCAAACGCGGCGCTGTGGGAACAGTCCATTTCTGTGCTTTTCCGCTCCAGCCAGATAACGGCGCAATCCGAACCGCTGGAGGCGGCGAAAAAACGAGCGGAAGAATTGGGCGTTAGAGTTCTTCTGACAGGGCGTGAACCGCAAAGGCAATGGATACGCACACTGAGCGCACTGGCGATCTGCGAATGTGCGGCAAACTGTGTCCGTCACGCAGATGGCACAGAATTGTATGTGCGCTTTCGGCAGAAGCCGGACTGCATGGAGGCCGCCCTGACCAACAACGGTGCGGCGCCGAAGGAAAAGATCACAGAGGGCGGAGGCCTTTCCATGCTGCGTCAACGTATCGAAGAAGCAGGCGGAAAAATGGAGGTTTGGAGCATCCCTCGCTTTACGCTGATGCTCAGTCTGCCGGAACAGGAGGAAGCAGCACATGAGAGTGATGATCGTTGAAGACCAGACCATGATCCGCAGTCTGTTGGAAAGCTATTTTCACGCCGAGGACGGATACCGGATCACAGCGTCCATCCCCGGCGCAAAGCAGGCGGTTGAGGTGTGCCGGACAAGATCTGTCGATCTGATTTTGATGGATGTGCAAACGGAGAACCGCGAGAACGGCCTGACTGCCGTTCGCCAGATCAAAGCGATACAGCCGAAGAGCAAAATTATTGTTGTGACCTCGCTGATCGACTGCGCCGTTCTGGATGAGGCAAAGAGGGCCGGGGCCGACAGCCTGTGGTATAAGGACTCTACACAGAAGCGTTTGATGGATGTTGTCCGGCAAACGATGGCGGGGGAACATATCTTTCCGGACGCGCCTCCGACGGTCGAGATCGGCATGGCAAAAAGTACGGAATTTACAAAGACGGAATTGAAAGTTCTGCGGCATCTGATGCGGGGCTTGTCTTACACGCGCATCGCGGCGGAGATGGGCTGCGAGATGTCGACGGTCAAATTCCATGTGGCAAATATGCTGCAAAAAACCGGGCTGGAAAACAAACTTCAGCTTGCACTGGCGGTCAGCGACGCCAAGTTGATTGCCGATCTGGCGGAAGAATGATGGGATTTGATTTTCTGCTTGTGCAGCCACAGGCATTTATTGAAAAGAAGAAGTCGCATCTGATACTATTTCCTGATTAAAATCTTAATTTTAATCAGGAAGGCATCGCCTGACGGCGCTGCCTGTTTTGTGATTTATAAGGAAAGAAATCACAAAACAAGTCTCATATGAACTCCTTGCCCTTCGGGCAATTAAAATCTTTTCTAAAGATTTTAATTGGAGTTCAGTATCAGCGTCCTATCTTGATACCGGTCAAACGCTCGTAATACTTGGCGATGGCGCTGTGGTCGTTGCCGCCGCAGTCATTGTTGTGCAGCCACTGCATAATTTCCTGAACGGAGGCGGTCATGGGGACGGGCGCACCTACAGCATGGGCGCAGTCCAAAGCGTTGTTCAAATCCTTGATGTGCAGGTCAATGCGGAAGCCGGGCTCAAAGTTCTGATCCATCATCATCGGCGCTTTCGCATTCATGACGGTAGAACCAGCCAGACCGCCGCGAATCGCCTCGAAAATCTTCTGAGGCTCAACGCCGCACATCTGACCCATCTGCATTGCTTCCGCCAGCACTGCGATGTTGACCGCCACGATGGTCTGGTTGCACAGCTTGGTCACATTGCCCGCACCGATACCGCCGCACAGCACCACAGACGAGCCCATGCTCGCCAGAACGGGCTTGAAGCGGTTGAACACCTCTTCCTTGCCGCCGACCATGAAGGACAGCGTGCCGTCAATCGCCTTGGGCTGACCGCCGGACACAGGCGCATCCAGCATGTCAATGCCGCGCTTTTCCAGCTCCGCCGCGATTTCGCGGGACGCAACCGGGTTGATGGACGAGCAGTCAATGAACACAGCCGTCTTGGGCATTGCATCCGCCAGCTTGTCCTCTTCCAGCATGACGGACTTCACCTGCGGGCTGTTCGGCAGCATGGTGATGACCAAATCAACGTTCTTCACCGTGTCAGCAGAAGAAGCGCAGATATTCGCGCCCGCCGCCTTCATTTCCTCGTTCGCAGCCGGATTGCGGTCAAACACAAACAGCTCATGACCCGCCTTGATGAGGTTCTTCGCCATCGGCTTGCCCATGATGCCCAGACCAATGAATGCAATCTTCATATCAAAAATCCTCCTTAATTACGCAATTCTATCTTTCAGCCTGTTTGAATCAGGCGGAAAAGCAATTTACAGCAGCCCCATGTCCGTGAGGACAGTTTTCAGCCGCGCGCGCTGTTCGTCGTTCAGCGGCTGAATGGGCTTCACGCAGTCGCCGCAGTCGTGCCCGATGAGCTTGAGCGCTTCCTTCAGCACAACGGGGAATGTGCCCATATTGGTTGCGATTCGCAGGGCGGAGAAGCGGAACTGCGCATCCAGCGCGCCCGCCGCATCACCCGCGCGGAACTTCTCGTAGATATCCACCGCAATCTTCGGCGCAACGTTGGCGCAGGATGCAATCGCACCCGATGCCCCGTAGCACAGCGCGGCGTAAATCAGCGTGTCACGTCCCATCATGACGTGGAAGTTGTCCATCCCGCGCGTCAGACGGAGATACTCTTCCGTATTCGTCATGTCTCCCGTGGAATCCTTCACGCCGATGATGTTGTCGATTTCCGCCAGCTTGGCAACGGTTGCCGGTTCAACGGTGACGTTTGTCTTAGGGCGGTTGTTGTAGATGATAATCGGCAGATTCGTCTCGGAGGCGATTTCGCGGTAGTATTCGGACACCTCGTACTGCGTCTGGCTGACGAACATGGGGGTCAAGACGCTCAGCGCATCAATGCCGCCAACCTGCTCCACCGCCTTGGCGATTTCCACCGCGCCGCGCGTGGTGATATTGTTCGCCCCGGCGTAGATGTCCATGCGCCCGCGCACCGCGTCCTTCGTCACCGCCAGCACCTCGCGGTAGAAACCCATGTCATGCGCATAGAACTCGCCCGTCGTCCCGAAGGGAAACACGCCGTGAATCCCGCTGCTTGCCAGATACTCAATCAAATCGCGATACGCCTTCTCGTTGAACTTGCCATCCTGCGTGACAGGCGTTACAATCGGCACAACGATGCCATGAGGCTTGAATGTCATAAAAACACTCCTTTCAGCAATCGTGAATCATCACCAGCGGACGTACATCCGGCTTTTCCGTCTGAATGACATTGTTCTCAAAGCGCACATCCTCGCAGAAGCGAAGCGTGAACGCCGCCCCGGAGGACAGCCCATGCCGGTCGTACTCCGGATACTTCTCCCCGATGGGCTGCGGCGCATCCACGCCATGCCGGCATCCGCCCGGCAGCAGCAAATCGCAGTCCGCCACCAGCACATCGCGAATTTTGTTCTCCGCGCTGTCGCCGATGAACAGGCTCTCATAGACCGTTTTGCAGCGGCTGAACAGATACGGCGCGCGATAGCCGATGCGCCGGAATGCGATGTGCGCCATCGACCCCACTCGCACCGGAAGCTGCGGTGCTTTGCGGTTTCTGTGTCCGATAGTCATATACATCGGGCCGCCGCAGTCCGTCATGTCAATGTCCTCGAAGGTGCAATTGCGAATCGCCGCGCCGTCTACTGTTTCCACCGCAATGCCGCATCGGTTGACGTTTTTGAGGATACAGCGCCGTACCGTGACATTCTCCACCTTCGCGTAAGAATCCGTGCCAATTTTGATGGCGCTCGCCAGCGACTGGATGACCAAGTCCTCCGCAAAGATGTTCCGGCAGCCCATTCTGTCCGCCGTTTTCAGGCAGAAGCCGTCGTCGCCCGCCATAATGCAGCAGTGCCGCACGCTCAGGTCGTGGCAGTCCACGGGGTCAATGCCGTCGCGGTTGGGGGTGTTCATGCAGTCCAGCATCAGGTGCTCCAGCGTCACAAAGCGGCTGGAGAGCGGAACAAGCGTCCAGTAGGCGGCGCTGGTGAACCGCACGTCGGACACGCGGATATCCTCGCAGCAAGCCATATAGAGGTTATCCGGGCGCGACGTGTACAGCTTGTTGATGCCCTTCGGGTCGTTGACCTTGAAGCGGCAGCGGCCGTTTGCGTTCAATTCGCCTCCGCCGGAAATGCTGATGTTCCGCGCACGCTCGGCATAGACCAGCGCCCGCCCGGTGTTGCGCACAGCCACCAGACTTTCGCACGGCACGACATGCGGATAAGTTGCGTAATTCTGCGATGCCAGCAGCACCGCGTTTTTGTCCAGCCAGAGCATCGTATCCGAGCGGAGCTGCACCTGTCAGGTACGTTCCTTCCGGCACGACGACCACGCCGCCTTTGCCTTCCGCCGCATCCAGCGCCCGCTGAATCGCCAGCGTGTCCAGCGTACTTCCGTCGCCCTTCGCGCCGTAGTCGCGCACGTTGAATTTCTCGCCCGGCGGCAGCATGTTCCGGCTCAGGTTCGAGGCGTCCCACACGCGCAATCCGCACCAGTCCGCCGCGCCGTCCGCAGCCGTCAGCAGCACCTGCGCCGCGTTCTCCGCGTCAAACGCCATCCGGAATCCTTTCGCCCGAAGCGCGCCATCCACATTCACATCAAACGTGTGCGACGCAAAATCCAGCGAAATCGTCATGCGATACCAGTTTCCGCCGGGGAAATACTGCCACGGGGCATATCCGCCGCAGATTCGCCGCCATTCCTCGCCGTCGGAGAGGAACAGGCTGTTTGCAAAGAGCGCCGCCTTCATGATTGTGTGCCCGTCCGCATCCCGAACTTCCGGGAACACGGCGGATTCTTCACCACTTGCACGGCAGGTGATTTCCACCATTGCTTCCCGCCGGATCGCCGGGAACGTCACCGCGCCGCTGCCCGTCACGCGCAGGAAGCTGCCAATGCCGCGCTGCTGCAGGATGTTCCCCTGTGCCTCCGCCAGCAAGCGGCAATTCATCGGCATCGACGCGAAGGTTTCCGCCAGCATCGGCACATCCGTCTGATCTTTCCAGTCCACGCGGTTCAGGCGGATTTCACCCGTTTCCGATGCTGTCAGTGTGAACGGCGTTTTCGCTGCCGCGTCGCACGCGCACATCATCGCCAGGCGATTATTCAGCCACACCTCGCAGCGCTGCGGCGCATGGAAGCGCTTGAACGCCACCACATAGCGGCTGTCCGCAATATCCGGCACGTTCTGCCCGTTGATGCTTGCCTGTGCGCTGCCCAGCTGCACGGTTACGCCCGCAAAGTTGAGCGCCGCCATGCCCGCGGGAACATCCAGCACCATCGACAATTCATCCTGTCCGCTTGTTTCGCAGGCGCGCGAAATCCCCGCGCCGCTTTGCAAGCGGAGATAGTTCCGCTTGGGGTTGTCCGCTTCCGCGCAAACCCGCACGTCGCCGCGGCAGTCATAACCGGACAGCTTCGCCTGTGCAAAGCAGTCATGCACAAACCAGCATGTTTCACGCGTCTCGTGCCGTTCCGCCACGGAGAAGCGCTTTGCTTCGGGCAGCGGCTTTTTCGTTTCTGTTTCCGTCGGGCGGAAGACCACGAAGAAGTGCCGTCCGAGGCTGGAGAAAGCGTCCAAATGGACATGCGCACCGCGTGCGTAGGGGCGCATGAACAGGCGATAAGTATCGCCTGCGTCCGTCCTGACGACCAAATCCGTGCGTGCAAAGCCCGTCGGAAAATCCGCAGGGGCGTCCGCGTCCAGCGCCGCGTATACCTCGCCTGCCTGCTCGATGAAGAAATCCACTTCCTGCTTGTCATCGAAGCCATCCGTCGCGGAATCGTATGTCACGATGTAGTCGCAGCCCATGAGAATTTCGGGGCATTCGGTCACGGTGATGTCGGCATTGCTGTAAATCCGGCATCCCGGCGCGAAATGCTCCGCCATGAAATACCAGCCGCTGGTATCCCACGGCGCGACAAAGCGGCTGATTCCCGGTTTTTTCGGGTACTCGCGTATGCTCATACGATTCTCCCTGTTTTTCGGCTGATGATTAGGCGCAGGCAACTGGCATAGTTAAATCCGGAAATCGTATTACTGCTGATGATACGCCGCCGCCATCAAGCCCTTCATGTAGCCTGTTGCATAGGCAAAGGAGGTCTTTTCGCCGCCGGTCTGCTCGTCGTAGCGCAGGACGTGATCGACGTAAATCGTCCCGTCGTAGCCGTTCTTCACCAGCACATCCATGATTTTGTACATGTCCATGTACCCGTCCTCCAGCAGCGTCTCCTCGAAGTAGGGAAGCGGAGAAGAAACGTTGCGGAAGTGGACGATGTGAACGCGCTTCTGCTGCACAAAGTCCGCCAAATCCGTCAGGACGTTGCCAAACTTTTCGCCGCCTTCCAGCCAGCAGCCGCAGCAGAACTTGATGCCCAGATAATGTTCGTCCGTCCCCAGCCCCAGCTCCTGCTGAATCTCATCGGCGCGGCGCAGCGCCTTGCGGTAGTCGTCGCCGCTGATGATGATACTCGCGCAGCCTTCATAGAAACGCGCGGGCGGATCGCAGGGATGGAGTGCCAGCTTCATGCCAACTTCCTTGCACACCGGCAGCGCGGCACGCAGGAAATACTCGAAGTTGTTCCACATGGTGTCGTAGTCGTATTCCTGACCAAAGGCGGGCTTGCGGGCATAAATCTCGTTCATGTCCACAATGCGGCCCACTGCCCCGTGGGTATGTTCGCCCGCTTTCCACCACGACGTGCTGACGCGCCCCGTATCCCATGTCGCATAGCCGACCTTCACCCCGGCGTTGCCCAGCCAGCGGTTCAAATCGTTATACTTGGCAATCCATTCATCCCGGTCAGGCAGACCCAGCTGAATGGACGGGT
>OOCM01002551.1_pt1 | contig 11789 bp, 5 predicted proteins | sample 1671111 | NCBI WGS metagenome assembly OOCM01 (sample SAMN06348123, study PRJEB24527) | human gut metagenome | biome: human gut; feature: ankylosing spondylitis patient; material: feces | host: Homo sapiens | place: China | collected 2015-10 | reverse complement strand
TTCTGATGCCAACCAAAAATAAAATGTAAAGAGTATGAGAAAATAGGAACCGCAGGAATTCATATTATATAATAGGTACGTATATCAGTAACTATGAATATTTGACAGGTGTATCATCATTATTATCTGCAGAGACCTGACATTGGGATACCCCATGTCAAAATAGGCATAATCTCAAAAAAACAATGGAAAGTTGCCGATTTTTACAAAAGAAAGCTTGACAGTAACATCGGAAACTGTATAATAATATTAACAGAACCCACCACGCCTCTGATTTTTCATGCGCAACCCGGTGGGACTTTTTCATTTATGGGGTGTTTTATGTATCAATATCCAAAACAAATATTAACAATAGAACAACAAGTGCAATCTTATGTAGATGCAGGAATGGAGATTACATCTTATGAAGATGTAGAGAAGGTATTAAAGACAATTGGATTTTATCGTTTGCGTGGATACTCGTTCCACTTATATGATAATGCTACAAAGAAGTGTGTTCCGGGAACAAAGTTTGAAGATGTTATAAAATTGTATCAATTTGATCAGGAATTATCTGCTTTGATTTTTTCAATGATTTCTAAGATTGAGGTTGCTTTGAGAGTGCGATTGGTGGAATCATTACTTGTGCACGGAGAACCACTTGTTTTGCAAGATTCATCAATTTTCAAAGAGAAAAAACGATATTGGCAGAATATGTCTACTGTAGCATCAGAAATTGCTCGATCTAATGATGTGTTTATAAAACATAATTTTGATAATCATGATGGAGAGGTGCCTGTATGGGCAGCTGTTGAAGTTCTTTCATTTGGTACGCTATCGAAGATAATTAAGAATTTGAAAACAGGTACCGGAAGATCATATTCTATCTTGGCGTCAAATTATCAGTATAAATCGAAAAAAGGAAATTTGGTAAAACCATCACAGAAAATGCTTGCTTCATGGATACAGAGCGTTTCAGTATTGCGCAATATGTGTGCTCATAATTCCAGAATTTATAATCGCACAATACATACGACACCGGAAATTCTGGATGTAGATAAGGTTGTGCCATCGCCAGCACATAATGGTTTGTATCAAATCTTACTGGCGATGAAGTATCTGCGCTCATCCGATGAGGAGTGGGTGACATTTGTAGCTGCTTTCGATAAGCTGATTCAAAATAATATTGATGTAGTCAGTCTTACAGCAATGAATCTTCCGGCGGATTGGAAGGCACACTTAAGTGTATAAATGCAGCAGGAAGGCATAAAATAGTAAAGCAGACCTACCCAAGCTTTTTTGCTCAAACCGGTTAGGCCTTCGGCGGAGTGTTACGATAAGCACTTCGCCATTTTTTATGATTGGAAACAAACCGAATTTTAAGAGGGTATCATTACATTACCTCTCTATATGGTAGCATTTTTCGATATTTAACCGAATCAAGTAAGTCCCCTGCTTCAATTGCAAAAAGCAACAAGCAGTGGGTAGGCTATTCCATTTCCGCTCCCTATTGCTGGTTTGATCTTCCGCAGTTCGATACAATAATATAACCTGTTTTTTTCTCTTTTGGGAGCTGTTTCGGCAGCTCTCAAATTTTTTTTGAAAAATTTGATTTTCGGGTGAGAGTTTTTCGCTTTTTTTGTACCTATATAAGTGAAAGACTTTTAACACTGTTTTTGGGGAAGGAGGTTGGAGGCATGTACGATACAGAAAAGCGTATCGAATTGGTAAAAAAGCGAATGCATGAATACCACCGCCGCCAGGAGCGGCGCACAGTCTGTCGGCTGTCTGTTCTGTGTACCCTGTTATTCCTGTCTCTTGTGGGAGCAATGGGGATAATGCAAAACAAGCCAATAAACGTTACGGGAATGTACGGCACAATTCTGCTGCATGAGGGCGCAGGCGGCTATGTGTTGGTGGCTGTCATTTCCTTTACTGTGGCAGTTGTGATTACCGCATTATGTATCAAATTCAGAAAAAGAGAACAAAAGAGTCAAGACGCAGAAGATCATGTATAAAGAAAGGAGAGGTGAACGTATGAAGAAAAAGTTATTAGCCGGGATTCTGGCACTTGCACTGTGTTCCACCAATATGCCCCCCCAGACCATATTTGCGGGGGAATTTACTTCAGGAAATCCGGATGTAGTGTCTGAGGAAGATACTCCAGAGATTTTTACCAATGAGGAGCAGGAAGCAGCAGGAGAGACAAATGAGGACTTGTTTGTATTCAGTTCGGAGGAGGCTCCTGAATTTAACGATACCCCCGATGAGGCAATGGCTGCTACGGAAAATGCACAAAATGGAGTAATTGATTTAACTGAGGATGCTAATGTTACGGACGGAGTTTATACCATAAATATAGCAGAAGATTACAAATTCACATGCAAGAAAAGTCCGGAAACGTCAAATAGAATTGTGGTTGATGGAACGAATACTTCAGAGCAAGACAACATCAACATTTATCTTGATAACGTAAATATCAAAACATCTGCTGGTTCGGCACTGCAAATAAATAATAATGTTAAAGCTACAGTTACTATCTATTTAACAGGCATAAATAACCTTACAACAACTAATCAAAGCTCTGCTGGTTTACAGAAAGATAACGAAGCTCAGCTTATAATAACCAATGCTTCAGACACTACTACAGGAATCTTAAAAGCTAGTAGTGATGGGAGTGGGTATGGTGCCGGAATTGGTAGCGGCAATTACGGATCTTGCAAGAATATTACCATTAATAGTGGTTTTGTAGATGCTAAATCTAAGTTTGGTGCTGGAATCGGTAGCGGCCATCAGGGATCTTGCGATAATATTACCATTAAAAGTGGTTCCGTAAATGCTAAATCTATGAATGGTGCCGGAATTGGTGGCGGCCATCACGGATCTTGCAATAATATTACCATTAATAGTGGTTCCGTAAATGCTAAATCTATGCATGGTGCCGGAATTGGTAGCGGCAATTACGGATCTTGCAATAATATTACTATTAAAAGTGGTTCTGTAACTGCTAGTTCCACGAGTGGTGCCGGAATTGGTGGCGGCCTTTACGGATCTTGCAATAATATTACCATTAGTGGCGGTTCTGTAAATGCACAAGTTGGTTGCACTCCTCACCAGAATTTGGATAGCTCTGGTAGCTACGACCCTAAAAGCCCTGAAGTGTATCTCTGCGTTATTCCTAATACAAAAACTAAATCAGTAGCTATAGATAATAAAGTCTGGGAACCATCTAATCATAAAGCGGTTGAATCTACGAATACAAATCTATATGCATGGCTAACCGGAGAAGATCATCTTATAACTGTTGAAAAAGAGACTAAAAGTTATATCTTTAATTCAAATTCAGGGACATTTAGTGAAGGTAAACGTGATGTTACCAGTGATATTTTTGAATTTAACGGTTCTGAGTTTACTTATGATGGAAACACACACTCTCCTAACATCACTACGAAGAACAACATTAAAGGTGTAGGAAACTTCACTGTAAAATATTTCAAGGAAGATAATTTGCAAGCCGAGATAAACGAGCCTAAAGATGTTGGTACTTATATTGTAAAGATTACTGCTGTAGAAGAGGGCGATTTTTACAATGCATATTCTGGTTATTTAACAAACGACAATTGGAAATTTGCTATTAATCTTACCCCTACAATTACTACATATAAAGATGAGTATGATGGAAATCCTCATCCAGTTATCAGTATTGAAGAAAGTACAATTCCACCAAATAGTATTATTGAATACAGTGTTGATAATGGACAAACATGGTATATTTTGAATTCTAACGATAATATTCCTACTGTAAGTACGGTAAGGGAAGCAGAAAATACTAAAATTTTTATACGGATATCCAATTTCAATTCCAATTCCAATGATGATACCTGGACTTCACAAGAATATCAAGCAATCATCAAGCGAGCAACCTCAACACCAAATTTTCCATCAATAGACACAATCTCCGTTCCATGGTCCTGTAAGAAAGTAAAAGATATTGATCCTAATTCTCTTCCTCAAAACTGGAATTGGCAGGCAAACGATGCAAATAATGATTTACAGGTTGGAAATAATTCTGCTACCGCAATTTACAATGGCAGTGATAAGGGAAATTACGAAAAAGAAACTTTCACTTACACAATCATCAGAAAGGAATGTGAACACAAAAATACCGTGGGATGCTACTACTCCTCTCCATCCTGTACTTCCAACGGTTACAGCGGAGATACCTATTGTAACGACTGCAAGAGAACCATCTATTACGGCTCCACGATTTCCGCATACGGCCATGACTATGATAACGGTGTTATCACTACAGAACCAACTGCCGAAACCGACGGAATCATAACTTACACCTGTAAACGATGCAAACATCAGGATACAAAAAACCTCGGAAAACTTGGTGACGGGGAACCTTATATTGAGGGAAGTTTCCAGAAGAAAGGCTGGGATGCTGTCAACGGTCTGATCAAGACTTCCAAAGAAAAAGATACCATTTCCATTACCCTGAATGGTGCCAAGGTACTTCCTGCCACTGTTTTATCCGAAATAAAAGGCAAAGATATTTCCCTGAATCTCGATATGGAGAATGGTTTCATCTGGAAGATCAACGGTACTTCCATTACAGCAGAAACACCTGCGGATATAGATCTTTCTGTTACAAACACAGCAGAACATATCCCGGCAGCGTTATACAGCCTGATCTCCACAAACCAGAATGATTTCGGTTTCCATCTTGGAAGAAGCGGAGCTTTCGATTTCCCGGCTGTGCTTTCCGTAAAGGCAGATGCCTCCTGTGCAGGACTTATGGCAAATCTGTTCTGGTATGATGTTGAGAATGGGGTTCTGCAGTGTATCCAGACTGTAACTGTAGGCGGTGCATTTGAGCGCAGTATTCCATATGCTGACTTTACCCTTTCCAAAGGACAGGATTATTTCATAGCATTTGGTACAGAATCTCTCAATGGCAGAGTCATTCACACAGACGGAAGTATCACAGATGAAAACGGTGCATACCTGCGACCTGCTGACGCAAAGATTTCCAGCCATTCCATTGACAGAAACAAGCTTACTGTCAAACTTTCCAAAGGATGTGCAGGTGCTCAGGGTTATGACTTCGTGATCAGCAAGAAATCAAATATGCTCCAGACAGGAAAGTTCAGCAAAAAAGTTTCCTCAACTGGCAAGCCACAGGCATCTTTCAGATATCTGGCAAAGGGTACCTGGTATGTAGCGGCCCGAAGCTGGGTTCTGGATGAACAGGGCAATAAGGTCTATGGTTCCTGGACAAAGATCAAGAAGATCAAGATCACTGTTGTCACACCGCAGCAGCCAAAGATCAGGAATATCACTGTAAAAGGAAACACTGTGACTGTTACTTACACAAAATGCAAAAATGCCACAGGTTATGAAATCCTGCTCGGAAACAAATACAAAACCTCCGCAGGTGAGAAATATCCGGTTAAGAAATATGTGAAACGTACAGAAGGCAAAAATACCGTAACTGTAACCTTTACAAACGTAAAGAAGGGTACCTGGTATGTGACCATACGGGCATGGAACCAAACATCCAAAGACAAATCCAGAGTTTACAGTCCATACTCCACAATGAAGAAATTTAAGACAAAGAAATAGCTTCTGTTTCTTACAGATATTTCTACTGTAAAGATAATGCCAAACAGCCTTGTAGGCAAATGAAACAGTTGACAGCTGAAAAAACCAATGATAAGATAAATGCACTCAAATTATAACAGAACAGGCTTACAGTCAGAAAAGGATCAGAATTTCGGTTCTGATTATTTTTTGTGTTTTATTCCGTTGACAAGGGAAAGTTCGCACTTGAAAAAGAATAAAAACTGGGTTATAATACGAACAAATGTTTGCAATGCAAAAAATCATTCCCGGATTTACAGTAAGCAATCCGGTTGATAGAAAGAAAGGAAATGTAACAGACATGGCAAAGAAAAACACCTATGATGCAGGGAGCATCTCTGTCCTGGAAGGTCTGGAGGCGGTTCGTAAGCGTCCGGGAATGTACATCGGAAGTGTTTCACGAAAAGGATTAAATCATCTCATTTATGAGATCGTAGATAACGCAGTAGATGAACATCTGGCAGGATACTGCAGTCTGATCCATGTGATTCTGGAGAAGGATGGTTCCTGTACGGTTACGGATAATGGAAGAGGGATTCCGGTAGATATGCATGAGAAAGGAGTGTCGGCAGAGAGACTGGTATTTACAACTCTTCATGCAGGCGGTAAATTTGATAATTCTGCCTATAAGACCAGCGGAGGACTTCATGGAGTAGGTTCTTCGGTTGTGAATGCCCTGTCTACATATCTGGACATTAAGATCAGTCGTGACGGATATGTGCATCATGATCACTATGAACGGGGAATTCCGACCATTGAACTTGAGGAAGGGCTGCTGCCGAAGCTGGGTAAGACCAGACAGACCGGAACAAGTATCAATTTCCTCCCTGACCCGGAGATTTTTGAAAAGACAAGATTTTCTGCAACAGAAGTAAAGAGCAGACTTCATGAGACTGCATATCTGAATCCGGAACTGACTATTCGCTTTGAGGATAAAAGAGGTGCAGAGGTCGAGGATATTACCTATCATGAGCCGGATGGTATCATTGGATTTATCAAAGATCTGAACCACAGCGCGGAAGTCCTGCATGATCCGGTTTACCTGAAAGGGGAAGCAGACGGCATTCAGGTAGAGGTGGCATTTCAGTTTACCAATGAATTTCGTGAGAATGTACTGGGCTTCTGTAATAACATTTACAATGCAGAGGGCGGTACTCATCTGACTGGATTTAAGACTACATTTACCACAGTCATGAATACTTATGCGAGAGAGATTGGCGTTCTTAAAGACAAGGATCCGAACTTCACAGGTGCAGATATCCGTAACGGAATGACAGCAGTTGTTTCCATCAAGCATCCGGAACCGCGTTTCGAGGGACAGACCAAGACAAAGCTGGATAATCAGGATGCATCACGCGCAACCGGAAAGGTTGTAGGAGAGCAGATGGTACTCTATTTTGACAGAAATCTGGAGACTCTTAAGACAATCCTTTCCTGCGCGGAGAAAGCTGCCAAAATCCGCAAGACAGAGGAGAGAGCCAAGACCAATCTTCTGACAAAGCAGAAATATTCCTTTGACTCTAACGGAAAACTGGCAAACTGTGAGAAAAAGGATCCGTCCCAGTGTGAGATCTTTATCGTAGAGGGAGATTCTGCGGGAGGTTCTGCAAAGACTGCCCGCAACCGTAATTACCAGGCAATCCTTCCTATCAGAGGTAAGATCCTGAATGTGGAGAAGGCTACTATTGACAAGGTGCTTGCCAATGCGGAAATCAAGACCATGATCAATGCATTCGGATGTGGATTCTCCGAAGGATACGGAAATGACTTTGATATTACGAAGCTTCGTTACGACAAGATTGTGATCATGGCTGATGCCGATGTGGATGGGGCGCATATTTCCACACTGCTCCTGACTTTATTCTACCGTTTTATGCCGGATCTGATCACTGAGGGACATGTGTATATTGCCATGCCGCCATTATATAAAGTCATGCCTAAGAAGGGGCAGGAGGAATACCTGTACGATGATAAGGCACTGGAGAGATACAGACGTGCCCATAAGCCGGGAAGCTTTACTCTTCAGAGATATAAAGGTCTGGGCGAGATGGATGCGGAGCAACTCTGGGAGACGACTCTGAATCCGGAAACTAGAATGATGAAGCGGGTGGAGATTGAAGATGCGAGACTTGCATCAAGCGTGACAGAGATTCTGATGGGAAGCGATGTTCCGCCGAGAAAGAAATTTATCTATGAGCATGCACAGGATGCAGAGCTGGACATCTGATTTCGCCGGAGTGTTATGTGGAAATTAAGACAGATACATGGATATGTGTCTGAGATGGAGGAAAGAAATTAAATGGAAACAAAACAGGAGAATGTGATTCCCACCGACTATGCGGAGGTCATGCAGAAATCCTATATAGATTATGCCATGAGTGTTATTATCTCCAGAGCCCTGCCGGATGTGCGTGACGGATTGAAGCCTGTACAGAGAAGAACCCTGTATGATATGTATGAACTGGGTATCCGTTATGACAGACCATACAGAAAATGTGCCCGTATCGTAGGTGATACCATGGGTAAATATCACCCCCATGGTGACAGTTCGATCTACGAAGCACTTGTGGTAATGGCTCAGGATTTTAAGAAAGGCAAAACACTGGTCGACGGACATGGAAACTTCGGTTCCATCGAGGGCGACGGTGCAGCTGCCATGCGATATACAGAAGCCAGACTGGAGAAACTGACACAGGATGTCTTCCTCGAAGATCTGGATAAGAATGTAGTAGATTTTATGCCGAACTTTGACGAGACAGAGAAGGAACCTGTGGTACTTCCTGTCAGAATCCCGAATCTGCTTGTAAACGGAGCAGACGGCATTGCAGTCGGCATGGCAACCAGTATTCCGCCTCACAATCTGGGAGAGGTTGTAGATGCGGTAAAGGCATATATGAAGAATAACGACATCAGTGTCAAAGGGCTGATGCGCTATCTCAAGGGACCGGACTTTCCGACAGGCGGTCTGGTAGTAAATAAGGATGACCTGCTCAGGATTTATGAGACAGGAACAGGGAAGCTCCGTGTCAGAGGTAAGGTGGAGACAGTGAAGCTCAAAGGCGGCAGACAGCAGCTTGTGATCACGGAGATTCCTTACACAATGATCGGTGCAAATATCGGAAAATTCCTGAATGATATTGCGTCTCTTGTGGAAAACAAGAAGGCAACAGATATCGTGGATATTTCCAACCAGTCTTCCAAGGCAGGTATCCGTATCGTCATTGATCTGAAAAAAGGAGCCGATGCGCAGAACCTGTGCAACCTTTTATATAAGAAGACACGACTGGAAGATACTTTTGGCGTAAACATGTTGGCCGTAGCAAATGGCAAACCGGAGACCATGGGACTGGTGTCCGTGATCCGTCACAACGTACAGTTTCAGTATGAGCTTGCAACCCGCAAGTATACAACACTGTTGAAAAAAGAACAGGACAAGTGTGAGATTCAGGAAGGTCTGATCAAGGCCTGTGATGTCATTGATCTGATCATCGAAATCCTGCGCGGAAGCAAAAATATCAAACAGGCGAAAAAATGCCTGATCACCGGAGAGACGGAAGGAATCAAATTCAAATCTAAACTTTCCGAAAAGACAGCTTCCATGCTTCATTTTTCCGAGCGTCAGGCGACTGCCATTTTGGAAATGCGTCTGTACAAGCTGATTGGACTGGAGATCGAAGCCCTGATGGCAGAACATGAGGAGACACTGAAAAACATTGCACTGTATCAGGAAATCCTTGGAAGCCGCGCGGCAATGGCAAAAGTCATCATCAAAGAGTTGAAAGCACTGAAAAAAGAATTTTCCCATCCACGACTGACTGTGATCGAAAACGGAAAAGCTGCTGTATACAAAGAAAAAGAGGCAGAAGCGGTGCCGGTTGTATTGTTGATGGATCGCTTCGGTTATGTGAAAACTGTGGACAATTCTGTATATGAGCGAAACAAGGAAGCAGCAGACAGTGAGAATAAACAGATTGTTCCGTGCATGAGTGACGGAAAAATCTGTCTGTTTACGGATAATGGTCAGATGCATCTGGTAAAAGTTGCTGATATTCCATATGGAAAATTTCGTGATAAAGGAATTCCGGTGGATAATATCAGTAATTATGACAGCAGCAGTGAGAACATTATCTCTGTCATGGCTCTGGAGCATATCATGGATAAAAAACTGCTGTTTGTGACAGAACAGTCTATGTGTAAAGTGGTATCCGGCAGCGAATTTGACGTATCAAAGAGAACCACTGCAGCCACAAAACTGCAGGAAAACGATAAGATTCTGTATCAGGCAGTGGCGGAGCCGGAGTCTACAATGGTACTTCAGTCACAGAAAAACTATTTCCTGCGTTTTGCCACAGAAGATATCCCGGAGAAGAAAAAAGGAGCGGTTGGTGTGCGAGGTATGCGACTTGGTGATGGAGAATTGCTGACAGATGTATGGCAGTTGGATGGTGAAACGGAACAGATCATTATGGTAAAAGAAAAGGCGGTTCATCTGAATCGGCTGAGAATCGCAAACCGTGATACACGGGGCGTGAAGAAGTAATTCCTGTTTAGGTGAAAGCAAAAAAGATGAATAGTCCAACTGGAGGAGTTTCACTCAATCATGATAAGACTGTTCATCTTTTCTTACATATTTATTGTTTATGAGCATGTATAGTGCTTCAAATAATGTGTAATCCGCTGGACGACCTTTTATCTTCTGGAAACACTTCCTAACCGAAAGATACCGGAATGATCTATTGAACTTCAGGTGCGTTTTTATTGTGTAAATTATGCGCGAGTCGTAACAGAAATATTGTTATTGTGTAAATTCTCGCGCGGCGCAGTGTGCAGGCAAGTTTGGTGACTTAATTTCGTCTTCGATACCTCACGTTTAGCCACCAAATTTACCTAAACAGGAATTTAATTGAAGAATTCCTGTGCAGCCTGTACGAGGTACTCGGTATCTTTGACACCGGCTGTTTCGTATGGTGAGTGCATAGCCAGCTGTGGCAGTCCAATATCTACGGTATTTAATGCAACCTGTGTGTTGGAGATATTTCCAAGTGTGGATCCGCCGGCGATATCAGAGCGGTTGGTAAAGGTCTGAACCGGAACATCAGCCTGATTACAGATATCACGAAACATAGCTGCTGATACGGCGTCTGTACAGTACTTCTGGTTGGCATTGAATTTAATCACAATACCGTTATTGAGATAAGGACGGTTGGTTGGATCGGCCATATCAGTGTGATTTGGATGAACTGCGTGAGCATTGTCAGCGGAGAGCATCAGGCTGTTAGCCAGATGAATGCGGTAATCCTCTCTGTCATAGCCTAATACTTCATGGATACGCTGCAGGGTATCACGTAAAAAAGTAGACGCAGCTCCCTGTTTGGTGCCGCTTCCGACCTCTTCGTTATCAAATACACAATGTAAAGCAAGAAAATTGTTTTTTCCTCCGTACAAGAAACCTTTCATGGATGAAAATGCACATTGCAGATCATCGAGTTGCGGAGCGGAAATGAATTCCTCATTGGCTCCCCAGATGCTGGCAGATTCTCTGTTATATAAGAAGAGATCGTGTCCGAGAATATCGTTGACAGACACATTTGCTGCCTGAGCGATTGTTTCCATAAAGGTGTCCTTTGCTGTACTCATACCGTAAAGCGGAAGCATGTCTTTTTGTGCATTATATTTATAGCCGCTGTTTACTTCCCTGTTCATATGGATGGCCAGGTTGGGTATCATGACCAGATCACGGTCTACATTGACCAGTTTACTTTCCAGTTTCCCGGTGGAAGGATTTTTGAGGATCAGACGTCCAGCTACAGAAAGCGGACGGTCAAACCAAGGTGCAAAAATCATGCCACCGTAGCGTTCCACGTTGAGTTTGATATATTGTTTTTCCACTTCTATTTCCGGATTTTCCTTGATTTTAAAGGAAGGAGAGTCGCTGTGGCTGGCCATGATACGCATGCCGTCAAATCCATTTTCCGGGATGGAAAAAGCAATGATGGAAGAGTCGTTTCGAGTGACAAAATATTGTCCGCCGGCTTTCAGACTCCAGCGCTCGTTTTCTTCCAGGGCTGTAAATCCATTTGCCAAGAACTCTTTTTTCATCGTATCTACTGCATGAAAAGCAGATGGACTTGTCTTTATAAACTGTATTAATTCTGTTGCAATAT
>OOCM01002550.1_pt1 | contig 11792 bp, 10 predicted proteins | sample 1671111 | NCBI WGS metagenome assembly OOCM01 (sample SAMN06348123, study PRJEB24527) | human gut metagenome | biome: human gut; feature: ankylosing spondylitis patient; material: feces | host: Homo sapiens | place: China | collected 2015-10 | reverse complement strand
CTGTATTTTGAGGAATGTGATATAGAAGCGTTTGTACAGAAACTGGAAAAACTGTATCCATCTGTTCAATATGTGAACAGGCTTATGACACACAGTTGGGGTCAAAAAGTAGTTCGGTTTTATGATTTAGATGGTAACCTGATAGAAGTGGGAACACCGATGTAACCCGGACCCGTCCCCGCACATACGATACAAAACACCCAAGGAGGCTCTACATGCAGATAAAAGATACCGACATCTACAAACTGAATTATTTTACATACAACAGGGCATTTACCGGCAGCTATGGAAATATGCGTTATCGCCTTATCCGAAAAAAAGACGGAGATGAGGAAGCGGTTCTGTCGGCAGCAGTCTATCCACAGCCATACTGTTGGGAGGAGACAGAGGACGATAAAAAGCAGATACAGGAATTTCCGTTTACGGAAGAGGGAAGAAGTGAAATGATCGAATGGCTGAACCGGAAATTGAGTGAATTTTAGTGGAACTAATTTTTAACAGAATCGGTTTGGGATAGGAATCAATGATAATAAAATTTAATAGAATAAAATTCAATAAAAGGAATTTTAATAGATTTATTAAAACGTAGAAAGAGGAAAAAACATGGTAACATTATTGGCTGGAATATTTATTAAAGATAAGGAGAATACATCTTCGCCGGCAGTCCGGCAGGCATATGGAATGCTGACTGGAATTGTGGGGATATTTTTAAATATATGTCTGTTTGCGGGAAAATTCATAGCAGGAACCATCAGCAGTTCCATTTCCATTACGGCGGATGCATTTAATAACCTGTCGGACGCAGGCTCTTCCTTTGTAACCTTAATCGGATTCAAACTAGCCGGGGCGAAGCCGGATCCGGATCATCCGTTTGGCCATGGGAGAATAGAATATGTGTCAGGATTGATTGTTTCGGGAGTTATTTTGTTGATGGCGTTTGAGCTGATCAAAAATTCTGTGGATAAGATTATACATCCGACAGAAGTAGAATTCAGCCTTTTGGCAATGGGAATCTTAGTGGCATCCATTTTAGTAAAAATCTATATGTATTTTTATAATCAGCAAATCAGTAAAAAAATTGATTCCGCAGCAATGAAAGCAACAGCAGTGGACAGTCTGAGCGATACACTTGCAACAACAGTTGTTTTAATTGCAGCAATTGTTGCAAAATATACCGGATTACAGGTGGATGGCTACTGTGGAGTTCTGGTAGGCTTGTTTATCTTCTATGCGGGATTTTCAGCAGCAAAGGATACCTTGGACCCGCTGCTGGGGCAGCCGGCAGAGCCGGAATTTGTGGAACGGATAGAGGAAATTGTAAATGGCTATGATATGGTATTGGGTATTCATGATTTAGTAGTACATAATTATGGACCGGGACGGGTGATGATTTCACTTCATGCAGAGGTGCCGGCAGATGAAGATATTTTAAAAATACATGATATGATAGACATTATAGAAAATGATTTGAAGGAACAGCTGCACTGCGAGGCAGTCATTCATATGGACCCGCTGGTGGTGAATGATGAGCAGACAAATGAGCTGCGGACCGCAGTGAAAGAAATCGTAGAGAGTTTTGAAGGCAGCGTGTCCATGCATGACTTTAGAACAGTCATAGGACCGACACATACCAATATGATATTTGATGTGCTGGTGCCGTTTGACTATCCGATGACAGATGCACAAGTCAAAGAAAAAGTGCAGGCAGAAGTGTGGGAGCGACTTGGAAAAGAATATTACACTGTTATTCAGATTGACAGACCATATACGGCAATGAAGAAGTAATAAGAAAAAATAAAAAAGATAATAGAACATAAAAACGGCAGCTTGAAAAATACGATTCAAACTGCCGTTTTACTTCCTATTTTCTATAAAGGAGAAATTCTCACAATCTCACTATTCTTTTGCGGTTGCCGGTGGATATTGCTTTACCGGTTCTTCCGTTCCTTCCTGAATGTCGTTTACTACTTCGTTTTTATCCATATTATTCATCAGGGCATCCTGATCTTCGATATCTGTTTCGTTTTGCGGTGTATCAGTAGCAGGCGTCTCTTCGGAAGGGTCAGCAGGAATATGGTAAACATATTCGTTGGAGCTTCTAAAGATCGTATTGCTCGAACCCATCTGGTTCACGACAAGGACATCGCTATCCTCTAATTTATCCGTTTTAATCTTAAGATAGTTGCCACTGACGTAAGTGGTAGGAACCTTTGTGCCATTGATAAAGACTTTACTCCAAGGAGTAAAATGTTGTCCGTAAATCATCAGTTTTCCATCACTGGCAAGCCATGTCCGGTCGATGCTGGTTTCATCAATCCCCATGACCAGATCGGAAGCCGGGTACGGATCCTTATCACCATTGTAGCAGTAGCGTTTTCCATAAAGGATATCGTACTGTAAAAGCTCAAAATTCTGGATGTAATCCTTAGAGTCAGTTGCTACATCCTGCTGACTCTGATGGAAACGGAACATTGTTCCTTCATGGATGTCAAGCTGGTCGGTTAAGTGAGCTAAAAGCTGATAGGAAGTCAGATCAGCGTCCTGTTTCTCCAAACCGAAATTATTCCAGGTTACATACTTTGTCTTAAAAATATCACCGGTTGCCATATCACTCTCTTCTAAGCCGAGTGTAGGAAGATGGTCCCCCCAGAGCACAAGGATCGTTTTCTCATCACGCTGCGCAAGGGCATCCTTTAACTTTCCGATAAATTTATCCACCTCGTGGATTTCATTAATGTAATATTCCCACTGATTATTGGTAGCTTCATCTTTTGCACCACTAACGGTAATTTCAGGGTTTTCAATGACTTTTTCCGTCGGATAATCGCCGTGACCCTGAACCGTGATCGTGTAGACAAGATCCTGTTGATCCGGTGTGGCATCCATGGACTTGATCGTTTCATCCACTAAGATATCATCAGTAGGCCAGGAACCAAGCGGAGTGTATTCCGTGATGTTCATCAGTTCCTTACTGGTAAAGGTATCAAATCCCATCATAGAAAACGCATTGGCACGGCTGTAGAAGTTACCGCCGTTGTTGTGGACTACATGAGTTCCGTAACCTAATTTAGAAAGGTCGGAAGCAATGCTTTCGCAGTCTGTTTCTTTTAAGATCGTCTTATATGGATATTCTCCGGTTCCGAAGAACTGAAGTCCCATACCGGTTAAAACTTCAAATTCCGTATTCGCCGTACCGGCACCTACAACCGGAACCGTCATATGACCGGTGGAGTAATTTGCCTCCAGTTCATGGAAGTTCGGGATCGGATCACTTGAAGTCTTTAAAAAGTTGATATCAGTAGGGTCTACAAAAGACTCTAACAGAACGACAACGATATTAGGCATATCCTCTTTAGAGCGGCTGGTATCCGCTACTTTTACGGAATCTTCAATCGATTCAATCTTCTTTTTTGAGTAGGCATCCGGTTTGCTCATGCCTCTGTCCACAACGGAAGAGGAGAAACCGTAAACAAAACCGTAATTTTCATAACCCTGTGCAATATTAGAAAAATAAGAAGCAATGATATTCTTATCCTGCGCTGCCTGTGTGGTCAGTGGAACCCAGATAAAACAGGATGCCACAAACAGGAAAACGACCAGTTTGTTAGAACGTCCCTGGAATTTCGGACCCTTTGCCCAAAGCCAGATACAAAAGGCAATAAAAGCAGCGACTCCGATAACGGCGATCAATGCCTGACCGGCAGTAAAGTAATTCGTATTCTGCATGGTTAAGAGGTCAGTGACCATCTTTAAGTCGGTATAGCCAAATGGTGTGACACGCTGTGCTAAGATACATCCGTTGATAATTCCAAGGAACAGCCACAGACCGCTGATGATGACGCGGGCAAGGGCTCTTCTGCGGAAAAAGTATACAATGGACAGCGAAACAAAAATGATCAGTGAGTTATAAAGGTAAGCCCAGGTATGTGCATCCATAAAGGTTAAAGTAGAACGCAGGTCTCTTCTGGAAATAAACTCAATGATAAATGTCAAAAAGCATGCCAGTATAATATGGAAGATAATCGAAAAGCGGTTCATAAAGTTGATGACCTTATCCAGCTTTTCACGCGTCTCCGGCTTCATCGGCGGAAGCTTTGGAATCTTAGAATGAATCTTTAAGAAAAAGTTCTTTATGCCTGATAAAATATTTTTTAGTTTCTTCATGTATTTCACCTCGAAAAAGTATATTCATATATAGATAAAAAAGCAATGTAAAAAGAAATTTACACCAAATTTACATTACCTAAACAAGAATAAAACGATTTCAAGTAAAAATCAACGGTAATCTTACATAAAAATATCTTAAGAATTTATGAATGTTCGTCGAAGATACGAAGAAACGCGAAAAATGGGCTGGAAAAGTCAGGAAAAGCACTTGAAACTGCAAAAACCATGGGTTATACTAAAATAATAAGAGAAGGTAAGAAAATGGGTATTCATATGAAGAAATACATAAATACAAGTCGTAGGATTAATACAAAAGAGAGTGAAGAATGGGGCTTCATTGTCATTAATGCATTGAAAAAAGTATGGCTTGCAACGTTGATCATAGAGTTGTTTCTGTTTATCTTCTTTCAGCCGAATGAAGAGTGTAGCAGAGCCTATTACTTTTATTTGTTTGTAGCCCGCCCGTCGATTGGACAGGGGGTATGGTTAGCAGCGGCAGATATTTTGTTTAAGAAGTGTATAAAGAGTAAAAGCCATAGGATTGTTTCCTTATTTATGATGATTCTGGTATCGGGATTTGCAGCCATTGCCGTCTGGGTGCATACCAGCGTCGGACTGATGCCGGTAGCATTACTGTTCCCAATGGTGTTGTGTCCGTTTTACAGGGACTGGAAGATGATGGTGCTGCAGGCAGGAATCTCTACCGCATTATATGCGGCGTATCAGGGGTATTTTTTACCATATTCCCCGTATTTGCCGCCGGAAAATCTGTTGATTGATGTGACGATTTTTGCCGGTTGTACCTTTGTAACATTTGTATTAGAAGAACAGGTCAACCTTTCCTATATTTTACAGGAAGAAAAATCCGTCAGGGATTCCCTGACGCATCTGTATAATCATGAGACATTTTATGAAGAGTTAGAATATCACATGAAGCGGTATGAGGAGAAAAAAGAGACTTTTTCCGTTATGATCGCCGATATTGATAATTTTAAAAAAGTCAATGACACCTATGGTCATGCATTTGGAGATGAGGTCATTCGCAAAGTGGTTGTGGCATTTGCGGAGGGACATGGAAATAATGATTTTTCTGCACGTTATGGCGGCGAGGAGTTTGCGATGATTCTTCCGAAACGGGGCATAGAAGAAGCAGCAGGAATTGCAGAGAATATCCGAAAGAAGTTTGAAGAAATTGCTTTTCAGACAGAACTGGGGGAAAAGCATTTTACTTTAAGTATCGGAGTTGCGGAATATACAAAAATATATGAGAATGCCAGCACATTTTTTGAACAGGCAGATAAAGCATTGTACGAGGCGAAGAGATCGGGAAAGAACCGGGTATGCTGTGCGAAAAGTGCTGAATAGGAAAGGCAGGGAGATACACGAAGAAAAAGTGGAGTCAGTAAGCTCCACTTTATAATTGCTTCTTCAAGGTCTTTTAACACCTGGGTGTCGCCGGTTTCCACGGCGTCCACAACACAGTGATTAATGTGATCTTCAAGAATGATTTTTCCTATATTATTAATGGCAGAGCGGACAGCGGCAATCTGAATCAGAACTTCGCTGCAATCACGTCCGTCTTCGATCATGGTTCGTACAGCTTCCATATGACCGATGGCACGGGACATACGGTTTAAGACAGCCTTTGTGTTTTCATGATGATGACCATGCGTATGTGAGTGTTCATGCTCATGCGTATGCGTTTCCTGTTTTTTTGTACTCATAAGTAACTCCTTTAGTATGAATGAGTTTATTGTAAAACAAAAAATATTTTCACGCAACCGTTTTGTGAGGCGCGGCAAAGCGTATCAGGGTAGTATTGGGGTATTGTGGAGAGATAGCAGAAGAAAAGTATATGAGGTATTTTTATGAAAAAAATAGCAGTTGTATTGTGTGGGATTGAATATAGTAATCAACAGGAGCTGGTACAGGGAATGATACAGTATCAGTCAGAGCACGGAGGAAGCATTCATGTATTTCAGTGCAGTGGCGATCATCTTCAGACCGGAGGTCATAAAAGGGGAGCCTTTCAAATTTTTGATTTACTGAATCCGCAGAATTACGATGGAATTATTTTGGCACGCGAGACACTTCATGAAAAAAATATGCAAAAACGTGTAGTAGAACGTCTGCAGGAGAGCGGCGTTCCGGTGATTTCCGTAGGGGCAAAAACAGAGGGCATGGGCTGCATAGAATTTGACGATTACCATGCAATGAGTCAGATGGTTCGCCATGTCATATGTGAGCATGGTGTGCGTAAGCTGGCATATATTGATGGTCCGAAAGAATACAGTGATGCGGCAAAAAGAGCACAGGCATACCGGGATGTCTTAGAAGAAGAGGGAATCCCATTTGATTCCCACTGGTTTTTTCGGGGAGATTACAGTGTGGAAGCCGGAATTTATGTGGTCAGTGAACTAGACAGGATGCATAGAATTCCGGAGGCAATTATCTGTGCAAATGACTGTATGGCGGCAGGAGCCATTATGGAACTGCAAAACCGCGGATACCGGGTACCGGAAGATATTATCGTAACAGGTTTTGACAATGTACCGGTTGCAAAGGACAATTCTCCTAAAATTACGACAGTGGATTGTGCCAGAAAGACGATGGGATATCGTGCCTGTGAGTATCTTATGACCAAAACTGCAAAAGAGATACAGGAGCTTTGCGTTCAGATACCGACAACACAGATTTATTCGGAAAGCTGTGGCTGTGAGAGCGAAGGTCGGGATGACGGGCGGGAATTAAAACGCCGCCTGATTCGCCAGACGGCAAAGACGAAGGATTACCAGAAGAGAATGAACGAAGTCTTTAACAGCTTTATGAAATCCAAAAAAGTAAAGGATTTTATTCAGCCGGTAAAAGAATTTGTTCTGGGGTTGGGAACCGAGTGTTTTTACATAGCATTCCGGGACACAGATGCCTTTGCGAGACGGATGGTTCGTAGCTATGGAGAGAAGGAGCCGTTGCAGGATGCAGCCTGGAATGAGGCAGAGAAAGAGAGATACCGGCTGCCGATTGCCTATGAGAAAGGAGTGTTTTCCTCCTATGGCGAATTAGAGCCGGGAATGCTGCTTCCAAAGGAATGTACGGCAGATGAGAATGTGGTTTCATTTGTTATGCCGATTCACTATCAGGAACACTTTTTTGGCTACTGTATCATTGGTTACTGTGATATGGTAACAGAAGCCGATTTGATAAAGCAGTGGATGTTAGAGTTGGAAATGCAGTAGAGAGTGTTTTGAAAAAGCAGATTTTGAAAAATATAACAGAGAAGTTAGACCGTATGAGTGCGTTTGACGGTCTGACCGGACTCTATAACCGGGTTGGCTTTCAGATACAGGCAGATAAATATAAAATGTATGCAAAGAGCAGTGGAAGAAGTCTGTACATCAGCTTTATTGATATTGATGGCTTGAAAAAGGTAAATGATACTTATGGCCATCATGAAGGAGACTGGCTGATTAAGACGATTGCGGAATGTTTAAGAAAAGCAAGCCGGGAAGAGGAAGTCTGTATGCGTTTTGGCGGCGATGAGTTTATCGTGTTGGGACTTGAAAACGTTGCAGATGGACGGCATCTGGAATTTGAGCAGGAATTTCAGAATCATATCAGGCAGGTCAATGAGAGTCAGAAACGGGAGTATCCGGTTTCGGCAAGTATTGGAAGCTATACGATAGATGATGTGGAACATACCAATCTTCAGATTGTCATTGAAAGAGCAGACATGGAGATGTATCTGCGTAAGAAAAAGAAAAAAAGAGGATAGCAGGGAAGGTATCGAACTTTTTTGGAAAATAGGCATATAGTATAGTGATGTTTTTTCCAGGAGAAGTGGAGTGGACTATAATAATAAAGACTGGTATTACTCACCACAGACCTATCCGTTTTATGCGCCATACCAGATGCAAATGCAGGCAGGATTGCCGATGCAGATGCAGGGGAATTATTTAAAAGAAATGGAGTATGAAAAGGATTTAGACCGGATGAGGGAACTCTATCCGAATGAGGTCAAAAAGATACAGAAATATGTGGACGAAGAATGTGACAGAATGGAGTATGAGGGAAGCCTGATGTTTGACGAATATCCGGATAAAACGATGCTCTCTTTAGTCAGCAAGCGGATTATGGATAAGATCGCACAGGATAGCGAAAAAGACGAAGTAGAGACCAGCGAATGCTGCGGAGGTTCCCGCCGTGGCGGAGGATTGTCCGATTTGGTGGAAGTGTTGTTATACAATGAAATGTATAGAAGACGCTGCAGACATCGGCGTTGTAACCGCTGGTGGTAAAATAGTAGTTGAGTTTTTGGATAAAACTATATACAATGAAAGAAGTCAGCGGTGCCGTATGGCACCGCCTGTTTTTGAAGAAAGGGAGGACAGGCTTTTGAAGAAAGGAAAGATAAAAATAATCGCACTGATCGGGGCATTTGTACTGACCGTATTGATCGTGGGACTAATAAACCGTCATTCGAGCAATGACACGACCGATAATATGGCGGGAGCAACACTGCCGGTTGTTACGCTCACCTATGCAGATGAAGAGATCAATGAACTTCATGGTCATACGGCACAGATGAATGCAGTATATATGAGAGACAGCATTACACCGTTAGATAAAAGCCGTAAATTGCCTGTCAGTATTGAGACTTTCGGCAATTCCATTGATAAGATTTCCTATGAGATCCGAAGCATGGACAGGAAGCGTTTGGTCGCAGAAGCCGATGTGAAAAATTTTAAGGCAGAAGACAAACAGGTGACAGCGAATATTAAAATACAGAACATCATTGAAGAGGGAGAGGAATATCTTCTGATCTTAAAGCTGCAGCAGGGAAAAAAAGAAGTCTACTATTACACACGCATCATACAGCCGGTAGATGCCTATGTGCAGGAGAGCCTTGCGTTTGCGAAGGATTTTCATGATACATCCATGAATCCGGAAACAAAAGGGACACTGGCAACTTACTTAGAACCGAACTCATCAGGGGATAACAGCAGTCTGAATAACGTTACGATCCATTCTTCCTTAAAGCAGGTGACATGGGCAGATTTTCCATATCAGAAAGTCAGTGAACCGATCCCGTCCATTAAGGAGATCAGCAGTACCTGTAATGTGATCACGTTAGATTATGTAGTAAAAGCAAAAGATTCGGATTCCGAATACTATAATGTAGAGGAATACTATAGAATACGATACACCAGTGCAAGACCGTATCTGCTCAGCTATGAGCGATCGATGAACCGCGTTTTTTCAGGTGGAAAAGACAGTATTTATGATAACTATATCCAGTTGGGAATACGTTCTAAGGATGTAAACTATATCTCAAATGAAAATGGAAGCGTTGCAGCCTTTGTACAGGAAGGAGATCTGTGGATGTACAATCAGGACACCAATCAGATCGCAAAGGTATTCAGTTTCCGTTCGGATATGGAAGAAGTGGATGACAGGGAAAATTATGGAGAACACGATATCCGTATTGTCAGCATTGATGAGCGTGGAAGTATGGACTTTTTAGTCTATGGCTACATGAACCGGGGAATCCATGAGGGCAGGACCGGGATCAGTGTGTGCCATTATGACTCTGTAACCAATACGGTAGAAGAGCAGCTGTTTTTACCGGTAACGACTTCTTATCAGGTTATGAAAGAAGATTTAGGAGAGCTGGCATATCAGAACAATCAGGAACAGTTCTACCTGATCGCAGGCAAGACACTTTATCAGATCGATTTAGACAGCCTGAAAGTTACCAAAAAAAGGAAGGATTTAAAGGCAGGAACCTATCAGGTGTCAGCAAGCGGACGCTACCTTGCATATAAAGATAGCGAAGGACAGCTTTTAGTGGAAGATTTAGAGACGGGAAATACACATCCGGTCAAGAGCAGCGGTGGAGAAGAGACGCGTGCCATCGGATTTATCGGAGAAGATTTTATATACGGACAGGCGAGAAATGCAGACAGCGTTAAGGATGCAGCAGGAAACCAGGTATTTCCAATGTATCAGATCCGGATCTTATCACCGGAAGAAGATTATAAAGTAGTAAAGACCTATGAAAAAGGCGGATATTATATTACAGATGTCCATATAGATGAAAATACCATCTATTTGAGCAGAGTCCGTCCGGAGGGCGGAGCCTATGTGGATGCTTCGGAGGATACGATCGTAAACAGCGAGGAAGAGAGCGGAGCAAAAGCCGAGCTGCATACAACTTCGACAAAAGAACGCCAGACACAGGTGCAGATACAGCTTGCAAAGGCGGCAGAAGAAGAGAAAAAATTGCAGACTCTGGTTTCAAAAGAGATCATCCATGAGAGATCAAAAGAGGTGCAGTTAGATATTTCGGGTGAGCAGCAGTATTACGCTTATGCAGCAGGAAAGGTCGTGCTTGGAACAGCGAATGCAGCTGAAGCGGTCAGAGCAGCCGATGAAAAAATGGGAGTGGTTGTAGGAACAAAGCAGCAGTACATCTGGAAACGCTCCCGCAAGGCTTCCAGAGAAACCGTGATAGCGGATGGGACACAGGTTCAGGGCAGCAGCACAGCGGCAAAATGCCTGAATGTTATATTGAAAAAAGAAGGGCTGAATCTGGATGCGGGAGCATTGCTTGAAAATGGTGAAACTGCAAAACAGATTTTACAGGAAGCCTTAAAGGAAAGTACGGTGCTGGATTTAAGCGGATGCGGATTAGAACAGGTGCTTTATTATGTCAGTGAGGGCAATCCGGTCTTTGCAGTACGCGGAACAGGAGATGCTGTTCTGATCACAGGGTACGATTCGAACAGTGTGTGTATTTATGAACCGGGAAGCGGAGCAATTCAGAGGAAAAATATGGAAGAAGCCAAGAATACACTGGAAGGATCAGGAAGCTGCTTCTATGCATATTTAAAATAGAAAAGTTGCATAAAAAAATGTAGTTTTGTTGGAATCCTTGTTGGAAATTGCCAAAAATGAAAAAAACATATTGTAAAACCCCTGCGAATAGGCTATATTACATGAATAAGCTATACAATGTAGCAATATGTTAGAACACGGAATGAAGTGAAGCGAGGTATTGGGACTGTGAGTAAAAAAGAGATTGTAGTTTCTGATGTTGAAAAAGAACATGATAACCCGATTGCCGAACTGGTACAGGTAGCCTGTAAGTTCGACAGTGAGATCATATTAGAGAGCAATAACCGCAAGATTAATGCCAAGAGTATTATGGGAATTATGGCATTTAATCCTTCCAACGGTATGAAAGTAAATATCGTAGCAAATGGAGAGGATGAAGCGGAAGCTTTAGATGCAATGGAAAAGTTCTTAGTTTGTGAATAGGAGGAGCATATGAACGCAAAATCAGGAAAGAAGCCGGAAGTGAAACCAGTTGTAACAACTGCACAGACAAAGACAGCAGAAGTAAAGCCTGCTGAAACAAAGGAAGCAGAAGTAAAACCTGCAGAGACAAAGACTCTTGAGGCAAAGGCAGCAGAAGTAAAAGCAGCAGCCAGCGCAGTAGAGGCAAAGGCAACAGAAAAGTTAGCGAATGTAAAAGAAACCGTAAAAGAGACAACAGAGGCTGTAAAAGAAGAAGTAAAGAAAGCTCCAAAGAAAAAAGCCACACGCAAGGCAGCCGCTAAGAAAGA
>OOCM01002549.1_pt1 | contig 11797 bp, 11 predicted proteins | sample 1671111 | NCBI WGS metagenome assembly OOCM01 (sample SAMN06348123, study PRJEB24527) | human gut metagenome | biome: human gut; feature: ankylosing spondylitis patient; material: feces | host: Homo sapiens | place: China | collected 2015-10 | reverse complement strand
CGAGGTGTGGAAGCTCGAGGAGAACCTCTATCCCTTCGTGAAGCTCTGCGCCCGGGTGCTGTCGGATCAGCCCCTGTTCGTCATTCTCAACAGCTATACAACCGGCCTCGCCCCGTCCGTGCTGGGCTACATCCTGCAGCTGCTCGTCGGCAAAAAGTTCGGCGGGCGCGTGACGTGGGATGAGCTGGGCCTGCCTTGCACCGATTCGGGCATGGCGCTGCCCTGCGGCGCGACGGGCCGCTGGATGTGCAGATAAATCACCCTTTCATAAGAAAAGAGGAGCCAATGCAGACAATGATTGAAACAAAAGACCTCACCTTTGCCTACCCGGCGGAGGAGGGGGAGGAGCCCCGCGCCGCGCTGAAGGACGTGAACGTCTCGATTGAGCGGGGCAGCTTCGTGGTGGTGCTGGGGCACAACGGCTCCGGCAAGTCCACGCTGGCAAAGCATATGAACGCCGTGCTCCTGCCCTCGGGCGGCGCGGTGTATGTCGAGGGGATGGACACGCGCGACGAGGCGTGTCTGCTCGAGATCCGCCGCCGCGTCGGCATGGTATTCCAGAATCCGGATAACCAGATCGTCGCGAACGTGGTGGAGGAGGACGTGGCCTTCGCGCCGGAGAACCTCGGCGTACCGTCGGAGGAGATCCGCCGCCGCGTCGACGACGCGCTCACCGCCGTCGGGATGGAGAAGTTCACGCGTCACGCGCCGCACCTTCTCTCCGGCGGACAGAAGCAGCGCGTGGCCATCGCGGGCGTGATCGCGATGGAGCCGGAGTGCATCGTCCTCGACGAGGCGACCGCCATGCTCGACCCCGTCGGGCGGCGCGAGGTGCTCTCAACCGTCCACCGGCTCAACCGCGAGCGGGGGATCACGGTCGTGCTCATCACGCACCACATGAACGAGGCGCTCGAGGCCGACCGCGTGATCGTCATGAACGACGGCGAGCAGGTGCTCGACGGCCCGCCGCGCGAGATTTTCCGGCGCGTGGAGCAGCTGCGCGCACTGGGGCTCACCGTGCCGGCCACGGTGGGGCTGCTGTATGTGCTGAATCAGGAGGGGATGGATCTGCCGCTGGACGCCATCTCCGTGGAGGAATGTGCCCGCGCCATCTGCCAGGCGTTTGACGGCGCGGAAGGGAAGTAAGCCATTGGAACCGATTTTGAAAATAGAGAACCTGACCCATACCTACAGCGCCGGGACGCCCTTCGAGCGCCGCGCCGTGGACGGGGTGAATCTGGAGGTCGCACCGGGGGAGTTTCTCGGCGTCATCGGCCACACCGGGTCAGGCAAATCCACGTTTATCCAGCACCTCAACGGCCTGCTGCGCCCGACGGAGGGGCGCATCCTGCTCGAGGGGCGCGACATCTGGGCCGAGCCGAAGAAGATCCGCCGCGTGCGCTTCGAGGTGGGGCTGGTGTTCCAGTATCCGGAGTATCAGCTCTTTGAGGAGACCTGTTATAAGGATATCGCATTCGGACCTAAGAATATGGGTATCAAGGAAGATCAGATAGACAAGTATGTGAAAGAAGCCGCAAGAATGGTGGGACTAAGCCCTGAGATACTTGACAAATCGCCTTTTGAACTTTCAGGCGGACAGAAAAGGCGTGTGGCTATAGCAGGCGTTATGGCAATGAACCCAAAGGTGCTTATCCTTGACGAACCTGCTTCGGGTCTTGACCCAAAGGGCAGAGAGCAGATACTTGGTCTTATAAGAGAGTATCATGAGCAGATGAAAAACACTGTTTTGCTGGTATCCCATTCTATGGAAGATATCGCAAAGAACGTTTCAAAGATACTTGTCATGAACGAGTCAAAGCTGTTTTGCTATGACGATACCGTGAAGGTGTTCCACCGCTCTGAGAAGCTTGTGTCAATGGGACTTGCAGTGCCACAGATAACAAGAGTTATAAACAGGCTCAAAGCCATGGGCATAGATATTAAGGACGATGTGTATACAGTTGGCTATGCGAAAAAGGTCATCCTTGAAATGCTGGAGCAGAAAAAGAATAAGTAAGCAGCGGACTGCCTTTGACCCATATGAGCAGAGAGCAGGACTGTGTAAGTTGAGATAGAAAATTGGAGGAATATACCTTGATAAAGGATATTACTATAGGACAGTATTTTCCCGGAAATTCTGTCATTCACCGAATGGACGCACGAATAAAGATAATAATGACGGCGGTTTTCATAGTAATGCTTTTCGCCGCAAACAGCGTGTGGGGACTTCTTGTGGGCATAGCTTTTACTATTCTCACTTTTATCATATCGAAAATACCCGGCAAACTAATGCTAAAAAGCTTGAAACCTATCGTGCCGATAATAATATTCACGGCGATACTCAATCTGCTTTTTATCAGAACGGGCAAAGCCTATTTTGAGTGGAAATTTCTCAAGATAACCGATGAAGGCGTTGATACGGCAGTGTTCATGATGATAAGGATAATCTGCCTTATTGTCGGCACTTCGCTTCTCACCTACACCACCTCGCCTATCGATCTGACAGACGCTATCGAAAGATTGCTTTCACCGCTGAAAAAGATAAAAGTGCCTGTCCATGAGCTTGCAATGATGATGACTATTGCCCTGAGATTTATCCCTACCCTTATCGAGGAAACAGACAAGATAATGTCAGCCCAGAAAGCAAGAGGAGCGGATATGGAAACAGGCTCGCTGATACAGAAAGCCAAAGCCCTTATCCCTGTGCTGATACCGCTTTTTGTGGCATCGTTCAGACACGCCGAGGAGCTTGCTCTCGCAATGGAGTGCCGCTGTTATCACGGCGGAGAGGGCAGAACAAGAATGAAACAGCTCCATATGAGCATAGTCGACCTCTATGGCTCGATATTCTGCGTGCTGTTCCTTGCAGGCGTTATTGTCATAAATATAGTCGTTTAGGAGGGGTATTATGAGCAGTGTTTTTAAAGATATGGACCAAGATGACAGACTTAACACTTTGGAAAGAAAAGTCAAGAAACTTGAGAGAAATGTAAATGGGGGAAGTAAAATGTCAGGCATTATAAAAGACCTTATCGGTATGGAATGTACCATTGACGGCGATGGTTTTTTCAGTACAAGATGCACCATTCTTGATGTCGATGACGAATGGGTAAAGCTCATCGTACACGAGAAGAAAAAGGAATTGACAAAAATAATAAGGATCGACAATATAGATTCCATAACACTCGACTAAAGAAACGGGATATGCTCATGACAAATTTCAGGATAATACTTGCCTATAACGGCACAGCTTATCATGGGTGGCAAAGGCAGAACAACGCCCTTGCCGTCCAGCAGGTGCTTGAAGAAGCTATCCTCTCGCTGACGGGACAGACAGTCACAGTGAACGGCTGTTCACGAACAGATGCAGGAGTGCACGCAAGAAGATTTTGTGCAAGCTTTCTTATAGAGTCCACAATAACCTGCCGTGGGATAGTTTTTGGACTAAATTCAAAGCTGCCTGACGATATCTCAGTGCTGGAGTGCGAAAAAGTCCCCCTTGATTTTCACGCAAGATATATGTGCAGCGGCAAGGAGTATGAGTATATTATACATAACAGCGAGATAAAAAATCCCTTTTATAAAGATACAGCCTACCGCAGTTGGTTTCCCATAGACGAAAAAAAGCTCGATAAAGCTGCACAGGATTTTGTGGGAACGCACGATTTCAAAGCCATGTGTTCCACCGATTGCACAAAGGAGAATACAGTTAGGACTATATTCTCTTTCCATGTAAGACGTGAGGGCGAGCTTGTGATATTTACAGTTTCGGGAGACGGCTTTCTGTACAATATGGTAAGGATAATGGTAGGCACGCTTATTTTTATAAACGAGGGCAAGATAGGAGAAACTCAAATACCCGATATACTTGCGTCAAAGGACAGAACAAGAGGCGGAAAGACCGTTCCGCCGCAGGGATTGTATCTTAACGAAGTGTATTATGATAAAGATAAAGGATCTGAACAAGGTGAATGATAAAAGATCAAAGAGCAGGCGGAGAAAGAAAAATCCGCCTACCAAAGAAGAAAAAACAATAAGAATAACCAAGCAGACGGATTTTGTTCAGCGTGACGAGTTTCACGGTGCAGAAGAGCCTATGCCGAACGTTACTTTCAGAGAGATAAAGCGCCAGAAAAAGGCGGCTCAGAAAGCGGCGGAACGTGAGCAGGAAGAACAGCTCCGAAAAGAAGCGGAAGAAGCCGAGGAGTCACGAAGCAGAATAGAGCTGACGAACACCGAGGATAAAGCCGAGGAGGAAAAGCCTGAAAAAGCTGATGAAAGCAAGATAACAGTATCAGGCGGTGAAAATAAAGAGCAGGCTTCAGAAAGCAAAGAGGAAAAATCCGAGCATAAAAGCAGAAAAGAGAAAAAAGCCGAAAAGGCTGAGAAAGCAGAGAAGTCTGAAAAGTCTGACGAGGAGATATCCAACGTCACCGATATAAGAGCGGCAAGAAAGAAAGAGAAAAACAAAAAGCTCTATAAAAAGATAGCCGCCATAGCAGTGGTGGTCGCTTTCGGAGTTGGCGTTTACGCTTCAAGAGGAGTGTGGGTGCCGAAGCTTGAGGGCATTTTGGACAGACCTCATGCCACTATAGTAAACGACGGCAAAAAGCAAAGCGGAAATTTCCCGCTGACCTTTGATGAAAGCTCAGTAAATGTTATAAAACAGCTTTCCGACGGTATAGTTCGAGTTGACGACAGGAACATTGCTTTTTATGACGAGTCTGGCAATAAGATATCGGATAATTCTCACAACTTTGCAAACCCTGTTGTAAGAACATCCGGAAAGCGTGTGCTCGTTTACGATAACGGTGGAAATTCTTTCAGAGTGCTGAATAAAAAGGGCGAGCTGCTCTCAAAGGATATAGACCAGTCTATACTTTTGGCGGAGATAGCCCCTGACAGCACAGTTGCAGTGGTCACTCAGACTGAGAAATATGCCGCAGTGCTGACAGTTTATGACTCCTCGGGAGCAGAGATATATCAGTGGTCAAGTTCACGAAGAATACTCGATATAAGCTTTGATAAAGACGGAAGCGGCTGCTGCATCTCAACATTTTCCAGCAGTGGCGGAGCGTTACGCTCGGTCATCTATTATGTGAACTTTGACAGCACAGAGGAGAAGATGAAGAGCGAACAGCTTGAAACCCTCGCAGTTGCCGTTCAGCGAAACGATAACGGCGATTATTGGGTAGTGGGCGATACCTGCTTCTACAAGCTTGACAGTAATGGTAAAATACTTATGCAGTATGAATATCCTGAGGAGCTTTCAGACTATGCCTTGACAGATACCACCGCCGCAGTAGCATTCGATGGCATACAGCGTAAAACAGGAACTCTTGCAGTGTTCCGTTCGGACTCTGACGGAGATAAGCCTGACAGCGTTGTTTATACTCAAAGCGGCAAGCCTAAGAAAATGACCGCAGAGAACAAGAAGGTGATCCTTCTCGGCGAGGATAATATAGAAGCCTATGACAGTGCAGGAAATCTACTTGCAACAGCGGCAGTGTCCTCTGAGTATCTTGACTTTGTTTACCTCAACGACAGCGTTTATTTCCTGGGTCTGCATGAGATAAACAAAATAGCTTTCGAGACCTGACGAAAGGCAGGAAAATATGGCATATTTTTTTGACGGAGCAGTTATAATGATCCTTATCGTGACTGCTCTGACAGGATACTGTAAGGGCTTTGTGAGATATGTCATCACAATGCTCGGAACAGTGGCAGCCGTTCTTGTGGCTTTTCTCATAGCCAATATGTCGGCTGAAAATGTATATAACAAATATTTCAAAACACAGCTTATAACGAGTCTTGAAAACGCCGCTGAACAGACGGATCTTTCAAAGCTTGTTAGCAATGAACTGAAAAACGAGGGCGTTGATATCGACCTTTCAGACGAGGAGATAAAAAACGTCCTGTCCGGGGCTGGCACTCTTGCGGAGAATACCGAAAAGCTGCTTGTTTCAAAGGGAACAGACCTTGATACCGCTCAGCAAAAGGGCGAGGAGCTTTCAGAGTATATCCACAGCGTTATGCCACAAAAGCTCAGCGAAAAGCTGGAGGGCAATAAGCTTGGAAAAAGTCTGTCTAAGGCGGTGAAATTCACTGCCGAGCAGATAGATGAAGCCGTAAAGGCTCTCTCTGAGGGTGGCAGAACTGGTGCTGAGTATCTGGAAAAGAACATTTTCCGACCGATCGCCCTGACTTTTATAAGGCTTTGCGTGTTCATGATGGTTTATGTGCTTATGGAGATAGTCATAAGGCTTATCCTGCGTCTGTCGGGAGTTTTTACCCGAATGGCAGGTCTGACAGCGGCAAACCGTTTTGCAGGCATGGCACTTGGTCTTTGCAAAGGCGGCCTGTATCTGGTGTTGATAGCCTTTATGGTCTGCACTGTGATAAATGCCACCGAGAACAAGCTTCCAAAGTTCAACAGCGCTGTTTTTGAAAATACCTATCTGTTCAGTTACTTCTTTGATATTCTGTATAAATGATCACCGAAAGGTGTATCAGTAAGGAAAGGAGCAAATAAAAATGTTAATGTGTTCAAGATGTAAAAAGCGTCCTGCTGTGGTGTTCATCTCACAGATGAACGCCAAGGACCCTCAACACAAGAAGAACGAGGGACTTTGCCTTGTTTGTGCCAAGGAGCTTGGCATTTCGCAGGTGGACGATTATATGAAGGCAATGGGCATCTCAGACGATGACCTTGAAGCAATGTCAAATCAGCTTATGGAGGCTTCCGACGGGGACGATTTTGAGCCGGGCGGAACGAACTTCCTGAGCAATCTTTTCGGCGGTGACGCAGCCAATCTTTTCAGCAACCTCGCAGGAGGTATGCCTAAAGCCACCGATGAGGATGGAGATAAAAAGCCAAAGGATAAAAAGAAAAAGCTTAAATTTCTCAACAACTATTGCACAAATCTTACTCAGAAAGCAAGAGAGGGCAAGCTTGATAACGTTGTGGGCAGAGATAAGGAGATATCAAGAGTTATCCATATCCTGTCAAGACGTCAGAAGAACAACCCATGCCTTATAGGCGAACCTGGCGTTGGTAAAACAGCCATTGCCGAGGGTATCGCACAGAGGATAGTTGGCGGAGATGTGCCGTTCCATATCAAGGATAAGGAGCTTTACCTCCTCGACCTTACCGCACTTGTTGCAGGCACTCAGTTCAGAGGACAGTTCGAGAGCCGCTGCAAAGGTCTTGTAGAGGAAGTAAAAGAGCAGGGCAACGTTATCCTCTTTATCGACGAGGTGCATACCCTTGTTGGCACAGGCGACAATGAGGGAACAATGAACGCAGCTAATATCCTGAAGCCGTCCCTTTCAAGAGGCGAGATACAGGTAATAGGCGCAACGACTTTCAAGGAGTACAGAAAGTATATCGAAAAGGACTCTGCACTTGAAAGACGTTTCCAGCCTGTAACAGTTTCCGAGCCGACAGTTGAGGACACTATCACGGTTCTTGAGGGCATAAAGCAGTATTACGAGAATTTCCATAGAGTAAAGATTTCAGACGATATGCTCAGAGAGTGTGCAGTGCTTTCTGAAAGATATATCAACGACAGATTTCTCCCTGACAAGGCGATAGATCTTCTTGACGAAGCCTGCGCCTGCACAAGTATCAGAACACCTGAAATAGAGGAGTTCGACGCACTTAACGAGGAGCTTAAAAAGCATGAAAAGCTCGTTGAGGATTACGAACAGAAGTCAGACCCTGACTATGAGATAATCGCAAAGGAAAAGGGCGAGATACTCAGGATCCAGAACAGACTCAAAGAGGTGGAAGAAACTCTTAAAAACGTTCAGGTCACAGAGGAAGATATATCAAAGGTAATAGAGCTTTGGACAGGTATCCCTGCCAATAAGATAGCTCAGACCGAGTATGATAAGATAAAGCATCTGAAAGAAGCCCTTTCAAAGCGTGTTATCGGTCAGGACGAAGCCGTTGATAAGGTCGCAAAGGCAATAAAGCGTACAAGGGTTCAGCTTTCAAAACGCCGCAGACCGGCTTCATTTATTTTCGTCGGCCCAACAGGTGTTGGAAAAACAGAGCTTGTGAAAGTCCTTGGAGAAGAGCTTTTCGACGCCACCGAGCCACTTATCAGAGTTGACATGACCGAGTATATGGAGAAGCACTCAGTATCAAAGCTTATCGGCTCACCTCCGGGATATGTAGGCTTTGACGAAGCAGGTCAGCTTACCGAAAAGGTGCGCCGCAGACCATATTCAGTGGTACTTTTTGACGAGATAGAAAAGGCTCACCCTGACGTTATGAACATACTCCTCCAGATACTTGACGAGGGACGTATCAACGATTCACAGGGCAGAAGCGTTTCATTTGAGAACACAGTTATCGTCATGACATCAAACGCAGGTTCAACTGATAGAGATACAGGTGTGGGCTTCAATAAGACCGACAGTGATATCGCCAAGGATAAAGCAATGAAAGCACTGAGAGAGTTCCTGCGTCCTGAGTTTCTTGGAAGAATAGACGAGATAGTTGTGTTCAATCCGCTCACAGAGGAGAATTTCGCGGGCATAGCAGGTCTTATGCTTGACGAGATGAAGTCGCCGCTGGAGGAGAAACATATCAGCCTGAGATATACAGATGAAGCTCTGAAAACTATCGCACATAAGGCATACGGTCAGAAGCTTGGTGCAAGAGATATCCGCCGTGTCATAAGAAACGAGGTTGAGGATAAGATAGCCGAACTGCTTATAGACAAGGGCGAGGGAGCGGTGTCCGCCGTGGCAATATCCGCTGACAACGGAGAGATAAAGGTGGACGCACTTTAAAAGCCTGAAGTTATAAAATCAGGGTAAAAATTATAAAAAAATACTTGAATTTATGGAAGAGGGTAAAGAATATACGATTCAGGATTTTTGTAATTTGTTAAATTTAAAACCCTCCAGAACGAAAGAATTATTAAAAGCTTTGACACAAGATATAGAACAAATAAGCAATAATAAAAATCGAAAATACAGATTAAAATAAAAAGGATATGGGGAGGAAACCTACAAATGCAATCAGCATATATTCACTTATATCTGATCATGATCAACGTTATAACATTTGCATTGTATGGACTAGACAAATGGAGAGCGATGACAAGACAGTGGAGAGTCAGAGAGAAAAAATTGATCATACTTGCATTGATCGGAGGCTCCATTGGAGCAATGATCGGTATGACAGTATTTCAGCATAAGACAAGAAAATGGTATTTTAGATTAGGGATACCTTTGATTTTGGGCATTCAGGTGTCGTTGGTACTTTGTTTTTATGATATGATGTAAGTAAGCAAAGAAGAATTGGGAAGAAGTTTAAGAGACCCAAAAGCAAAGGAAGATTAGAGATATGAAGCAAAACAAATGGAAGCATTTAAAATTTGAAAAATATGTTTTTGTGCTATTATTGGCGATCGAGCTTATTATGTCATTTACTTTTTTAGGTTTCATCCATATTGATCCCATTTCACTTACAACAGCATATATCCCGATCGTAGTTGCGGGATGTTTGCTTGGGCCTTTGGAATCGACACTGATCGGATTGGTATTTGGATTAGCAAGTATGTATAAGGCGTCAGCACTTTATGTTGTATCAGATGATAAGATATTTTCGCCGCTATATAGTGGTAATCCAATAGGAAGCATTTTACTAAGTGTTGGGTCAAGAGTTCTGTTTGGTTTTGTGATTGGATATCTGTTTTCTCTCATAAAAGGACGAAAGTATGAGAAAATAGGAATCTGGATCCTTTCTTTGATTTCACAGTGGATACATGCTTTCCTAGTGTTCACCGTTATGGGAGCCTGTTTTCCACAGCTTGGTTATACTGGAATGTTGACATTTCATATGGGGATCAATGATGCACTTATTGCACTATGTTGTCTTCTCTGGGTAGAGGTGGCATATAAGATTTATCACAAGGAACGCATTCAAAAATATAAGGATGCGGTAAATCAATCTTTGGATGATCCATATCTGTCTTCTAAGATAGTCGCTATATCATCAGGGATCAGTTTTTTGATCATTTGTATAGCGATATTTTCTACTGGATATTTTGCAAATCGGTCTACATATATGTTGAAACAGCACAGAGTTCATGTAACAAAGACAATTGAGATTGATCTGCTACATTTACAGGTACAGTTTTTGATCGCAATGCTTGCATTGGATTTTATCTTAATATTGACGATGCTTATGATCTACCAATATATGAAGTATCGGGAATATCAAGGGGAGATTGATTTTCTTACTGGAGTAATGGGAAGAAGACTGTTTTTGCAGCATTGCCAAAATATTCAAAACGATCAGAGGATTCATGGCCATCAAGGATGGTTTTTATTCTTGGATGTGGATTGGTTTAAGCAGATCAATGATAAACTGGGACATATAGCAGGAGATGAAACCTTAAAGAAATTTGCGATGTTTTTAAAAGAACAATTTGAGCCATATGGAGCAGTCGGAAGAGTTGGTGGAGATGAGTTTGCTGTGATGATCGAAGAAGAGATGAGCCAGGAAGTGTTAGAAAAGGAACTGGAACAATTCTTTCAAAACATCTCAGGAATTCAGAAGGAAGTTACAGTAAGCTGCAGTATTGGAGTATATCGTTTTACATATCCAAAAACAATCAAGGAACTTCTGACAAAGACCGATGAGATCTTATATGAAGCAAAAGCAAATGGAAGAGGCTGTTTTGTTATTAGATAAAGTCTAAGAAGGTGGTAACGGTGGTGTTGGCAATGAACAATATGAAATTACCAGTAGGCATCGATCAATTTGATAAACTGATAAAATCTGGTTTCTACTACGTAGACAAAACCAGATTGATCGAGCAGCTTTTACAAAACTGGGGAGAAGTAAATCTATTTACACGTCCTCGGCGTTTTGGAAAGACTTTGAATATGAGTATGCTGAAATCCTTTTTTGAGATAGGAACAGATAAAACACTGTTTGATCAATTGTATATTGCTGCAAATAAAGAATTATGTGAAGAATATATGGGGCAATATCCAGTAATCTTTCTTTCGCTAAAAGGTGTTGATGGATTGAATTTTGAAGAAGCCAAAAGCATGCTAAAGATTACGATCCGTACGGAAGCACAGAGACATTACGAGTTGAAGAAGAGTGGAAAAGTTACATTAAAGAAGAAAGCCAAGAAAGGAACATACAAGATCCGGATCACGGCAGCAAAAACATCGAAGTATCAGAAAGCGGTGAAATATGTGACGGTTAAGGTAAAATAAATCAACAAAGAATTATGCAAAGGTATTGATTGAAAATTTTAAAGTATGTTATAATTACCTAATTACTAATTGTTCGATTAGTAATTAGGTAATTAGTAATTAGTCAATTAGCAAAAAGGATGATGGTATGAGATTTGTTGGAAGAGATCGTGAACTTAAGAAGTTAAATGAATTGTATCAAGAGGAAGAATTTCAGTTTGTTGTTATCTATGGAAGACGGCGGGTTGGAAAAACGATGTTGATCAATGAATTTTTGAAAAAGAAAAGATCCGCATATTATATGGCAGTTGAAGGTACATCCAAAGAAAATCTGTCAGGTATTTCAAAAGTGTTATTAGCTGAAAAAAATGAAGAATTTTATATGCCAGAATTCCCAGATTTTGAAAGCTTGCTTTCATATATCGATCATTTATGTAAGAATACAGATGATCAAGAACGTCTTGTGATGGCAATTGATGAATTCCCATACCTTGCAGGATCTTATCCTGCGATTTCTTCAATGTTACAAAGTCATATTGATCAATGTTGGAAAGATTCCAATTTGTTT
>OOCM01002536.1_pt1 | contig 11837 bp, 8 predicted proteins | sample 1671111 | NCBI WGS metagenome assembly OOCM01 (sample SAMN06348123, study PRJEB24527) | human gut metagenome | biome: human gut; feature: ankylosing spondylitis patient; material: feces | host: Homo sapiens | place: China | collected 2015-10 | reverse complement strand
TAAATTTCATCATTTTATCTTTCCTTTCTGCAGTTTTTATTTTAACATTAAATAAGATCAATTGTGATTTTGGAGCAAGGAATTTCTTAGAGAATATCACATATCTCCCAAACGAACCAGTGACATCAACAGTGTTGATATTTATTGCTTTTTTCTTATTGTTAGGCATTATAGAAATTCGAAGAAAACAAAGAAAAAGGCAACAGGTATCTGTGATCTTATATGCAGCAGAGATTTTGTTATGTCTGATCATTATTAAATTTGTTTATGTAAATTATAATGGAATCATTCTTCTTGTCATTGCAGATATTGTAACGGATATCAAAGATAAACACACTAGGGGAATTTTCCTTGTCATCATGGGAATGATATATTTATTCTCAGACTACGATATCATATCAATGTTTATAGATATGATATCGTTCCAACAATTTTTGAGTGTATACCCGGCGAAAGTCAGTATGATGATCCAAGGAACAAGAAATATACTAGTTGCATTGAATGCGATCGCATTTATTGCATACATGATCATTTTGATGAGAAATCAGATGAAAGAAAATGCAAGGATTGGATTGTTAAACCTTCAGCTTCAGACAGCCAATATACGTTTAAAAGAAATGAATGAACAGCTGAAGGACTATTCAGAGATGACAGAGAAAATGGCGGAGACAAGGGAACGAAATCGAATTGCCAGAGAGATTCATGACACACTGGGGCATACGATGACTGGACTGTCTGCAGGAATTGACGCATGTATCGCGATGATCGATTTTTCTGTAGATGCAACGAAAGAACAGTTAAATAAAATATCACAGGTTGCAAGGCAAGGAATTAAAGATATTCGAAGATCGGTCAATAAATTAAGACCAGATGCCTTAGAGCATAGTGGATTGCAAGAAGCTTTAGAAAAGATGATCAATGAGACGATGCAGGTATCAGATGTTAAGATTAATTATGATTGTCAGGTAGAGGTCTTGAAATTCAATCAAGATGAAGAAGATATGATCTATCGTGTAGTACAGGAAAGTATCACAAATGCGATCAGGCATGGAAAAGCGAAGCAGATTGATGTAAACTTATGGAAGGAAGATAAGTGGCTCAATCTAGAGATCAAAGACAATGGAATCGGATGTGAAGAGATTCATACAGGATTTGGATTGATCCATATCGAAGAGAGGATCAAGATGTTAAAAGGAACTGTAGAATATGATGGAAGTAATGGATTTAAAGTCACAGCAAGAATACCGATCAGATGGGGTGAAAAACTATGATTAAAGTAATGATAGCAGATGATCAGGAACTGATCAGACAGAGTTTACAGATCGTACTTGAGATGAAAGAAGGAATCGAAGTTACTGCAACTGCCAAGGACGGAAGAGAAGTCATTCAGGAAGTCAGGAAAGACAAGCCAGATGTTATTTTAATGGATGTGCGTATGCCAGAGATGGATGGAGTGCAATGTACACAGATCATCAAAGAACAATATCCAGATGTCAAGATCATTATCTTGACAACGTTCGATGATGATGAGTATGTATACAATGCATTAAAACATGGAGCAAGTGGTTATCTGTTAAAAGGAATTTCTATGGATGAATTAGAAAAAGCGATCAATACAGTACATAGCGGCGGGGCCATGATCAATCCAGAAGTGGCAACAAAGGTGGTCGATTTCTTCTCTGAAATGGCACAAAGCAATTATGATACATCAATTCATGCACAGAATGTAGAAGAGATCACAGATGCAGAATGGGAGATCATTAAATTAGTCGGAAGAGGCATGTCAAATAAAGAAATCTCGACGGAACTAAGCCTTTCCGAAGGAACTGTACGAAATTATCTCAGCACGATCTTAAGTAAACTAGACCTAAGAGACAGAACCCAGCTTGCAATCTGGGAAGTACAGTCAGGTTCAGCCAAATACGGGAGAAGATAGATGAGACAGAAACTAGAAAAATGGTGGAAACGAATCATTGCTGTTGGATTGGTCATAAGTTTATTATCTGTTGGCTTTGTGATCTATCCCAAACAACAAAAAATTGTTTTAACCTTTGGAATGTTTGCAGGAAACCAGTGGGGTGTTCCAGATGATAATTGCTATCAAATGATCGATCAGGTGATCAAAGAATTTGAAAAAGAATATCCAAATATCACGATCAAATACGAAAGTGGTGTGATGAAAGATGATTATTCAGAATGGTTGTCACAAAAGGCACTCAAAGGAAAACTTCCAGATGTTTTTATGGTCTTGCCAGAAGATTTTAGCACATTTTCATCTGTAGGAATGTTGAAGAAATTAGATTCATATGTCCAAGTCGATAAAGCGTTCAAAAAAAGTAACTATTATAAAGGGAGTTACGATGCAGGAACTTATAAGGGAACGCAATACGTCCTGCCATACGAAAGTGTACCAACATTGATGCTCGTCAATAAAACATTGCTAAAAAAAGAACATATTAAAATGCCTGGAAATCACTGGACGTGGAATGATTTTTACACGATCTGTCAAAAAGTAACCAAGGATACCGATGGAGATGGTCGTTTAGACCAATTTGGTGTGTATGATTATAAATGGAATGATGCCACGCTAAGTAATGGCGGAAACTTATTTAATCAAAGTGGAACAAAATGTAATCTTTCATCTGAACCAATTGAAAATGCAATTCTGTTTACAAAGAAGATTGAAAGAATATCATTATTTCGAAATCTGACCTCAGATGATTTTGACTCAGGAAATATTGCATTCCGTCCCATGACATTTTCAGAATTTCGAACATATAAGCCATATCCATGGAAGATTAACAAATACTTTGATTTTAAATGGGACTGTATCAAACTCCCTTCCGGACCAGAGAATAAGACACAGGTAGATAATCTGCTGATGGGAATCAGCAATCAGACCAAGCAAGGAGATATGGCATGGCAGTTTTTAAAGAAATTATGCTATGAAACGAAGACACAGCAGAAGATCTTTCAGTACCGCCAAGGTATTTCACCATTAAAAGCTGTGACAAATTCAAAACAAGCACAGAGGGTGTTAGAAAAAAGCATGGGAGAAAATATGACAGATAAAATGAAACTGTTAGATGAACTCATGGACAATGCCATGCAGACTCCAAAATTTCGAAAATACAATGAAGCTTATCAAAAGATTGATAGTGAGATGACAAGGATTCTTACAGATGAAGAGGAATTTGACACGAATATCTTAAAACTAAAACAAGAGATTGATAAGATTTTAAATCAGTAATAATAAGAAGATCAAAACAAACAAAACACAAATATGACATTTGTCACATAAAAAGGGACATTTGTAAATTGAAAGTCATGACAATTTACAGATGTCCTTTTTTTGTGCGATTGGTAGAATAAGCTTGTAAATAAGAGATAGGAAAAAAGAAAGGAGAAGAGGATGAAATACGTAGTATTAGTTAGCCACGGAACATTTGCACCAGGACTTCACAGTGTACTTAAGATGTTAGCTGGTGGAGAAAGAGAAGACGTGATCAGCGTCGGATTAGAGGACGGAATGAGTGCTGATGAATTCGCAGAGAAATTCAGCAATGCGATCAGCAAGATCACAGTAGACGATGAGATCATTCTTCTTGGTGACATTGTGGGTGGATCACCTCTTACAAATGCAATTGAACAGGTATCAAACAAAGGACTGATCGGTCAGACAGTGATCTTTGGTGGAATGAACCTGGCAATGGCATTGACAGCAACATTAATGAAAGACGGCGTAGACACAGACATGCTAAAAGACAGCTTGATCAATGAGGCAAAAGATGCAGTTAAAGAATTTGTTATGACACCAGCAAACGATGATGAAGAAGACGATATTTAAATTTTAAGGAGGAAAAAAATATGTCAGTTTCATTTTTAAGAATTGATGACCGTATGATCCATGGTCAGACAGTAACACGTTGGTCACTAGAGTATCCATGCGATGGACTGATCGCAGTAAACGACAAAGCAGCAACAACAGATGCTCTTAAGATGGCATATAAGAGTGCCAGTACAAAGAAAACATTTGTTTGGACTTATGAAGCATGGAAGAAGAAAAACCAGAAAGTATTAGACAGCAAAGACAATTACTTCCTGATCACAAAAGATCCAATCCAGATGAAGAAGATCTTAGTGGATGATGGATTTGTTCCAAGTGATGTAAAGAAAGTAATCGTAGGACCATGTAATGACAGACCAGAAGCTGTCAAACTTGGTAATAACCAATCTATTACACAGGAAGAAGCAGAAGCTTTAGAAGCAATCAGCAAAGCTGGTTATGAAATCGAATTTGCACTGATCAAAGAAGCGTCCATCGGAACATGGGACAAATTCAGAGGTCAGTTTGGATTTAACTAAAAAACCAATAGAGAGGAGAAACTATTATGACAATTAGTTGGTTACAAGCAATCATTTTAGGTATTTTTGCCTGCTTATCCAGTATGCCTGGTATGGGAGGTACAACCATTGGTAACTACACATTAGGAAGACCATTAGTTGCAGGTCTTGTCTGTGGTATCGTACTTGGAGATATTCAGGCAGGTGTTTTAGTCGGTGCGGCAATGCAGGTTGTATATATCGCATTGGTTACACCAGGAGGAACTGTATCAGCAGACGTTCGTGCCGTATCTTATATCGGTATTCCACTGGCAATGTTAGCATTAAATTCATACGGATTAGATCCTGCATCAGCAAAAGGTATCTCCATGGCAACATCATTTGGAGCAATGGTAGGAACAATCGGTACAGTATTATTCTATGGAACAGCAACGATCAACCTTGTATGGCAGCACATTGGATGGCAGGCCGTTGAAAAAGGTGAATTCAAGAGATTATACGTTGTAGATATGGTTCTTCCATGGATTTCTCATATCATCTGCAGTTTCTTACCAGCAGTTGTAATGTGTAAATTAGGAGTTCCAGTTGTAGAAGCGATCAAAACAACATTACCAATGGATGGAATTGCAATGAAAACACTGTTTACAGTAGGTAGCTTACTTCCTTGCGTAGGTATTGCGATCTTATTAAAACAGGTAGTAACAAAAGCAGTTGACTTTATACCATTCTTCTTCGGATTTACATTAGCAGCAAGTATGGGATTAAACCTTGTATCAGTAACAGTTGTAGCAGCAATGTTCGCAATTATTTACTACAACATTAAAATGGTAGGAATCAGAGCAAAAGAAGCAGCCTTAGCTTCTGGCGGTTCCTTTGACGATGATGACGAGGAGGATATTTAATATGGCAGAGAAAAAACTATCAAAAAAAGCGTTAAATAAATCATTCCGTAACTGGGCTTATGGAAACTTAACATGTTTCTCTCAGGAACATATGCAGACATTTGGTTATCTGTGTGCAATGCTTCCATTGGTAGAAGAGTTATATGATACAAAAGAAGAACAGAAAGAAGCAATGAATACATACACAGCTTTCTTTAATACAGAACCACAGGTTGGATCTATCATCGTAGGTATCACAGCTGGTCTTGAGGAAGCAAAAGCAAATGGAAATGAAGATATCGATGCAGAAGCGATCAATGGTATCCGTGCCGGTCTTATGGGACCTTTAGCAGGTATTGGTGATTCCTTAGTTGTAGGTACATTAATTCCTATCTTACTTGGTATCGCACTGGGATTATCAACAGGTGGATCTGTCGTAGGACCGATCTTCTATATCGTAGCATGGAACTTGATCATGGCATTTGGAATGAAGTTCTTATACTTCAAAGGATATGAACTGGGTGGAAAAGCCGTAGATATCCTGGTTGGTGAGCAAGCAACCGCGATCCGTGAAGCAATCGTTATGTTAGGAACAATGGTTGTTGGATCTGTAGCAGCAACATGGGTATCAGTAAAAACATCATTCCATCTTGTAAACAGTGCAGGAAAAGAATTCTTAAATCTTCAGAATCAGTTAGACGGAGTATATCCAGGATTCTTAACAGCAGCTTTTGTAATCTTCTGTTGGTGGTTAATGTCAAAGAAAAAAGTATCTCCAGTTGTTACAATGTTAATCTTAGTAGTTGTAGCATTTATCGGAGTTATGATCGGATTCTTTAACCCAGGATTAAAATACTAAGAAAGGAAGTATATTATGACAACACAAACAAGAGCACAGCAGTTAAAAGAAATTGAATTTCAGACACAAATGCTCAATAACCTCAAAAAATGGATTCGCAATCTCATTATTCTATCTTCTATCGGAATCATACTTGCGTATTGGGGACTAGGTGTCCAAAGTAAAATGCCATTTACAGTATTTGGTGTAGCTGGAGTGATCATTACGATCATCAGTGTGATACTTTGTGTTGTCATAGGCCTTGGTATTAAGCGAGGAAGAGCAAACGTAGACAAGATATTACAATTAGTGAAAGCCTAAGCATAGAACTATTGTTTTTTGAGTGAAAAAGGACGATTATAGTTAGATCGTCCTTTTTTTCTACAAAGAAAGGGAAAAAATATGAGGAAAGTTAGCCCAAGATTAGTAGCAATAATGATGGCAAGTGTAGTCAGTGTCACTTCTATCGCACCAGTAACAGCATACAATCATGTAACTGTAAATGCAGCACAATTACAGCAGCAGGCGATAGATTGGACATTTACAGGGAATGGAAAAGTAGACAATGATAAGATCCAGTTATCAGGAGCTGGTGATAATATCGGTATCACAAACATCAAAAAAGAAGATAATTATGTGGTCAAAGCAAAACTGACACAAGGAGAAGAAGACGGAGCTGTCGGTGTGATGATGGGAGCAAAGGAAGCAAAAGATCCAAAGAAAGGTTCGGTAGTAGCTAATGTTACTCCGTCTACTGGAGCCGTACGTTTGATCTGTTTCCAAGGAGGACGCAACAACGATCTTCAGAAAGAAAAAGTATTTGATGAATTAAAAAATAAAGATACTTATGATTTTGACATTTCTGTAAAACAACGTCATTTGACAGTTAAGATCAATGGTGTAAAAGTCATCAGTATGGAGATCACAGATACGATTTTTGAAGGAAAGGTTGGTCTTATTTCCTTCAATGAAACAATGACAGCATTTGATTTTTCTGTAGAAGATATCGCGATTCCAAAAGCAACAGCACATTTAACAAATTTACAGGTAACAGGTGGCGACTTAGATAAGAAATATACACAGGATACAAATGATTATGCGATCACAGTGCCTAATACAGTTGATAAATTATCTATCACACCAACTGTAAGTGATAATGGAACAGTGACGATCGGTGAACAAAAAGCAGAAAATGGAAAAGCAACAGAAGTATCATTAAAGATTGGATCTCAGGAAATTCCTATCACAGTGACAAGTACAAATGGTGCAGTAGAAACTACAACATTACATGTATTAAGAAATGTAGATGGTTCAGCATATACAGTGCCAACCAGACCACAATATCATTTTTCACAGGCAATGGGATGGAGCAATGACCCAAACGGAATGCTTTATTATAAGGGAGAATGGCATTTATTCTTCCAGCATAATCAGGCAAGAACGACATGGGGAGAGTTAGAATGGGGACATGCAGTTTCTAAAGATCTGATCCACTGGGAAGAATTGCCAAGACCATTAAATTATCAGGAAGATAATGGAGCAATGTTCTCTGGATGTGGTGTTGTAGATGATGAGAATACATCCGGTTTATTTGGAGATGAAAAAGGACCTGGAAAAGGTGGACTTATCGCGCTCTATACACAGAACAATGAATTAAATGGCCACAGAGGACAGGATCAGTGCATCGCATATAGCAAAGATAACGGAAGAACATGGACAAAATATAAAGGAAATCCAATCTTAAAATGGGATGAAGATCATCTAAAAGATACAGCATTCCGTGATCCAAAAGTATTCCGCCACGATGGAAAATGGTTTATGGTATTAGCGGGAGGAATCTTAAGAATTTATTCTTCTGATGATCTGATTCATTGGAATATTGAAAGTACATATAAAGGAAGTGATGATATCGGTAATCCAGCAGGATTAAGAGTTGAAACAGAATGTCCTGATATGTATCCTTTAACAGCAGATGATGGAATAACAAAATGGGTTATTAGTGAAGGAGGACGTTATTATCGCATCGGTGATCTCAAGAAGATTGATGGACATTGGACATTTGTACAGGATAAAGACAGCGACCGTTATGTCATGAACTTTGGACCTCATTCTTATGCAGCAATGACATATTATATTGGTAATGGGGAAACAACCAATGGAAAACCAGAAAACCGAAGAATCATGATCAACTGGGCAAGTACATGGGCTGATGGATACTGCAATAACGTTGATAAAGTGACTGGACAGTGGGGATACAATGGATTCTTTAATCTTCAGACAGAATTAAATGTGAAGAAGATTGATGGTAAATATAAACTGGTACAGACACCAATTGACGAATATAAGACGTTACGTGTCAACGAAGCAGCAACCAAACTTGAAAATGTTACGATTCCGAAGAAGACAGAAAACAGTGAAAATCTGTTATCAGGAGTCAAAGCAGGACAATATGAAGTTGTCGCAGAACTTACACCACAGGCAGGAACAAAAGAAGTTGGATTCAAATTAAGAACAAACAAATCTGGAAGTCAGGAAACAGTTGTATCTTATAATACAGAAACAAAGAAAGTATCCATCAATGGAGAAAAATCTGGTACACATCCAGCGGGACAGCAGACAAAGAACATCGTATCCGATGCGATCGTCACGGAGAAAGATGGAAAAGTAAAATTAGATATCTTTGTTGATGAATCAAGTGTTGAAGTATATGGACAAGATGGACAGGTTACAGGAGCATTAGCAGTATTCCCATCTGTCAGTAGTACAGGAATGGAAGTATATTCTGAAGGTGGAGAAACAACAGGAAATATCACAGTTTATCCAATGAAGAGTATCTGGGAAAATAAGATCACAAATGCAAATACAGCAACAGATCTATATATCAGTACAGACTCTGGAAGTGGAGAATATAATGTCGGAGATAAGATCAGTGTAAATGCTGCAATCTCTCCAATGAAAGCAGATCAGAAAGTAACATGGAAAGTAAGTAATAACAAAAGTAATAAAGTTAAAGTTGTTAAAACAGAAGATGATGAACTTCAGTTAGAAGCACTAAAAGAAGGAAGTGTCACTGTTACAGCAACAACAGCAAATGGATTATCAAGAAGTATTGATATATTTGTTTCAGCAGCAGACGATGGTATTTCACTTAGTGACTGGAAACAACATGGTGGTAAATGGACGATCAGTGAGAATTCTAACAGTTGTACAGGAGAAGCCAGTGGAGACGCATTCTTAATGTCAGGAACAAAGATCAGTTCAGATGATTATATTTTTGAATCAGATGTTGTTTATCACAGTGGACAGGCATTTGCATTATTATTCCGTGGACAGAACCCAGATTCTACCAGTGCATATGCAGCTAATGTAGACACACAAAGAAAAGGTAGTACAGCAAGAATCTTTACATTTGGAGGCGGAACCGGAGACATCGGAAAAGATGGAAATTACAACTTAAGCGAAGGACAGAAATATCATTTCAAAGTTGTAGTAAAAGGTAACCAGTATAAAGTGTATATTGAGGACAAGCTGGTACTGAATGTAAGAGATGTAAAAGTTGAGAATAATTACAAAGAAGGAAGATATGTTGGATTTAATGTATTCAATGGAAAAGTAACATTCCAGAATATGAAAGTCATACCATTAGAAGTGAAAGTTCCAACAGTTTCTGATAAACTTGCATTAACAGCAGGCGAGAAAGCAACAATTGATGTTTCCAATATCGAGGACAACAGTTTCAACATCATCAAATACAAATCTTTGGACAAAACGATCGCAGATGTAGATGAAGATGGTAACATCACAGCAAAGAAAGCTGGAACAACACAGATTGAAACGCAGGTTACAACTTTTGGAAGAAGTTACACATACAAGACTCAGGTAACAGTAAAAGAAAAAGAAGTAGAAACTCCAAAAGTTTCTATTACAGCAACACTAAAAGGTAATGCAGGAAAGACTGTCACAACGATCAAAGATGTGAAAGCAGGAGATACTCTGCCAGCATGGAACAAAGCAAAATATAAAGCAGCTGGTAAGAAAGGTTATGTATTTGCAGGATGGACATACAATGGAAAAATTGTTACAAAGGTGCCAGAAAGCGACAAGAATATTACATTAACAGCTAAATTTGTTAAAGTAACAGTTGGAAAAGCAGGTTCATTATCTGTCAGATCCAAAGCAGGAAAAGGTGTAGGATTTGTAGCAAGATCAACACAATCTGTCAACAAATATGGAGAAAAACGAGGATTTAGATTCCGTTATTCCACAAGCAAAAAGATGAAATCTGCAAAATACAAAACAACAGGTTTAGCGAAAAATGTTTATACAAAAACAGGTCTAAAAAAAGGCAAGAAATACTATGTACAGGTTCGCTATTACTACTATGATTCAACAAATCAGAAAGTATATGGAACATATTCTAAAGCAAAATCAGTGAAAGCATATTAAAAATAAAGACCTAAAAAAGAAGAAAGCCATCTGGAATATTTTATCCTCGCCAGATGGCTTTTCTTGCTTTATAATAATGGAAGAAATAGACAACAAAGCAGAGAAACGAAAGGATGCAGACATAATGAAAAAGTATAAAGCAGTATTTAGTGATATTGATGGAACATTATTAAATTCAAAACATCAGATACCAGAAAATACAAGAAAAAAAATAAAACAGATCAACCAAAATGGAATCCCATACGTCTTAGTGTCCGCAAGAATGCCCAAAGGCATGACAGCCATCAGAGCAGAATTAGAGGCGAAGAGTCCAATGATCTGCTACAGCGGAGCTTTAGTTGTTGATGAAGAAGACCATCCAATCTACAGTGTGGCAATGCCACAAGAAGTTGCCATGAAGTTATGCAGAAGAGTCTATGAATTGAATCCAAAGATTTCGGTTAACATTTACACAAACGATGAATGGCTGGTAAAAGATAAAAAAGAATATTGGGCAGCGCAGGAAAGTGATATCACAGGCGTGATTCCACAAGAAGTGTTTTTTGAAGATGAAGAAGTCTACAAAGAAGTACACAAGGTGTTATGCATGGGAGATAAAGAAGATATTGCAGCGTTGGAACAACAGTTAGTAAAAGAATTCCCACAGATCAGAATTTATCGATCCAAAGATACCTATTTAGAGATCATGTCCATGAAAGCATCCAAATCCGATGCAATCCATATGTTAAAAGATCATTTTCATGTAAAACAAGAAGAGATAATGGCATTTGGTGATAATTTCAACGATATCGATATGATCAGATATGCAGGACTTGGAGTCGCCATGGGCAATGCAGCAGATGAAGTAAAAGAGGTAGCAGATATTGTCACAGACATCAATGACAATGAAGGAGAACGCCAGATCCTGGATAAATATTTTAGATAGATGGAGTTATTACAAGAAAATTTAGCACAAGGGTAATAGTAAGAGCCGTAAAATAAACGTAATCTTAGAGATTAGAAAGTTTATTTTATGGCTCCTTTTTCTTATATATAACAAACATTTATATAAGAAAGTTGGAAAAGTTGTAAAAACTATGTAAAATAAGGTTAGAAAAGTTGCAGAATAAACAAAAAAGAGCATAAGTTATACTAATTTCAACACCCTAAACCAAAGAAGATTTCAAATATATAATGGGCAGGAACCGTATGAACACGTTCCTGCCCATTATATATTTGAAATCTTCATTCACAGCATAAAGTGTATTGGTTGAATGTTGAATTGCAAAATATCAGGTATTGAAAATATGAAATAAATATAGTATATTAAAAACATGAAAAATATACGG
>OOCM01002531.1_pt1 | contig 11860 bp, 6 predicted proteins | sample 1671111 | NCBI WGS metagenome assembly OOCM01 (sample SAMN06348123, study PRJEB24527) | human gut metagenome | biome: human gut; feature: ankylosing spondylitis patient; material: feces | host: Homo sapiens | place: China | collected 2015-10 | reverse complement strand
TTTACGTAATTCACCGCTGGAAAGGAGAATAATTTTCTTGTCGAGCAACGGTTCGGAAATATGTTTCTGTCTCGCATCATCTTTAGAGTTCTGTGCATCATTCAAATCCAAGGTATTGATTTTACCTATCAGGAAAGTTTCAATACTTGTTTTATATCGTTGCTGGGCTATCGCATCGGCTTCTTTGGCTATGTCCAACTGTTGTGCCTGATTATTGAAATGCTCCACCAACAGAAAAATGTCCTGATTGAAGTTTATCTGTTCCTGACGAATCTTTGAAAGCACTACATCCCGGTTGCTCTTGGCTACCCGGACTTTCCCACGGCGTTTTCCCCAATCGAGAATCGGAATCTTAACGCCTACCTGAACAATCTGATTGTCCTGCAAGTTCCTGTAAACGGCCGGAAAATTCCGGTTCTCACCCGTATATCCTACGCTTGCAAACAAATCGACACTACGCAAATTTCCGCGTGCAGTAGCTACTTCATAATCGGCTTCCAACTGGCGGCGACGGATATTCTGTGCAAAAGAATTACGTTCCAATGCTTTATTTAACACCTGATTGTACTCCATCCTCGGGCCATCCACAGCTTCGGGAAGAACCGGGTTTAGTACTTCATCCTCTCCCACTCCCAAAAAAGCACGGAGCTGGAACATCTTGGCATTGAGATCACTCTCTGCTTCCGTCAATGCTGCTTTCGCATTCAAAGCGGAGAGTTTCAACTGCAAGAGTTCATTCTCGGAAATCTGCCCCATTTTGCGTTTGGCAAGGGCTACTTCATAAAGGTGGTCGGCGTTTGTCTGGTTCTGTTTCGCCGTGCCAAGATTTTCTTTTGCCAACAAAAGATTAAAGTAATAAGTGATGGCACGCATCGTCACTTCTTCGGTAGCAGTGATAAAAGCTGCTTTCGCTTCGGCATAACGAACCGGTTCGATGCGTCTGTTCCACTTTATATTATTGACTCCAAAGATGGGTTGTGTAAGTTGTAATGTGACAGGAACCGACATAAAATGCCGGTCTCCTCCGGCTCCCAATTGCTTGATATAGTCGAGAGAGGAAGTCAGCGAAAGTTTACCACCGGTAAGCCAGATGTTTTGATCGATAGAAAGATCACCGGTAAGCCCCAATGTGTTATTACGGACGAAACCGTAAGAACCGTCCGAATTTTGATAGGAACTATACGATTTGTTATAATTGGGCAGGGTTCCGGTCAAGTTGACTTCCGGCAGAAGATCAGCACGAAAGGTACGAAATTCCCAATAGGCCGTTTTCAATTCATTCAAGGCAACAGCAGCGTCAACAGATTGAATACGCGCCATAGCAATAGCTTCATTCAAGGTTATTTCCCTTTCCTTCTGTGCCGACAATGCCAACGGCAGGCAAACGGCAGCAAGAGCAAACAATATACTTTTCTTTTTCATTATACACAGTATTTTCCACTATGAGAGAATCAAACGATGTGCCAAAAAAGTAAAGTTTTTATTATCAACAGATTAGAAAATAAGAAAAGTGTCCATTTTCGGACACTATGCCCAAAAGTGAACGTTCGATTATTCGCAGTAGTTAGGAAGGCGCACAGTGAAACGAGTGCCTTTACCTACTTCGGAGGTGACGGAGATGGTACCATTCAGACGTTCGATGATGGTCTGACAAATACTTAATCCCAAACCTGCTCCTTGGGTGAAATTATCGACTTTATAGAATCGTTCGAATATATGACGGATACCTTCTTCAGAAATACCGACTCCGGTATCCTCCACAAAGATGCGGGTGTAGCCGGGAACCTCATCATCTTCATAGCCGAAAGTAATGAAACCGCTGCTCGTAAATTTAGCAGCGTTATTTATCAGATTATTCACGACTTGCTGCAAGCGTACATTATCTGTCGTGAGATATTTCTTATCACTTTCGGGCATACGCAACACCAGTTCTACTCCCGGTGGCATATTCAAGCGTTGAGAATCATGGACGGTCTTTAATAACAGCGGCAGGTTATGCTCGGCGAACATAAATTCCATGGTTCCCGATTCGATACGTGACAAATCAAGAATATCATTAATCAAAGCTAGCAACAGGCCGCAATTTTTATTAATGGTTCCGATAAACTGGGCAATCTCTTCGCTTGTAAAACCACTCGTATCGCTTAGCAAATCGGAGAAACCTACAATCGCATTCAGCGGAGTCCGAATCTCGTGACTCATGTTGGCAAGGAATGCCGATTTCAGTTTGTCAGCCTGGAGGGCTTTATCACGAGCCTCTCTCATCTCCTGCTCGGCAGTCTTATATCGCTGGATACTCTGGCAAACACCTAATATATTGTACAATGAATCTTGTGTCAATCCCGTGATTACGGAAGAACGATATTCCCACCATTCATACTCTCCGTTGACATTCCGCTGACGGAAATTCAGACGGGTATTGGAATCTTCTCCTGTCAATGCTCTATTAAATAACGGACTTATTTCCTTCAAATCATCAGGATGGATAGTGCGATCCATTTCATCACGGGAGATGGTAGTAACCGATTCATCGTATCCAAGACGTTTCAAGAAACCTTGCGGGAAAATGAAACAGTTGGTTTCCATATCAAACTGCCACGGATAGATGGAGCTTTCGTCTACTGCCATATCAAAGAAACGCTTCTGCATTTCTTCATTCGAAATATTCCGTGCGGAAAGTGCCATACCGGTAATCGCATCCTTTGAACGGATCGGGACTATTTCCCCCGACACCGGGAAGTATTTATCACTATGCACTTCTTTCATGAAAGCTCCCTGGGGTATCTTCACACTTTCTCCTTTAGCAGCTACCTGCTTCAGCATAGAATGAAGAATATCCTGACCGTTATAATATATCTTGAAGATGCTGCCTGCCATCATTCCTTCATAAAAACGGCCCCCTGACTCATACGGCAAATGCAGCATTTGTAATAAGGAGCGGTTTGTGAAATGAATGTGCAAATCGGTATCATACGTTATCACACCATCACGGATGGAATGAAATACATTATCAAACTCATTACGCTGTTCCACAAGTTTATTCTGCACGAGCAGACGGGTCTGTGCCTGAATCCGTCGTTTGGACTCACGCCGGTTGGCACGCATCAACCACACGATAGAAGCTATCAGCAACGCCAGGATAGACGGATAGAGCAGTATAAAAAGGTATTTATATTTTTCCCAATACGGTTCGTTGACGATGGTCCCGCTAGAGGATACTTTATCAGGGTCAATATGAAAATAATCCAACTGTTTATAGTCATAGATGAATCCCTGCGTGATTTCTGTCACTCCTATTTCTTGGGGAGATGTACCTTTTAAGACTAAAGCAGCCCTTTGAGCTGCCGATAATGCTGAAGCATAACTATCGGAATCGTATGCACAGAATACGCCATTAGTTAACCCCACATTCTGACTCGAAAATACGGGAGCTTTTGAGTTTTTGCCAACGAATGAAAGGAAAGGCGACCATTTAGGAGCAACCACCAGACGTTCGTAGCTGTTACGAGGGTAACAAATAGCAGCAATGATGTGACTCGTTGTATGATTTTGGGTATTATAGACTTTCATTCTATAATCCGGATTGTCTTTTTGAAAGATTTTCCACTCTTCTTCAAAATCTTCAAGGCCTTTGTTACTCAAAAAGCTGTTATCTATCACACATACCACTTCTTTCCGCTGGGGAAATATCTTTTGCGCCTGACGCAATATGACATCAAAATCCGGATTGGCAGTGAACCCGCAAACATTGGGATGAGTAGCAATCAGCTCCATATCAGGATACTTAATGCCGAAAAACACGACCGGTATCTGCAAAGGCAACGAATCTCCACAGGCAAAAAGAGTATAGAAAGCTTCATCACTTGCTGTTATAATCAAATCGGTCTGCCTGTCACGAGCACGCTGACAAAAACGACGCATAATTACTTTCTCGGAGTTGAATGCCCAAAAATCGGCATCAAGATACTCCGTTGTTATATTCACCTTCAGGCCACTTTCTTTAAATCCTTTGACCAACCCCTGATTAAGGTCGCTATGCCAAGGAGTCTGTGAGGTGTATGACTGTACAAACAGGATATTGTATGTACGTTCCGCTGCTGCCGCCTGAATAAGAACAGCAAAAAACAGAACGATAAGCAAACAATAGTAGCGTCGATTCATATAATTAAAGCCTGCGGTGTTTTCAATATTATGCCGACAAAGATACGTTAATTATATTGAAAACAAACAGATAGCCCAAGTTTTTTATTCTTCGCGCAACGCCTCGGCAGGGTGTATGCGAATTACCTGACGAGCAGGAAACCAAATGCCAACGAGAATCATTAAAGACATCAGGAAATAGGTTATGACAAATGTAATAAGAAAACGCACTACTCCCCACTCCATATACCCTTCAGTCAACTCCAGATGGCCGATATTATAACAGATGACGGCGGCAGGCAAAGCAGCCAGAGTCAACAATAGCAATCCTTCTTTATTTAAACGTTGCCAAAGCTGCATCCGGCTGGCCCCGACTGCTATACGAAGCGCAGACTCGGCACGACGGTGCTGCGTACGGAACCAGAAGGTGCCGACAATGCCCAATAGGATATTAAGCAATAAGAATCCCATCATCCAGAAACGTACCTGTACCTGATTATAGCTCTCTTGCTGGAAATCATTCCGTATATCTTCATAATCATGCACTTTCAAGATGAATAAGTTGCCGACACTCAACTGGTTGGCGGACAATTTCATCAAATGTTCCGCAAAGTCTTTAGAAGTCCCCGGCTTCACACGCAGACAAACTTCTACACTTGAAGGATAAAGTTCATCATCAAGTTCGACCATTATCTTTTCAGGAAGAACAATGGCTACATACCGATCACTGTAGTTAGGCCAAAAGTCATTGTAACGCACCTTCTTCGAAACTCCCCCTATCTTGTACACTTTCGTAGAATCATCCACATCGACCATTTCTTTACCCAACAGCGTACGATCGCCTTTATAATCTTTGGGCAAGAAATTTTCACCAACAACGACATTGCCATTCCTTAAAGCTTGCACCAACGGCTGATAACCACGCCCATCAGCACTTTGATAACGAAAGACCTGAAAAAAGTCAGGGGTTACCGAACGCCGTAGCGGATTACTAACTAATGTATCGATACGTAACATACTACCGGAGTTACTCCCGATATAGGGACGCGCATTATTGGATATTGAAACGGCCTCCACTTCCGGCAATCTCCGGAGACGATTGGTCAACTCGATAATATCTTGTCCTAAAGATGTACTCTTTTGCTCTTTCGAAAGATAAGAATTACTCTTGTCGTTTTTCAGGCTTAGCTCCAAATAATACGTATCGGTAATATCAAATCCTACCGGTTCGTAATAAGTACGCGCTGTCACATACGTCCAGTCGACCACATACCACAGGACCACAAAAACAATTAATAGTTCTGACCACAACCACCCGTTTGACCGGCGCTCGTTCCATATTTGTTTTAATAGTTGCATTTTCTTTAGAATTTAGATGAGTTGAAGAATTATCTTTCGTTGATGGCATCCACAATATTGGTGCGAGTTACTCTCCATGCCGGAATGACGGCACTTAATAAATTGAGTAAGAAGCAAGCCAGAAATGCCAGCAGGAATACGGTAGGATCGAACAGTAAGTCGACACACATGGTCCGCAAATCTTCCACGCCATTAGATACAAAGTCTACGGAGAAAAGCATTCCTCCCAAAAGGAAAGCGGCGACATAACTTAATACCAGTCCGAGAATTCCTCCGAACAGGGAATAAAGCATGTTTTCGGATAGTACCTGCATCATAAGCTCCCGTCTGGGGGCACCAAAGGCTTTTCGCACTCCTATTTCGGAGATACGCTTACGCATGCGTGACAAAGTAAGTCCGGATAAGTTGACGGCAGGAACAATCAACAAGACAAGTAATGTCAATATGTATTGCCGTACTGCTTCTTTCACAGCAGGAGGATTGTTGGCGGAATAGCGTTGCGCGGCTACGAAATAAGTATCAGGCTGTCCGCGATAGAGTAAATCGAAATTGGGATGCCCTGCCATAAAGATAGCCCGCAAGCGGTCTGCCTCCTGACGAATAGCCGGAAAATCGTCTTTCGATTTAGCCAGTATATAAACGGCAGTCATACCCATGATATTGTCATCGCCCCAAGTGGCTGTGAAGGCACTTGTTGAACTCAAAGGAATCCAAACTTGTGCATAGGCGTACTTCGCCAGTTTAGAGACCGGACGTACCACTCCGCAAACAATATAAGCCGAATGATTCAGAAGGAATGTTTTTCCAACCACTTCTGACGTTCCGAACAAACGGCGAGCCATATCTTCGGAAATCACAGCTTTTGCTGCTCCGGCATCAAAATCGGCATTATCATACGGTTTACCAGATAGAAACTCAAATTCAAATATTTTCCAGAAAGCATCGTCTGTTTGCAACACACTACAACTTTCCATCTCACCTGCCGGTTTAGCAGCCAGCATTGTTTCCTGCCAGATATTGGTTATGGAAACAACTTCGGGAATTGTCATTGCTTTGAAACAAGCCTTTGCCGTATTGTATCCGATAGGGCCATTGCTTTGCCAATTCACGTTGGACTTACTTTGAAGTCCGGCAAACCGGAAAATAAGCATCCGGTCACGATGGGTTTCCGGTGCAAAGGGAGCAATAGTCGCACGTAAAGTAATCACAATTACCATTATCATAGCAATAGCCAAAGCTGTACCAATAATGGAAATAGAAGAAAGCAGTTTATTTTCTCCCAACAGATGGAATGCTTGTTTAAAATAGAGTTTTATCATGATCGTTACCAGTATAAAGTTCAGTATATTTCTTACTCGTCTCTTAGTGCTTCGGCCGGTTGCACTTTCATTGATTGCAGAGCCGGATACAACACGCCAAGAATAATCATTATCGCCATCAAGAGATATGTCAGTAAAATGGCTATCAGGAAACGGGGTACTGTAAATGCCATTTGTGATATATCCACCAGTTCAGTATATCCAATATTGAATGCAATCAATACGGCAGGAAGAGCCGACATGCTTAACAGTAACAAACCTTCCGTAATCAAACGATAGAATATGTTTTTCCGGTTAGCTTCCAACAGGGATTTCTTTTCCCAACCCTTCAAAAAGCAAATCCTGGTGAAGGATGGTAATCGGAGTCTGTACCCCATGATATACTTCTTTGAGATTTTCCAGACGTGCTCCGAAAGCTTCGCCGATGGCTTGATGACCGAGGCAGACACCCAGAATGCTTTTGGTCGGAGCATATCTTTTAATAATAGGTAATAGCAGTCCGGCCTCTTCGGGTATGCCCGGTCCGGGAGACAGGATGATTTTATCAAATCGGTCTACTTCATCAAGCTCTATCTGGTCGTTGCGAACTACTTCTACATCTGTAGCCCCTAATTCTTTCACTGCGTGCAGTAGGTTATAAGTGAAAGAGTCGTAGTTATCTAAAAGTAATATTTTCATTTTTATTGTCATTGTAAAATGGTTGTTCAAATACTATCTCTGCTTTCAATTTTTTAATTTGACAGCTAAATCAATCGCCTTTTTCAGTGCTCCCAGTTTGTTGTTCACCTCTTGCAGTTCATATTCATCCTGACTGCGTGCTACAATACCTCCTCCGGCTTGGAACCAGAGTTCATTGTTGCGGCTTACAAAAGTACGGATAGTGATAGCCTGATTTAATTCGCCGTTCAATCCGATAAAACCGATACAGCCACCATAGGCTCCACGATTATGTGGTTCGATTTCGCTGATTAACTGCATAGCGCGTACTTTGGGAGCACCGCTTAATGTGCCGGCAGGAAACGTATCAATAAACGTTTTTATTTTATCTGCGCCCTCATTCAACATACCGCTGACACGGCTTACCAGGTGAATGACATGACTATAATATTGTGGTTCCTTATAGAATAGTACGCGTACATCATGACAATTACGGGAAAGGTCGTTTCTGGCAAGATCAACCAGCATGACATGCTCTGCATTTTCTTTAGGGTCAGCCAATAAAGCTTCTGTCAGTTCCCGGTCTTTTACTACATCTCCGGTACGGCGGGTAGTTCCGGCAATCGGATCGATGTAAGCACGACCATCTTCGATTTTGCAATGTGTTTCCGGTGAAGAACCGAAGATGCGGTATCCTCCGAAATCGAAGTAGAAAAGATAAGGAGAAGGATTGATGCTGCGGAGTGCGCGGTACACTTTGAAATCATCTCCGGCATAAGGTTGGATAAATCTTCTGGAAAGTACGATTTGGAAAACATCTCCACGCATACAGTGCGCGATTCCTTTGCGGACATTGGCTTTATGCTCCTCGTCGGTGATAGGGCTAGTAACGGGACCTGTTACAGAGAAGTTGTAAGAAGCATAATTCCGGTTTTCGATGGCTGCTTCCAGTTCCGGTAAGCCGCTTTCTTCTCCTTCGGACAACATTTCAACGAGTGTCAATTCATTTTTGAAATGATTGAAAACAATGACATACTTATATAATATGTATAGCAAATCCGGAGCGTCATTTTGCTCATCGTGACTTTCTTTCACCGGGATGTGCTCGAAGTATTTCACAGCGTTGAACGTCGTGTATCCGTAAAGTCCACATACATTCTTATTATCCCCGGTCACCTGGAATTGATTGATAAACCGGTTCATGGCCTTTTCTACATGGAAGGTTTTTGTCAGGGGTTCTTCCGTGCGGCTGTTATCGGGATAGTTGGAAGTGACAATGCCGCCGTTTATACCGATACTTGCCAGGGGACAGAGGGCTATAAATGACAAGGAATTTTCTCCGGCATGATAGTCGGAACTTTCCATTAATGCAGATTGCGGATACATGTCGCGCACTTTCAGGTAAATGCTGACAGGAGTATGCATATCTCCGAGCACTTGTTTGCTATGAGTTGTATAATTAAATGTTTTCATTTCTATAATTGCTTGATTATTGATTACGAATGATGGTTTACTAATTACTTATTGCTGTTCATTAAACGATAAATAGGTTTCAATATCTTTGTCTCCTCGTCCTGAAACAGTCAATACAACGATATCTTCCGGTTTGAACTTCAATTTTCTCAAAGCTCCTAATGCATGGGCGGATTCCAGTGCAGGGATAATACCTTCGAGTTTAGTCAGTTCGTAAGCGGCTTCTATTGCTTCGTCGTCATTGATTGCCAAAACGTTGGCACGTCTTTGTGCGGCAAGATTGGCGTGTATCGGACCAATGCCCGGATAATCCAGTCCGGCGGAAATCGAGTAAGGCTCTTCAATCTGTCCGTCTTCGTTTTGGATGACGTAAGTACGCGCTCCGTGGATAATTCCCATTTTACCGAGTTGGATGGTGGCGGCGGTCATTCCGGTTTCTATTCCTTTACCTCCGGCTTCCGCCAGAATGATGCCTACCCGTTCATCATTGATATAATGATAAATCGTTCCGGCAGCATTACTTCCTCCTCCAACGCAGGCTATCAGATAATCCGGATAGTCACGTCCTTCTTTTTCTTGCAGTTGTTTTTTTATTTCTTCGCTGATAACAGATTGCAGGCGTGCCACCATATCAGGATAAGGATGAGGGCCTACGGTAGAGCCGATAATATAATAAGTGTCGGCAGGATGGCAACACCAGTCGCGGATCGCTTCGTTGGTTGCGTCTTTCAAGGTCATGTTTCCGGAAGTAACGGGAATAACGGTAGCTCCCAGCATTTTCATTTTCTCCACATTGATATGTTGGCGTTCTACATCCGTCTTTCCCATATAAACGATACATTCCATATCCATCAACGCACATACGGTAGCTGTTGCTACTCCATGTTGTCCGGCTCCGGTTTCGGCGATGATGCGTTTCTTTCCCATGCGGCGTGCCAGCAAGATTTGTCCGATGGTGTTGTTGATTTTGTGTGCACCGGTGTGATTCAGATCTTCTCTCTTGAGATAAACATTGGTGCCGTACTTTTCAGAAAGACGCGGAGCGAAATAAAGAGGAGACGGACGACCGACGTAATCTCTTAGGAGATCATTGAATTCTTTTTGGAACTCGGGATCATCGACATAGCGAAGGTAGGCTTCCTGCAGCTCATCAATGTTTTTTTGAAGCTCGGGAGGAACAAAACTGCCGCCGAATTCACCGTAAAAGCCCCTTTCATCAACCGGAAGAATAGATTTATAGAGATTCATTTGAGGTACCTACTTAATTGAAAAACGGGAAAATAAAAAAACCACCGAGTTGTTCGCTCGATGGTTAGATCGGTTCTTTAGCTTCTAGGCCGAAGATTTTTAAGCATTACTCCAGCACCATCGAGTGAAATCGATGGGCCACCACCAACTGTGAGAAACAACACTGAAGTACATGGCTAGAAAATAAATTGAGTTATATCCGTAAGAAAAATATTATCAAGAAAAAAACAGAATTTCGGTCCTTTAGAAAAAGTTTTTTCTTTTTACGGCCTGAGGATTTTCCCGAACTCAAGAACGACAGGACTACTGAAGTAATAGTACAAAAACTCAGACATCCAACCGTCCGGGTAAAGAAAAGTCTCGGAGCGAAATCACGGGACTTTTGGTTTTTGGCTAAAACCATTTACGCGGTTTCAGCCTTTAGCACTCAAATACTTGCTTTTGATTAGTACAAGCCGATGAACTTCCACCAGGTCATACCGATGGTGAGCCAAATCACTACATTAATTGTTGTGATGATGAAGCCGTTGCGCCACCATTCACCTTGAGAAACATAGCCGGCACCGAAATAAACAGGACCGCAGCCGTTACCGTAGTGAGTCAGCGAAATCGGCAGGTTAGCGAAGCAGCCGAATGTGATGGCAACCAGCATGGCCGGGACACCGCAGGCGGCGGCAACTGCTACGAATGCTGCGTACATCGCTGAAATACGTGCTGTTACGGAAGCGAAGCAGTAGTGCGAATAGATATAAATAAGCGAAATAAGCACGAAGGATGCAACCCAACCCATATCAGCGGCAGCAACTGCTGTACCGATAAGTTTGGCGATCCATGCAATGAAGCCGGACTTAGCAAGTGCAGTAGCCAAAGCAACCAAGCCGCCCATCCAGAACATTGCGTCCCAAGCGCCTTTTTCGGAAAGGATGTCTTTCCAGTCTAAAACTTTAGCAATCAGCATGATGGCGACGGCAAGCATAGCAACCGGTGTTGCACCAAGTTTTGTCCAAGAACCTGTTGCCCACAGAGCCAAGCACATGACGAATACGAATGCGAGGACTTTTTCCTGAAGGCTCATCGGACCCATCTTTTCGAGCTCGTTGATAGCTAAGTCGCGAGCATCGGGAATGTCTCTGATTTCAGGGGGAGAAAGTTTGAGCATCAGAACCGGCACCAGGAACAAGCTGATCAAACCCGGAACGATAGCGGCAACTGCCCAGTTCATCCATGTGATTTCAACGCCGACGGCAGTAGCAGCCAAACCGACGCACAGCGGATTGCCGGCCATAGATGTCAGGAACATTGTGCAGGTCACTGCGTCAGTGTGATAACCGACCTGCATGAGGTACTTACCGATTTTGCCGGCTGTGAGCCCGGGCTGAGAACCGAAGGCATTTGCCAAGGACTGAACGATCGGATAGAAAACGCCGCCTCCTCGAGCGGTTGCTGAAGGCATCGCCGGAGAAACGATCAATTCGGATAACGCGATGGAATAACCAAGGGTCAGTGAAGAACGACCGATGTACTTAATAATAAGGAAAGCAATACGGCGGCCGAAACCGGTTTTGATAAATGCGCGGGAAAGAAAGAATGCGCAGACGATCAGCCAGATCGTGCCGTTGCCGAAACCCATCAGAGCCTGACCGGTCTTTAAAACACCGGTGATG
>OOCM01002528.1_pt1 | contig 11869 bp, 10 predicted proteins | sample 1671111 | NCBI WGS metagenome assembly OOCM01 (sample SAMN06348123, study PRJEB24527) | human gut metagenome | biome: human gut; feature: ankylosing spondylitis patient; material: feces | host: Homo sapiens | place: China | collected 2015-10 | reverse complement strand
CATTCACCAGAGACTTTAAACCGGAATCCAATGAGAAATTGTCGGAGAACGGTGTCCTGGCCGATAAGACCATGAATACATTGTTACATGTATTTGAAGCATATACGGAGCTGTACCGGGTATCCGGCGACGAAAAGGTGCGCAGACGCCTGCTTTGGATCATGGATCTGTTCGCTGAGAAGGTTTACAATCCCGAGCTGCACAGACAGGAAGTGTTCTTTGATAAGCATTACAATACCATTTTGGATCTGCATTCCTACGGTCACGACATCGAGACCGCCTGGCTGATCGACAGAGGCTGTAAGGTACTGGATGATCCGGAACTGACACAGAAGATGTATGTCATCACCAAAGACCTTACCGCGCAGATCTATAAGGTGGCATTCGACGGACACTCTCTGGCAAACGAATGTGACAGAGGTGTCGTGAATGTGCACAGAGTCTGGTGGGTACAGTCAGAGACTGTGATCGGTTTCTTAAACGGCTATGAGAAAGAGCCGGAGAAGAAGGAATATCTGGAAGCAGCCGAGAAGGAATGGGCATTTATCCGGGATCATGTGATCGATAAGAGAGCCGGTTCCGAATGGTTCTGGGAAGTGGATCCGGAAGGAAATCCCTATCCCGGCCGTCCTATCGTGGAGCCTTGGAAGTGCCCTTACCATAACGGCAGAATGTGCATGGAGGTCATCAACAGAGGCGTGGACTTCTGATGTTCAAGTATGAAACACACCTGCATACCGCCGAGGGAAGCGGCTGTGCCTCTGCAAGCGGAGCAGAGCAGGCAAGGCGTTATAAAGCCCTAGGCTATGACGGGATCATCGTCACCGATCACTTTTTTAACGGAAACTGTGCCGTCACCAACTTCGACAGTTGGGAGGACAGAGTGAACAAGTTCTGCAAGGGATATGAGAACGCCAAAGAAGTGGGTGACAAGATAGGTCTGAAAGTCTTTTTTGGTCTGGAGTATTCCTACTTTGGCGCAGACATTTTGACATATGGTATCGACAAGGACTTCCTCCTTGCTAACGATAACCTTAGCGACATAAGCTTCTATCAGTTTGCTGACAGAGTGCATAAAGCAGGGGGCGTGCTAGTCCATGCCCACCCTTTCCGTGAAGCAGATTGGTATATCCATGAAATAAAGCTCCTGCCGAAATGGATAGACGGAGTAGAGGTATACAACAGCGGCAACGGCAAAGAGGTCTATAATCAGCGTGCAAAGTGGTATGCCGAACAGTTCGGCTTCAAGCAGACAGGCGGAACGGACAATCACCACCTGTGGGTAGAGGACAGCCGTATCAGCGGTGTTGCAACTGACGAGCCTATCAATTCCATAGAAGATTATATCACCTCGCTTAGAGAGGGCAAGTTGGAGGCCATAGTGCCGCCAAAGCCTGCGGAGGGATAGATAAAAAGATAACAGGCAGTACCAAGATAGGTGCTGCCTGTTTTTGTTTAATTATCTAAATCTGAACTTGTGCTTTCCGTCACAAGTTTGTAGATGTTGTCGCCGTCTTTAAAGGAAGTTTCGCTTATGTAACTTGGACCTGTAGAAAATTCTATACCATTTTCGGTTTTTTGTTCAAGCTGTATAAGTGTTCTGTCCCCGGCTTCATGATAGGTCATGATCCTATATCGCATCGGTTTGCTGTACTGTTCAATGGATTCAGCTTTCAAATTGTCATCAAAAAATGTTGCAAAAGAATCAATATATTTTTCAACATCTCCACAAACATTGTATGTCTCATCATCACCGATGTGAATATAGAATACGTTATTGTCAGTGTTTCCGTCAATGTAATAATCGCCAGCTTGTAAAACCGGCTCAACAAAATCATCTCCGTGGGAACATTCAGCCATGCTGCCCACTATGAGATCTTCTTCCTCTGATGTATCTTTATCAGCAAAAATGTGTCTTATGCCAAAATACCAAAAGCAAAATATAAAAGCGGCAGCAATAACTACCCATATTATTATGCCAACGTGTTTAGCTTTCATAGTTGTACCCCCATATAATTTTCAAATTAAATACCCTATGTTTAAATTATACATTTTGTAATCATGAATGTCAATGTGCAATATGAATAACAAAAAACAAATTTTGTATATATAGTCACATTTCAACAGAACTTTGTGCGTTTATCTAATTTTATTATTCCTATTGACAAATCCACATTAATGAGCTAAAATATAAATGTTATTATTTTATATGGTGAGAAAGGAAAACCAAAATATGAAAATCAAAAGATTACTTGCGGCAGTGCTTTCCCTTGCAATGGGCGTATCAATGATGACAGCCTGTGGCAGTTCGGACAGCTCCTCAAAGGATGAAAACGATTCTTCAGCTACAGAAAATACTCAGAAGCATACCAATGACCCTATGACAGTGACCACTGCAAAAGACCTTGTGGCTCAGATGAAAGTGGGCTGGAATCTTGGCAATACCATGGACGCCACAGGCTCAGGTCTTGACGCTGAAACCTCATGGGGAAATGTGGAAACCACAAAATTGATGATAGACCAGGTCAAGGACGCAGGCTTCAACGTGTTCAGACTTCCTGTTTCATGGGGTACTCACATGGACGAGAACTATACAGTTGACGAAGCATGGATGAACAGAGTTCAGGAAATTGTCGATTACGGTATCGACAACGGAATGTTCGTTATCCTCAACACCCACCACGAAGAGTGGTATATGCCTAAAAAAGACCGTGCCGATAAGGATATAGAGCAGCTCAAAGCCCTCTGGAAACAGATATGCGACAGATTTCAGGGCTATGACGAGCACCTGATCTTCGAGGGCGTGAATGAACCTAGACTTAGAGGCGAGGGCAACGAGTGGATAGGCGACGCTGAGTCAAGAGAGGTCGTAAATCAGTACGCAAAGGCGTTCGTCGAAACAGTTCGTGCCTCAGGAGGAAACAACCCTAACAGATGTATAATGGTAACACCATATGCCGCTTCATCATCAAAGCAGAACATGGAAGCTTTGGAAGTTCCGCAGGGCGACGATAAGATAATAGTTTCTATCCACGCTTATCTTCCATATTCATTCGCTCTCGATACCGCAGGCACAGATCAGTATACAAGTATCGACTCTTCTATCACAACACTCTTTACCGATATTGATGAAGTGTTCCTCAGCAAGGGAATACCTGTAATAATCGGTGAGTTCGGCTCTGTAAACAAGGATAATACAGAAGCAAGAGTTCAGTGCGTAAAGGACTATCTCAGTACCGCAAAGCAGTATGGCGTACCATGCTGTTGGTGGGATAACGGCACAAGAATAGGAAACGGTGAGAACTTCGGACTTCTCAACAGATCCGAGGGTGGCTGGTATTTCCCTGAAATAATCGACGCTATCAAGGAAACAGTAAATAGCTAAAAAAATCAAGGACGGAATCGCTTCCGTCCTTTTTTTGTGCGCAAATTATGTGCAATTTTTGTGGGGCGAATTGATATCTTGCGAGCGGTGGGCAATCTTGCGGTAAACGGGCGAACGCTGTTCGCCCCTACAAAAATTTATATTATTATCGTTTTTTATCAATACATTTATGTAGGGGAGCGGTGCAATTTTTTTGTGTAGGGGACGGCGCCCTCGACGTCCTGCCACTCTCGTTCGTTTCAATCACAAACTGTTTTGTTCATTAAACGCCACAAAAAAGGACGACCCCAAGTCGTCCTTTTTCATATCTATTCCCCTGAAAGGGTCTTTTTCATTGCAATGTGCGGACAATATTCGTCCTTGTAAACATCACCATATGCCCTGTAGCCAAGCTTCTCGTAAAATTGCTGTACTCTCGTTTGCGCCGATAAGCCAACTTCCTTGTAGCCCACTTTTTCAGCCTGCTTTTCAAGGGCTTCCACTATCATTCTGCCAAGATCTCTGCCACGATATGCCTTTCTCACGCAGATACGTCCAATGTGCGCTTCACCATTTTCGTCAAACAGCCTGCCTGTTGCAATGGGATATCCTCCTGTGTAGATAACAGCATGATAAGCCTCATGGTCAATATCGTCAAATTCGTTCACAAAGCCCTGCTCCTCAACGAATACCTGCTGTCTTATGAGCCTGGCGTCTGCGTTGTTTGCAAGCCCTTTTGCGATCTTTATGATGTAGCCGTCCATTCTGTCAGCCCCCAAGACGTATCATTTCGTCGATACATTTTCTTGCAGAGGTCATCTCATCGTCTGTCATTTTTATCTCAAAACCGCCGCCGTTGCCGATGCCCTCGCAAGTCTTGTAAACGTCCATAAGAGTGGTGAGCTTCATGTTAGGACAAAGTATCTTCTTTGAGAGTATGTAAAACTCCTTCTCAGGGAGTCTGTACTGCAAATGCTCAGCAATGGATATCTCAGTGCCTATGATGAACTCCTTTGCGTCAGACTCAGCCGCAAAATTCATTATGCCTGAAGTCGAACCAACATAGTCCGCCATTTCGCTTACAGCAGGGATACACTCAGGGTGACAAAGCACCAGTGCATCAGGGTGAGCCGTCTTAGCCGCTATCATGTCAGCCTTTGTTACCGACGCATGAACAGGACATCCGCCCTGCAAAAGCTTTATATCCTTTTCAGGACAGGCTTTTTTTACGAATGCACCAAGATTGCAGTCAGGAATGAACAGTATCTTTTCAGCGTCCATGTTCTTTACTATCTTCACCGCAGATGAGGAAGTAACGCAAACATCGCAAACCCTCTTGAGTGCGGCTGTGGTGTTTATGTAGCATACTACCTTTCTGTCAGGCTCCTGCGCCTTTATCATTTCTATCATCTCAGGTTCCATTTGCTCTGCCATTGGACAGCCTGCCGATGGATTTGCAAGATATACGTTCTTGTCAGGGTTGAGCATTTTTGCCGCCTCAGCCATAAAATGCACTCCGCACATAAGTATGTTTTTGTTTGAGACCTTCTGCGCCTCAACGCTTAACTTGTATGAATCACCCGTAATATCTGCTACCTCCACTATCTCCTTAGCCTGATAGCTGTGCGCAAGTATACAAATATCGTTTTCTTTCTTTAACTGAAGAATTTTTTCCTGTACGTCCTTAATCATATCCAGATCATGCCTTTCGACCTTTGAAAAGCATATCCTCCTTTCGGTGTTTCGGCATTTGCCGAAAGATTTATACCATATTATTATAGTATGATATAGACATTTTGTCAAGGGCATTTGTACCAGAACAAGCCATGCACTTGACAAATTCATCAACAGGGTGTATAATCAACAGTGTTGACAATCAACCGCCTTGACATTTGGAGGAATAACAATGAACGATAAAACAGCCCAGCGTTTTGGAGAAGTTTTCAGACGATTTTTTGAAACAGGATATATGGACGACCTTGCAGAGCTTTTTCAGGGCGAAAGCAAAGTGATAGTCTATCTTAGCACAGCCGAGGGCATAGTCTACCCCTCGGACATAAGCCGTGACCTTATGATATCACGTCAGCGTGTGACCTCTGTTCTCAGCACAATGGAGAAAAAAGGCTTTGTCAGCCTTGTGCGTGATCCGGAAGATAAACGCCGTGTGCAGGTGAAACTCCTCCCAAAAGGTGAAAAGTCCATTGAGGAAAAGCGACAGCGTCTTGAAAAATATTTCAGCGTGTTCGTTGACGCACTGGGTGAGGAAAATCTCAAAAACCTCCTTGACAGCTCCGAAAAAGCTGTTGCGGCGCTTGAGCAAACAATGAAAGGCAGCTCTCAGAAAGTCTGAGGTGCGGAAAGGAAACTGCTATGAACATTTATAACGAATTTAGAAAAACGGCAATAAACCGCTATAGCAAGACCGCTCTTGTGATGATGAATGACGAGGGTGAAACAAAGGAATATACATTCGGACAAACTTTACAGCAGGCTGATATTTTTTGCAGCCGCCTTAAAGCCATGGGTGTTGTGGCAGGGGATAGGGTCTGTATCGCCTCTGAGGGCAGACCTGAGTGGAATATCGCATTTCTCGCCTGTGCAAAGCTAAACGCCACGGCCGTTCTTTTGGATTATTCGCTTCCTGCGGCAGAGCTTGTCGCACTGGTGAAAAAGTCACAGCCTGTGTGCGTTGTCGCTTCTCAAAAGGCGGCAAAGAAGCTTACAAGCGTGAAAAATATCCCAGTTCTCGATATCCAAAACCAGCTTGACAGACTTGACGGTTCAGGGGAAAATATACTCCGCCAAGGTGAAGTAGGCGATCCTGATATCGCAGTGATAATCTTCTCCAGCGGTACGACAGCCTCAGGCATAATGCACACCCACGATTCTCAGATAAATTCCTGCAAAATGGTCTGCCGGTGCAACGGCATAACCGATAACGAACGCTATCTCGGAATCCTGCCAAACAGCCATATCTACGGACTTTTTGCACAGGTATTAGCCCCTCTTCTCACAGGGGGAACAGTGTGCTTTATTGAGTCCCTCAGTGCGAAGGGTCTTTCCGCAGGCTTCCAAAACTTCAAGCCTACAGTTTTCCCGGGCGTGCCAAAGGTCTATGAGCTTTTGAAAACCCAGATAATGCAGCAGATCAACGGGGGCAAAGTATCTTCAGCACTTTTCAAGAAAATGTTTCCTGTTGCACTTCATCAGCGTAAGATCTACGGCATAAACGGCGGCAAAAAAATCTTCGCAAAGATACACAAAGCCTTGGGCGGCGAACTTAGATTTCTCTGCTCCGCAGGCTCGCCAATGTCAAAGGATACATTTGATTTCTTCTATGGCACAGGCTTTAATATTGTGAACAACTACGGCGCGACTGAAACGAGCATACCAACTATCGGCACATATGGCAAGCACGTCTATGCTGACACCTGCGGCAAGGCCTATCCTGATATAAAAGTTAAAATAGACCGCAGTGGCGAACTTCTCATAAAGTCACCTTATATGATGATAGGCTACTATGGCGACAAAAAGTCCACAGATGAAGCTTTCAATCCTGACGGCTGGTTCAAGTCAGGCGACCTTGCAAAGTTCGATAAGCATAAAAATATTGTCATTCTCGGCAGATGCAAAGAAAATATCGTACTATCCACAGGCAAAAAAGCCGCCCCTGACGATATCGAACAGGTTTATAGGGGCATCGAGAGCGTTGACGAACTTGTGGTCTGCGGAGTGCCTGCGAAAGAGGGAAGCTATGACGAGGTGCACGCCTTTGTGGTCTGTGCTGAGGATAAGCGTGAGCAGACGGAAGAAAAGCTAAAAGAGATAAGTTCCTCCGCAGGTCAGGCAATGAAGCTAAGCGGCATACATTTTGTGGATTCTATACCAAGAACAGCTATCGGCAAGCCAAAGCGTTATCTGCTGAAGAAAATGGTCATGGAGGATGACCTTGACAGCCTTACAAAGCAGGCGAAAAATAGTATCGACCCGTCGGATATCCCGTCAATGGTGAGAAACGCCGTGGCAAAAATAGCACACGTTCAGCCGAATGAAGTCAAGCTCAGTACAAAATTTTTGCAGGAGTTCACCATAGACTCCCTCTCAGCTATCGAGCTTGCATTGGAGATAGAGGAGTTCAGTGGTGTGCGTGTTGACGGCTGTATGGATAAGAACATGACAGTGGGCAGGCTTATCGCCCTCGTTCAAAACCCAAACCGCATAAAGCCACAAACAGTGAAATCAATGCTCTATCCTCTGGACAAGAAAAAGATAGACTATCGTATTTACCGCTTTTACAGAAATCTTGTGACAGCGTTTTATGAAGTCAAGGTAACCAACGAGGAAAATCTACCTGATAAGGACGGTTATATAATCTGTGCAAATCACGTTTCAAACTTCGATTTTATCTTCCTCACCCTGAATTTCAGATACGAGCGTTTTGCAAAATTCTGCTGTATGGCGAAAAAAGAGCTTTTTAACGGCAGTTTAGCCAGCCGACTTATTGTAAGAGTAGGCGGTATGGTGCCTGTTGACAGGGGCGGAAGAGTGGACGAAACAATGGCGGCTCTGCGTAAAAAGCTTGGTCAGAAATGGGGCGTGCTGGTTCACCCGGAGGGTACAAGAAGCAAAACCGGTGAAATGGGCAAGTTCAAAAGCGGCGCAGCCGTCCTTGCTATCGAAGCCAACGTGCCTATAGTGCCGGCCTACATCAAAGGCGGACACGAGATATTCCCACCAGACAGAAAGCTCCCAAGGCTTTTTAACTGGAAGCGCCTTAGCAAATATAAAGTAAAAGTCGTTTACGGTGAGCCTATTTATCCTAATGGCGAAACCCCCGAAGAACTTATGGCGAAAGTCCGTGAAGCGGTTTTGGCTTTGAAGAACGAAGAAAACTGAGCGGAACGCTCTAATGAGGAGTGAGGAATGACAAATGAGGAATTAGGAATGAGGAATGAGGAGTGAGGAATGAAGGTATCGCCTGCGGCGATGATTTTTTAGTGCGAACTGCGTTCGCACAAGTTATTCACAATCGTTCTTATTAACTTACCTCTTGGAGTATCTTAAACCACAGCTATGCTAATTCCTCACTCCTCACTCCTCACTCCTCGCTAAACCCTCACTCCTCATTCCTCACTCTTTCCGTTTGACAAGTCGCAAAATATGTAGTATAATGTATTAATACGCTGATACGGTGACGTGTTATCGTAATATTTTGTTAAGGAATGAATATTTATGACTTTTGAGGAAGTAAAAAAGGTCACGGAGATCCTGCTGGAGTTCCTGCCTAATACACTGAAGCTTTTCGCATGGACCATCGTGCTTTCAATACCTGTGGGAGTGCTTGTGACAATGCTGAAAAAATGCCGCTTCAAGCCTATATCGTGGCTGACAAATCTCTATATACTTGTCATGCGTGGCACACCGCTCATGCTTCAGATAATCGCTATCTACTATGCAGTACCGCTTATTATCGCAAGTGCTGCAAAGCAGGGCAAAACAGGCGGTGTATATGACGTGCTTACCAATATAAAAAACAACGAGAACTATATGTTTATCGCCCTTGTTACGGCATTTGTCCTTAACTATGCGGCGTATTTCGCAGAGATATTCAGAGGCGGTATCGAGGCTATCCCAAAGGGACAGTATGAAGCGGCTTCAATGCTCGGCATGACGAAAATGCAGACATTTTTTAGAATAATCCTGCCCCAGGTCACAAAGCGTGTTATCCCTGCCACATCGAATGAGGTCATCGTCCTTGTAAAGGATACCTCTCTTGCAAACGTCATCGCATTTGCCGAGATAACAATGAAAGCCAAACAGCAGATGAACCTGTATAGCTCAATAACACCGCTTTTTATCGCAGGCGCATTCTATTTTGTACTCAACGCTATCGTGACGGTGGCATTTGCCGTTATAGAAAAGAAATTCGACTATTATAAATAAGGAGAACTCATATGGCTATTCTTGAAGTGAAAAATATTTCTAAAAGCTTTGACAGCCTTAGGGTGCTCAAAGATATTTCTTTTAATGTTGAGGTGGGCGAGGTAGTCGCAATAATAGGTCCGTCAGGAAGCGGTAAATCAACGCTTCTGCGCTGTATAAACCAGCTTGAAAAAGCAGACGGCGGAGAGATAAACGTTGACGGTGTGAATATGTTCCATACAGAAAATGGCAAGGCGGTGTATGCGCCCTCTAAGACCCTCAGGGATATCCGCCTGAAAATAGGTCTTGTGTTCCAGAATTTTAATCTGTTTCCTCACTTTTCTGTAAATCAGAATATAATGGAAGCCCCTCTCCATGTCCTTAAACAGCCAAAAGCCGAGGCAAAAGCCAACTGTGAGGAGCTTCTGAAAAAAATGGGACTTGAGACTAAAGGCAAGTCTTATCCCTGCGAGCTTTCAGGCGGTCAGCAGCAGCGTGTATCTATTGCAAGAGCATTGGCTTTGAAACCGCAGATACTTTTCTTTGACGAGCCGACCTCCGCACTTGACCCTGAGCTTACAGGGGAGATATTAAAGGTAATAAAAGAGCTTGCAAAAGAGAAAATGACCATGGTCATCGTCACCCATGAAATGGCATTTGCCCGTGATGTGGCAAACCATGTTATCTTTATGGACGACGGCTATATCGTGGAGGAGGGTACTCCGGAGGAAGTTTTCGGTCAGACCCAGAACGAAAGAACAAAGCAGTTCTTGCAGAGATTCAATGACAGATAGGACTGACAATTGTTGTAAAAAGCAAAAAATGATAACGTTTTCTGTGATTAATGCACAAAAGAAGTGTGACAATATTGTTAGAAATTTCAACACTTTTTGGAATAAAAAACGTGAAAACCCCTTGATTTTAGGGAGAAAGTCTGCTATAATAAGACTAGAATTGAATGACAATTCATAAAACTATATTCATATGGAGGAGATTAACGATGAAAATTTCTAAGATTCTCGCTGGTATGTCAGCAGCAGCTATTGTAGCTTCTATGGCAATGATCCCAGCATCAGCAGCAGGCACAAAGCTCAACGTAAGCGATGACCTTCTTGCAATCGGCAGACAGTCACAGGATGACCTTTTTGCAATTTTCTTCAGAGGCGATGAGTCTGAGGGCAACGTAGTTAAGGACGGTATCACTGATATCACAGCTGTTTACGGTGCATCTTTCACTATCAAGGTTGACAACAACGACTGGAACACGATCGGCGGCGGCGGATCCATCAACTTCAACGACAAAAAGAACGGCTGGAACGCTAAGGATTGGGCTGGCGGCTCTTGGGTTGAAGATGATAAGCCAAAGGACACACTCTGCTACACAACAGACGAGGAAGGTACATACGTTCTTGAATACAAGGGCGATACACCTCTCTTTGACGCAGTTGACGATGAGGAAAAGGGTTATGCAGCAGTTGGTATCAACAACTGGGCAGCTGACCTCAAGGGCATCGACGTTGTAGGAGTTAAGGTTCTTGGCGCTGACGGCAATGCTATCTACGAGGCTGGTTCTAACAAGGACAAGAAGGAAGTTCAGAAGAAGCCAGTAGCTGAGGAGTCAAGCTCTAAAACTGATTCAACAGCTTCAGGCACAGAGTCTAAGAAGGACGAGTCTAAGAAGGACGACAAGTCTTCTGCAGCAGCTACTTCAACAGCAGCTACATCTTCAAAGTCTGGCACAACAACTACAACAGCTACATCTTCTGCAGCAGCTTCTGACAAAACAGCAGCTACAGGCGCAACAGCTGGTCTTGCACTCGCTGGCGTAGCACTTGCTGGTGCAGCTATCGTTATCTCTAAGAGAAAGTAATCTCTCACAGATAACACACTTGAATAAGTGAATTTATACAGAGCTTTCTGTCATTCGGGAAGCTCTGTTTTTTTGTTCGTTTGTGTAACCTGCACTAATTTGTAAACGATTTCTGTGCAAAACATATGAAATCATGCGCTTAAATTGTGCAAATAGTATATTGAAAATATGTGACGATTGTGTTATAATACAAAAGTAAATATAGGTCAGGCTATGTGTATAGCATGACAATTAAACGGAGGTTATTAAAATGAAAAAGTTTTTAGCTTGCGCTCTTGCACTTACACTTACAAGTGCTATGTTCGCTTCTTGCGGCAGCTCTGATGATTCTTCTTCATCAAAGGCTGAGGCAAAAACTACTACAACAACTACAGCTGCTACAACAACAGAGGCTACTACAACAACAGCCGCTCCTGAGTCAACAGCTGATTCAACAGCCGCTTCTGGCACAGAGTCCGAGGGTGAGGCTGCAAAGGATATTTCCGAAATGCCAGCTACTCTGAAGAACTATGAGGAGGCTTCTGTATATTTCAAGAAGGATATGGACGTTGCTTCTATCGTTGAACCTTTCGCTGAGAAGGATTACGAGAACGATGAGTCTCATGTAAACCTCTCTGTTGAGGAGCTTGCAGGCGTTCCAATGCTCAAGGTCGAGGTTCTCGATCAGGACGATCAGGGCAACTACAAGATCCCTAAAATCAAGTTCCACATGG
>OOCM01002524.1_pt1 | contig 11883 bp, 8 predicted proteins | sample 1671111 | NCBI WGS metagenome assembly OOCM01 (sample SAMN06348123, study PRJEB24527) | human gut metagenome | biome: human gut; feature: ankylosing spondylitis patient; material: feces | host: Homo sapiens | place: China | collected 2015-10 | reverse complement strand
CCTATTTTAATGTAATATATATTTGGGATGGAATATGCTGTTTTTAATTGATATCATGAAATATATGGCATAGATGGTGGCGCAATCATGAAATATGGCGTAGATGGTGGCGCTTAAGGGTATATTGGATGAAAAATCTTGTTAATACCCCGCCGAAGGGTAGGCGCGTGGGTATGACAGCTAGAAAACAGAAGTGATACCCAAGTGAAGGATAGATCATAGGGTATAATAGAAGAGAAGATGAGAGATACCCTATCAAAAAATAAAGTAATGGTATTGTGTACAGAAAGGCATAGAAATACCCAAGGAGGAGGTTGTGATATGGAGATCAGGATGCCGGAGAATGCGAAAAAGGTAATAGAGACACTGGAAGCTGCCGGATATGAAGCCTATATTGTTGGTGGATGTGTGAGAGACAGTATTCTTGGCAGAGAACCGGGAGACTGGGATATTACGACAGCAGCAAGACCGGAACAGGTAAAGGCGTTATTCAGACGGACGATCGATACTGGAATTAAGCATGGTACGGTTACGGTTATGTTTGGTAAAGAGGCATATGAAGTAACCACCTACCGGGTGGATGGAGAATATTCCGATCACAGAAGACCGGATTCTGTGGAATTTACTGCAAATTTAGAAGAAGACCTGAAGCGTAGGGATTTTACGATCAACGCTATGGCATACAGTCCTTCAGCAGGTGTGATCGATCTGTTCGGTGGAATGGATGATCTGGACAATAAGGTCATCAAGGCGGTCGGTGATCCGCTGGCACGATTTGATGAAGATGCTCTGAGAATCCTTCGGGCGATCCGGTTTGCAGGCCAGCTTGATTTCACGATCGAGAGGGATACCAGAAAGGCGATGATCCTGCGGGCACAGTTCTTACAGGATATCAGTGCCGAACGTATCCGCGTGGAGCTTGACAAATTGCTGACTTCTGCGCATCCGGAGAAATTGATGGAAGCATATGTGACAGGCATAACAGCATATATCCTGCCGGAATTTGACCGAATGATGGAACAGCCGCAGAATAATCCATACCATAAATACAATGTAGGCGTTCATTCAATGGAAGCAGTTAAGGTTATCGAGCCAACTACAGTATGCAGATGGGCTGCGCTGCTTCATGATGTGGGAAAGCCGGAATGTCATACCGTGGATGAAAATGGTATCGACCATTTCTATGGACATAATGAGAAGGGGGCAGAGATTGCCCGTAAGGTGCTTCGCAGACTGCGGTTTGACAATGAAACGACAGATCTGGTATGCAAGATGGTGCTGTGGCATGATTATGGTTTAGGGGAGATGTTGAAAAAGACAACCTTCCGAAAAGCACTCAGCAGGATGGGAGCAGATTTCTTCCCTTATTATATCAAGATCCGCCGGGCGGATATGGCGGCGCAGAGTGATTATAAGTTAGAAGAACGGAGAAGCAGCATCGAGCATCTGGAGAAATTGTATCAGGAGATCACGGATGCGAAAGATTGTCTGACGATTAAACAGCTTGCCATTAATGGAAAGGATTTGATCGCACTTGGCGTAAAGCCGGGAAAAGAGATCGGCGATATCCTGCAGGAGCTTCTGAATCAGGTGCTTGGCAGTCCTGAGTTGAACAACAGAGAAACGCTGCTGTCTATGGCAGAGTCATATATTAGAAAATAGAAAAAATAAAGGTGGAGTTATAACTGCATCCAGTTAATTATATATTGACATTACCAAAGATTTCGTAATGAGATGCATATACGAGCAAATGTGGGTGCCTGTCTGAGCCTGAAAGGCGAGTTGGCACAGGAACATTTGCGAATCACGTATATGCAGATCATAGAAACCACAACGAGTCTAAGTAAGGCAGTTCTTTTATATAGTCACATGGTTTCACATGGGCTGATTTTTTCTCATCTCCTTAAAATCCTATATTGGTAGTCTTAATACTGCTGTATATCTGTATATGCCCGCCGGTATTGTAACTATGCACACAATCTATATATTTTCCCGTTTCTTAGCCGGTTTCTCACAAATATTTAATATTTAATCTGATTGACACTACCATACGTTAACTTTATAATTGTTACGGCGACAGAAGTCGACATAATAATGAAGTTAGTTGGGGTATCACATGGTCTTTTCCAGTTTGACATTTTTATATATATTTTTACCGGTTACACTGGTTATCTATTATATTGTCCCGAAGCAGTTACGGAACCTGTTCATCCTGATCAGCGGACTGTTCTTCTACGCATGGGGCGAACCAATCTATGTATTTGTACTGATCGCATCAACAATGATCGATTATTTTGCAGGTCTGGTCATTTATAAGGCAGGCGACCGTCAGGCACTTCGAAAGCTTGCACTGATCGTATCGATGGTCATGAATCTGTCCTTGCTTGGCTTTTTCAAATACAGCAATTTCATCATAGAAAATATTAATAACATATTCGGAACGCACTATGGTTCACCGACCTCTCTGCTTCCGATCGGTATCAGCTTCTTTACCTTCCAGTCCATGTCATATACGATCGACCTGTACCGGAAGAACATCTCTGTTCAGAAGAATCCGATCACCTTTGCAGCCTTTGTCACGCTGTTCCCACAGATCGTAGCAGGTCCGATTGTCCGCTATGAGGACGTAGCCGCCGAGTTGGATGAACGTGTGATTGATATTGATCTGATCTGGGATGGTATTCTCCGCTTCGCGGTCGGTCTTGGCAAGAAGGTTCTGATCGCAAATAATATCGGTGTTGTCTGGACAAATGTCAAAGCTATGGACTTATCCGAGCTTCCGGTTGCAACCGCATGGCTTGGTATTGCCGCTTATACCTTACAGATCTATTTTGATTTTTCCGGATATTCTGATATGGCGATCGGTCTGGGTAAGATGCTCGGTTTCCATTTCCCGGAAAACTTCAATTATCCGTATATTTCAAAGAGTATCACGGAATTCTGGAGAAGATGGCATATTTCCTTAAGTTCCTGGTTTAAAGAATACGTTTACATTCCGCTTGGCGGCAACCGCTGCAAGATCGCAAAGCAGATCCGCAACATTCTGGTTGTCTGGATGCTGACCGGAATCTGGCACGGGGCGAACTGGAATTATGTTCTCTGGGGCTGCTACTACGGAGCACTTCTGCTGATCGAAAAGCTGGTGCTGAAAAAGGTGCTGAACCGTCTTCCTGGAATCATTCAGCGGATTTACACCATGTTTTTTGTGGTGATCGGCTGGATCATTTTCAAATGCGAAGATATGGCGTATGGGATCTCGTATCTGAAAGCCATGTTTGGCGGATTCGGACAGGGCCTGTGGAATAACGAGACAATCTACCTGCTTGGTAATTATGCCGTCCTGTTTGTTCTGGCGATCCTCGGTTCGACGATGTTGCCAAAGAAAGCAGCCGGCGTTGTGCTTGGCGGCAGAAAGCGGACCTGGGCGGAAAATGTGATCTACATTGCATTTTATGCGGTGATCTTCTTTGTGTCAGTCGCTTATCTGGTAGATGCAACGTACAATCCGTTTTTATATTTTAGATTTTAATGATAGAATTGTGAGAGTACGAAGTACGGAACAATTCGTAGGCATCTTTGTACATTAACATAACATCTTTAAACAGGGAAACAGAATGGAGAGAATATATGACTACAAAAAAGCAGAATATAGCAGTGATCGCTGTGTTTCTGTGCATGGTCTTCGGAATGACAATCTGGACGATGGTCACGCCTTCCAGAGAATTTTCGGAGAGGGAGAACAGAGCACTGGCACAGATGCCGGAAGCATCGGTTGAAAGCTGCTTTTCCGGAAAATTTGAAAAAGATTTTGAAACGTATCTGACGGATCAGTTCCCGATGCGGGATGGCTGGATCAGTGCAAAGACTGCGATCGAGAAGGCAACTTTTAAAACAGAGAGCAAGGATATATATTTTGCAGACGATGATTATCTGATCGAGGCACATTCCAAAAGCTTTACGGCACCGAGTGCAAATGCCAATATCGGTTACCTGAAGAATTTCATGGAAACGTGTGTGGAAACATACGGCAAAGACCATGCAACAGCGATGGTTGTGCCGAATGCGGTGGACATTCTGAGAGATCATCTGCCGAAATATGCATCTCCGTACGATGAAGAAGTCTACCTTCAGAAAGTTGCGGATGCAATGCCGGAAGGCACCTGGTTTGACAGCGGAAGTGTTCTGCGTGAGCATAAGAATATTCAGCTTTATTACCGCACAGACCATCACTGGACCACGGAAGCAGCATATTATGTGTATGCGGCATGGGCAGAAGAAAAGGGACTTTCTCCGCTTGCACTGTCTGATTATAAAAAGAAGACGCTCACAGATGGATTCTTCGGCACGGTTGATGCCAAGGTCGGCGGACGCAACCGCAGCGATACGATCCATGTTTATATTCCGAAGAAAAAGGAAAAATATCAGGTAAATTATGTGGCGAAAAACGAGACGGCAGATGATATTTATCAGTATGATTATCTGAAAACAAGAGACAAATACAGCGTTTATTTTGGCGGAAATCAGAGTCTGGTGGAAGTAAAGACAGACAGCAAGAGCAAACGGAAGCTTTTGGTCGTGCAGGATTCTTACGCACACTGTTTTATTCCGTTTACGCTGCATGATTTTAAAGAAGTCGATTTTGTGGATCTTCGCTATTACAGCGAAAGTCTCAAAGAATATATGGAAAAGGGCGATTATACGGATGTTCTGTTTCTGTATAATGCGGCCGGATTTGCAGAGGACAACAGTCTGATCAAACTTGGAAACTGAAAACGGGGTAAAAAAGACAGGAGGAAATGGCATGAGCTATGCAGATAAAGTATTTAAGGGAATGTGCAGAGATATTCTGGATAACGGAGTGAGCACAGAAGGAGAAAAGGTGCGTCCGGTCTGGGAGGACACGAATGAGTCGGCGTACACGATCAAGAAATTCGGCGTGGTCAACCGTTACGATCTGCGAAAAGAATTTCCAGCATTGACGCTTCGAAGAACGGCATTGAAAAGTGCGTTTGATGAACTTCTGTGGATCTGGCAGAAAAAGTCCAACAATGTGCATGACCTGAATTCTCACATCTGGGACGCATGGGCAGATGAGGACGGCTCGATCGGAAAGGCTTACGGCTATCAGCTCGGCGTGAAGCATCAGTACAAAGAAGGCGAGATGGATCAGGTGGACCGTGTAATCTACGATCTGAAGAATAATCCGTACAGCCGCCGGATCATGACCAATATTTATGTGCATCAGGATCTGCATGAGATGAATCTTTATCCTTGTGCCTACAGCATGACGTTCAATGTGACACAGAAAAAGGGCGAGGATAAGCTGACGCTCAATGCCATTTTAAACCAGAGATCGAACGATGTGCTGACGGCAAACAACTGGAATGTGGCACAGTATGCCCTGCTTGTGCATATGCTGGCACAGGTGTGTGATATGTACGTCGGCGAGCTGGTGCATGTGATCGCAGATGCCCATATTTATGACCGACATATTCCGCTGATCGAGGAACTGATCACAAGAGAAGAGCATCCGGCTCCGAAAGTATGGCTGAACCCGGAGAAAAAAGATTTCTATGAATTTACCGTGGATGATCTGCATGTAGAAGATTACGTAACCGGACCGCAGATCAAACATATACCGGTTGCAGTGTAAAAGCTGGCATGACAGAATACATTTACCGGATAAAAAAGTGTAAAGAATGAGAAAAGAGGAGGATAAGTAAGATGAATTTGATTGCTGCTGTGGATAAGAACTGGGCGATCGGCAAGAACAATGAACTGCTGGTCAGTATTCCGAACGATATGAAGATGTTCCGTCAGATGACAACCGGAAAAGTAGTTGTGATGGGCAGAAAGACACTGGAGAGTTTTCCGAACGGACTGCCGCTCAAAAACAGAGTCAACATTGTCCTGACAAAAAATCAGAATTATCAGGTCAAAGGTGCCATCATCGTGCACAGTGTCGAGGAAGTGCTGGAAGAGCTGAAAAAATATGACAGTGAGGATGTCTATGTGATCGGCGGAGAGCAGATCTACCGTCAGATGCTTCCATACTGCGATACGGCTCATATGACAAAGATTGACCATGCATATGAGGCTGATGCTTATTTTCCAAATCTGGATGAGAAAGAAGAATGGAAAATCACGGCGACGAGCGATGAGCAGACGTATTTTGATCTGGAATATTATTTTGTGAAATATGAAAAACAGGTACAGTGAAGTCAAGTCGAACATACGTGAGACTTGGTATGCGATTTTGGTCAGCTTTGCTGACATTAGGGAGGTCTGATTTATGTACAGAGAACATACAAAAGTGGTAAAGATCGGCAACCGGGTGATCGGAGGCGGAAATCCGATCCTGATCCAGTCCATGACAAATACAAAAACAGAAGATGTGCGGGCAACTGTGGCACAGATCCAGGCTTTGACTGCAGCAGGATGCGATATTATAAGATGTGCAGTTCCGACACAGGAAGCTGCGAGTGCATTGAAAGAGATCAAAAAGCAGATTACGATCCCACTGGTAGCGGATATTCATTTTGACTATAAACTGGCGATCGCGGCGATCGAAAACGGTGCCGACAAGATCCGCATCAATCCGGGAAATATCGGCAGCAGGGAGCGTGTGCAGGCTGTAGTTGATGCGGCCAAAGAGCGAAACATTCCGATTCGTGTCGGTGTAAACAGTGGTTCTCTGGAAAAAGACCTAGTGAAAAAATACGGCGGCGTGACGGCAGAAGGGATCGTGGAGAGTGCCCTGGATAAAGTGCATATGATCGAAGATATGGGATATGACAATCTGGTCATCAGCATCAAATCTTCCGATGTACTGATGTGTGCAAAAGCACATGAGCTGATCGCATCAAAGACCGGTCATCCGCTCCATGTCGGTATCACAGAGTCCGGAACAGTTTTATCCGGAAACATCAAATCCGCTGTCGGACTTGGTATCATTCTTTCGCAGGGCATCGGTGATACGATCCGTGTATCTCTGACCGGAGACCCGAAAGAAGAGATCAAATCTGCCAAGCTGATCCTGCGTACGCTGGGGCTGCGAAAAGGAGGCATTGAGGTTGTGTCCTGTCCGACCTGCGGACGTACACAGATCGATCTGATCGGTCTGGCAAACAAAGTTGAAAATATGGTAGAAGATATTCCACTGGATATCAAAGTTGCGGTCATGGGCTGCGTGGTAAACGGACCTGGCGAAGCGAAAGAAGCGGATATCGGGATCGCCGGCGGAAAAGGAGAAGGTCTTTTGATCAGGAAGGGGGAAGTGGTGAAGAAAGTGCCTGAGAGTGAACTTCTGGATGCTCTCAGAGAAGAGCTTCTTCACTGGAATGAGATTCATGCCTAAAGAGTTTTTTGATGTATTTCCGACTTTAAAGGTAAATGACAACTTAAGAGGATTACTTTCTCAGGCGACGGTTACGAGAGTAACCGTCACTTCTGCAAGAGACAGAATGAGGGTATATCTGGAAAGCCCGAGGCTTCTGTACTGGCAGTCCGTGCAGGATACGGAGCATGAGATACGAAGACAGATTTTTGGCAATGCATCGATGGACGTAAAGATCATTGTCAAATTTCAGTTATCCAGACAATATACGCCAAGAACGCTGATGCAGGAGTATGAGAGCAGTATTCTATCTGAAATCAGAGATTATAATATCTTCCTTTACAGCATCCTGCGTCAGGCAGAATGTACTTTCACAGCGGACGATGAGATGACGCTGACCATCGAAAAGAATGTGATAGCGGAAGAGCGTCTTGAGGAGCTTTTGCAGATCCTGGAGAAAATTTTCTGCGAACGCTGCGGCATGCATTTTAAGGTGCAGACTGTTTTCAAAGAGCCGGTGGAGAGCAAGTCGCATAAAAACAGCGAGCTGCGTATTCAGCAGGAAGTCGATGCGATCCTGCAAAATGCCGTGCTTGGTAATCCGGAAGAGCCTCAGAATCTGCCGGAAGAAAACGGACAGGTGGAGGCTGCAAAAGCGGAAGGAAAGGCAGAAGCGGCGAAAAAAGAGAAAGCAAAACCAGAAAAGAAAAACGACGGAAAGAGCGAGAAAAAAGTCGAGAAACAAGCAGCAGATATGCCAAAAGGCAGAGGAAATTTCCAGGGAAAAGGAGGATTCCGTTCCGGATTTTCCAGAGGAGACGGATCTCGCAGCGTGCGTCGCTCGGACAATCCGGATGTGCTTTACGGACGTGACTTTGAAAGTGAATCTCTGGCGATCGAGCAGATCCAGGGAGAGATGGGTGAAGTGACGATCCGCGGACAGGTACAGACGCTGGAGACGCGTGACATCCGTAATAATAAAACAATTATTATGATGGAAGTGACCGACTTTACAGATACCATTGTGATCAAAATTTTTGCACAGACAGAGCAGGTGCCGGAGATTTTAAAAGATATCAAAACCGGTGCGTTTCTGAAAATCCGCGGCGTGACGACAATCGACCGGTTTGACGGACAGCTCAGTATCGGTTCGGTGTTTGGTATCAAAAAAATCCAGGATTTCCGCAAACAGAGGGTGGACACCTGGCCGGAGAAACGTGTGGAACTGCACTGTCACACAAAAATGAGTGATATGGATGGCGTTTCCGATGTAAAAGACATCATAAACCGGGCAAAATCCTGGGGACATAAGGCAATCGCCATCACAGATCACGGTGTTGTGCAGGCTTTCCCGGATGCGAACCACGCGGTTTCACCGGATGAGGACTTTAAGATCATTTACGGATGTGAGGCTTATCTGGTGGATGACCTGCAGGACCTCGTTGTCAATTCCAGAAATCAAAGCCTGGAGGATGCCTATGTAGTCTTCGACCTGGAGACAACCGGTTTCAGTACGGTGGCAAACAAGATCATCGAGATCGGTGCCGTCAAAGTGGTAAATGGTAAAATCACGGATAAATTCAGCACCTTTGTCAACCCGGAAGTGCCGATCCCGTATCGGATCGAGGAGCTGACCAGCATCAACGACAACATGGTGCTCGACGCTCCGACAATCGAAGAAATCCTGCCGAAGTTCCTGGAATTTTCGGAAGGATGCGTGATGGTCGCACACAATGCATCGTTTGACATGGGATTTATCGAAGCAAACTGCAAACGGCAGGGCATTGAAAAAGAATTTACGGTTGTCGATACCGTAGCACTTGCAAGGGTGTTGATGCCGCAACTGAACCGTTTTAAGCTGGATACGGTTGCAAAGGCACTGAAAGTATCACTGGAGAACCATCATCGAGCCGTTGATGATGCCGGATGTACGGCAGAGATTTTTGTGAAATTTATTGAAATGCTTCAGCAGAGAGATATTACAACGCTGGATGGAGTCAATGAGCTGGGGCGTACTTCCGTGGATAAGATCCGCAAGAGTCCGTCGCACCATGCAATTTTGCTGGCGACAAACGATCTTGGACGTATCAATCTCTACCGCCTGGTTTCCTGTTCACATTTGAAATATTATAACCGAAGACCGCTGATCCCGAAGAGCGAATTTGTGCGTCACAGAGAGGGACTATTGCTTGGTTCTGCCTGTGAAGCGGGCGAACTGTATCAGGCTGTGTTAAACCATCGCTCGGATCAGGAGATCGCAAGGCTGGTCAATTTCTATGATTATCTGGAGATCCAGCCGATCGGCAACAATGCTTTTATGCTTCGAAGCGACAAGACCGATGTGGAGACGATCGAAGATCTTCAGGAGATCAACCGCAAGATCGTAAAACTCGGAGAACAGTTCAACAAAATGGTCGTGGCGACCTGCGATGTGCATTTCTTAAATCCGGAGGATGAAGTTTACCGCCGCATTATTATGGCGGGCAAAGGATTTACCGATGCCGACGAACAGGCACCGCTTTACCTGCGTACCACAGAAGAGATGCTCAAAGAGTTTGAATATCTTGGCAGTGAAAAAGCAGAAGAGGTCGTGATCACAAACCCGAACAAGATCGCCGATATGTGCGAAAAAATATCGCCGGTAAGACCGGATAAATGTCCGCCGGTCATCCCGGATTCGGACAAAAGTCTGCGTGAGATCTGCTACAACCGTGCCCATGAGATTTATGGCGAGGATCTTCCGGAAGTCGTTGTCGAGCGACTGGAGAGAGAGTTGAACTCCATCATTTCCAATGGGTTTGCCGTTATGTACATCATCGCACAGAAACTGGTGTGGAAGTCGAACGAGGACGGCTATCTGGTAGGATCACGAGGTTCGGTCGGATCTTCGTTCGTAGCGACGATGGCGGGGATCACCGAGGTAAATCCGCTGCGTCCGCATTATTATTGTGAGAAATGCCACTACAGCGATTTTGATTCCGAGGATGTGAAAGCCTATGCAGGAAGAGCCGGATGTGACATGCCGGATAAGACCTGCCCGGTCTGCGGAGCGAAGCTTCGAAAAGAAGGATTTGATATTCCATTTGAAACATTCCTTGGATTTAAGGGAAACAAAGAGCCGGATATCGACCTGAATTTCTCCGGTGATTATCAGGGAAATGCTCACCGCTATACCGAGGTTATTTTCGGAAAAGGCCAGACTTACCGTGCCGGAACAATCGGTACGCTTGCCGAGAAGACGGCATTTGGTTACGTGAAAAATTATTACGAAGAACGCGGCGAGCGGAAGCGTACCTGCGAGATCAACCGTATCGTAAAAGGATGTACCGGCGTGCGAAGGACAACGGGGCAGCATCCGGGCGGTATTATCGTTCTGCCTCTTGGCGAGGAGATTGATTCGTTCACACCGGTGCAGCACCCGGCAAACGATATGACAACGGATATTATAACGACGCATTTTGACTACCATTCCATCGACCACAACCTCTTGAAGCTCGATATTCTCGGACACGATGATCCGACGATGATCCGTATGCTGGAGGATTTAACAGACATCAATGCACAGGACATTCCGCTGGACAATAAAGAAGTCATGTCGCTTTTTGTCAGCACGGAGGCACTTGGCGTTACACCGGAGCAGCTTGGAGGATGTCCGCTCGGTTCGCTTGGTATTCCGGAGTTTGGAACCGATTTCGTTATCCAGATGCTTGTGGATACCAAACCGCAGAGCTTTTCAGATCTGGTCCGCATTTCCGGTCTGTCCCATGGAACAGACGTATGGCTTGGAAATGCACAGACCCTGATCGAAGAAGGCAAGGCAACCATTTCCACGGCAATCTGTACACGAGATGACATCATGACTTATCTGATCGGAAAAGGGCTGGACAGCGAGCAGTCCTTCACGATCATGGAGAGCGTGCGAAAGGGGAAAGGACTGAAACCGGAGTGGGAAGAGGAGATGCTGGCACACGATGTGCCGGACTGGTATATCTGGTCGTGCAAAAAGATCAAATACATGTTCCCGAAAGCACATGCGGCAGCTTATGTTATGATGGCATTCCGCATTGCCTGGTACAAGATTTTTTATCCGCTGGCATATTATGCGGCATATTTCAGTATACGAGCTTCTGCATTCAGCTATGAGCTGATGTGTCAGGGACAGGAAAAACTGCTTCACTACATGGACGAATATCGCAAAAAAGGCGATGCACTCTCCAAAAAAGAGCAGGATTCCATGAAAGACATGAAGATCGTGCAGGAAATGTATGCCAGAGGTTATGATTTTCTGCCACTTGATCTCTATCAGGCAGATGCGAGACGTTTTAAGATCATCGACGGCAAGTTGATGCCGGCGTTAAGTACGATCGAGGGTCTTGGAGAGAAGGCTGCGGATGCCGTTATGGATGCGGCAAAAGAAGGAAAATTTTTATCATGGTATTTTGCTTGGACTTCTAGGATATAAATCAAACTGGCTGATCAAGTCAAATGCAGAATCAGGAATTGGTTACAGTGATATATTAGTAGATCGGAAGAGCACACGTCTGAAC